>ENA-OQNM01000142-OQNM01000142.1-human-gut-metagenome-genome-assembly--contig:-NODE-142-length-26153-cov-3.237762_pt1 | contig 26153 bp, 24 predicted proteins | sample MGYA00242632_ERZ504886 | MGnify/ENA primary metagenome ERZ504886 (study PRJEB26092, sample SAMD00036424) | human gut metagenome | host: Homo sapiens | study: EMG produced TPA metagenomics assembly of... | reverse complement strand
ATAAAGTGGATTTGCCGGAAACATGATACCGATGTAAAAATCATTATCAGTCCCGACTACCTGCAAGTCAACATAAACCCTGCCGACGTAAAGACACTGAAGCGCTTCTTCGGAAAACGGAATGTATTTGATTTCACCGGTATCAACGAATACACGGAAGACATCCACAATTATTATGAACCGGGTCATTATAGGCCCGCACTTGGAAAAAGGCTGATGGAAAAGATATATGAACCTTATATCTTGTCACCGAACGCCAAATCTCCGGCATCTCCCAGCCCGGGAACGATATAGGAATGCTCGTTCATCTCCGGGTCGATTGCTGCACACCACAAGGTCACTTCATCTCCAGGGAACAGCTTTTCCAGATGCTCTACGCCCTGCTGGCTGGCTATGACACAAGCTATCTGCAACTTGGCTGGCATCCCCTTGGTAATGAAGGCCTTCCAGGCCAATTCCATACTTTCTCCCGTGGCAAGCATCGGGTCTACAATCAATAATGTCTTCTTGGACAAATCCGGAGTAGCGATGTATTCGATGTGTACATCCACCGTGCGGCATTCCTTATCCTTATAATAACGGTAAGCGGAAACAAAAGCATTCCCGGCATGGTCGAACATATTCAAAAACCCAGTATGCAAGGGCAGCCCAGCACGGAAAACAGTGGCAATCACCACCTCGTCATCGGGTGTGCTGACCGACGCCACTCCCAAGGGAGTCTGTACCTGCTTGACAGAATACGTCAGTTCCTTACTCATTTCATACGCCATTATCTCTCCAATGCGTTCAATATTACGGCGGAAACGCATACGGTCGCCCTGGACTGCTACATCACGAATTTCCGCCACGTATTGGTTCAAGACAGAATTTGTCTCGGCAAAGTTGATAACCTTCATAACTATAAATGTGCTAATGTGCAAATATGCTAATGTGCAAATGTGGTGTACGTAATGCCGCATGGCAATTAGCACATTGGCATATCAGCACATTAGCACATTAAAATCTGCTGCAAAGTAAACGAATTTCACTCAATTTGCAACATTCAGTTTGCAGATATTGTTACGGTTCTATAAAAGATTTCCTATTACAGAAAAATTTCTCTAATAGGATGTTTCTTTAAAAATAAAGTATTACTTTTGTAGTCGCAAAAACAAGGGCCTTACTGAACAACGCGGTTTTCCACAAACTCGCCCCCTTGCAATGAAGCATACGAATGCGAAGAGAGATTATAAACCAAATACCAACATTTTAAATCATTAAAAGAAATGGCAAATTTAGATTTAAGCAAGTACGGTATCCAAGACGTGAAGGAAATTATCCACAACCCGTCTTACGATGTACTGTTCGCAGAAGAAACCAAACCAGGTTTGGAAGGTTTTGAAAAAGGTCAGGTAACTGAACTGGGTGCTGTAAATGTAATGACAGGTATCTATACCGGTCGTTCTCCTAAAGATAAATTCTTCGTAATGAATGAAGCCAGCAAGGATTCTGTATGGTGGACTTCTGAAGAATACAAAAACGACAACAAACCTTGCTCTGAAGAAGCTTGGGCTGACTTGAAAGCTAAAGCTGTTAAGCAGCTGAGCGGCAAGCGTCTGTTTGTTGTTGATACCTTCTGTGGTGCCAACCCCGCTACTCGTATGAAAGTACGTTTCATCATGGAAGTGGCATGGCAGGCTCACTTCGTAACTAACATGTTCATCCGCCCGACTGCTGAAGAACTGGCTAACTACGGAGAACCCGATTTCGTATCATTCAACGCTTCTAAGGCAAAAGTTGACAACTACAAGGAACTGGGTCTGAACTCTGAAACAGCTACTGTATTCAACTTGAAGACCAACGAACAGGTTATCTTGAACACTTGGTACGGCGGTGAGATGAAGAAGGGTATGTTCTCTATCATGAACTACATGAACCCGTTGCGTGGTATCGCTTCTATGCACTGCTCTGCCAACACTAACATGGAAGGTACTGACTCTGCTATCTTCTTCGGTCTGTCCGGTACTGGTAAGACTACCTTGTCAACTGACCCGAAACGTCTGTTGATCGGTGACGACGAACACGGATGGGATGACGAAGGTGTATTCAACTACGAAGGTGGTTGCTACGCTAAGGTTATCAACCTGGATAAAGAAAGCGAACCCGATATCTACGCTGCCATCAAGCGTGACGCTCTGTTGGAGAACGTTACAGTTGCTGCTGACGGCAAGATTGACTTCGCTGACAAGAGCGTAACTGAAAACACTCGTGTTTCTTATCCTATCTACCACATCAATAACATCGTTAAGCCGGTTTCCAAGGGTCCTCACGCTCACCAGGTAATTTTCTTGTCTGCCGACGCATTCGGTGTATTACCTCCGGTATCTATCCTGAACCCTGAACAAGCTCAGTACTACTTCTTGTCTGGCTTTACTGCTAAGTTGGCTGGTACAGAACGTGGTATCACTGAACCGACTCCGACATTCTCTGCTTGCTTCGGTGCTGCTTTCTTGAGCTTGCATCCTACTAAATATGCAGAAGAATTGGTTAAGAAGATGAACAAGGTTGGTGCTAAGGCATACTTGGTTAACACTGGTTGGAACGGTAGCGGCAAACGTATCTCTATCAAAGATACTCGTGGTATCATCGACGCTATCCTCGACGGTTCTATCGACAAGGCTCCGACGAAGGTTATTCCTTTCTTCGACTTCGTGGTTCCTACTGAATTGCCTAATGTAGATCCGAAGATTCTTGATCCTCGCGATACTTACGAATGCGCTTGCCAATGGGAAGAAAAAGCAAAAGACCTGGCTGGCCGCTTCATCAAGAACTTCGCTAAGTTCACTGGCAACGAAGCTGGTAAGGCTCTGGTTGCTGCTGGTCCGAAGCTCTAATCTGACAATAAAGTTAGAAACATATGGAAAAGGTATCTCCTCCGGGAGATGCCTTTTTTCTTTTTTAATATCTCTATCTCATTGATAATCCGAAAGTTTTAGTAGTTTTGCAGAAACCATTATTCAAATAAAGCAATATGAAAAGTATCAGATTGATGTTGGCAGGCGCAAGTTTGTTACTGCTCTGCAGTTGCGGTGCCCAGGTCCAGAAAGAGGCCCAAGCTGCCAATGCAAATGAAAGCAAAGAGAATGCGGTGATTGAAACCATCATGTCACGCCGCAGCATCCGCCAGTACAAACCGCAAGCCGTGAATCGCGACACCATGCAGATTATCCTGGATTGCGGTATCAATGCACCCAACGGACAGAACAAGCAATCGTGGGAAGTGCGTGTAGTGGATAACCCGGATTTCATCAACGGCATTACGGAAATCTACAAGAAGGAAAATCCCAAAGCCGCCGAAGACCCGAAATTCAAGAACATGTTTCGCAACGCTTCTACAGTAGTATTTATTGCCAATGACCCGTCTTATGACCTTTCGCAGATTGACTGCGGACTGCTGGGTGAGAATATGATTCTATCAGCCTGGTCCATGGGAATCGGTTCTTGCTGCTTGGGCGGTCCCACGCGCTTCATGACCTCTACTCCGGCTGTTGCCGAATACCTGAAGAAACTGGATATTCCGGAAGGCTATCAGCTACTTTACTGTATCGCTTTCGGCTATCCGGATGAAACGCCCGCTGCCAAACCCCGTAATGCGGCAAAGGTAAAATTCATCGATTGACTTTCGTTTGAATGACGACAATAAACAAGGAGTGCCTCACCTTTCGGCGGGGCACTCCTTTCATATATAACAACTAAAACTCTTCTGTTTATCAGTTCTTGTTTGCGCGTTTACGCTCAAGCTCATCGAGGATAACCTTACGCATACGCATTGATTTAGGAGTAACTTCCACGTATTCGTCTTCCTTGATGTACTCCAGTGCCTCCTCAAGAGAGAACTGTACGGGAGGAATCAGACGTGCCTTATCATCCGAACCACTGGCACGCATATTGGTAAGCTTCTTGGACTTCGTTACATTAATCACCAAGTCGTTGTCATGGGAATGCTCACCCACTACCTGGCCTGCATAAACCTCTTCCTGCGGAAAAATGAAGAATTTACCGCGGTCCTGCAACTTGTCAATGGCATAGGCAAAAGCCGTACCGGACTCCATGGCAATCATAGAACCGTTGGTACGCCGTTCAATTTCACCCTTATACGGCTGGTATTCCTTAAAACGGTGTGCCATAATAGCCTCGCCGGCAGAAGCGGTCAGCACGTTGGTACGCAGACCGATGATACCGCGTGACGGCATGTCGAACTCAAGGTTTACACGTTCGCCGGCACTTTCCATCTTCACCATTTCACCTTTACGACGGGTCACCATATCAATCATCTTGCTGGCATATTCTTCGGGAACATTGATGGTCAGCTCTTCGATAGGTTCGCATTTCACGCCGTCAATCTCCTTGAAGATTACCTGCGGTTGCCCTACCTGCAACTCATACCCTTCACGACGCATGGTCTCAATCAGTACGGAAAGATGAAGCACGCCACGGCCGGAAACAATCCACTTGCCGTCTTCCTCGCTCTTGCGCACGCGAAGTGCAAGATTCTTATCCAACTCCTTCATCAAACGGTCATGGATGTGGCGGGAAGTAACAAACTTACCTTCCTTACCGAAGAACGGAGAGTCATTAATGGTGAATAGCATACTCATCGTAGGTTCATCAATGGCAATAGGCGGCAACGCTTCCGGATTTTCGTAATCGCAGACAGTATCTCCGATTTCGAATCCTTCGATACCTACCAACGCACAGATGTCACCGGAAGACACTTCCTGCACCTTTACACGGCCCATACCTTCAAATGTATGCAATTCCTTGATTTTTGATTTCACGATACTCCCGTCACGCTTTGCCAAAGACACATTCATGCCTTCTTTCAATATGCCACGGTGCACGCGGCCTACAGCAATACGCCCAGTATACGAAGAATAATCCAGCGAAGTAACCAGCATTTGCGGTGTACCTTCCAACTGTTCGGGGGCAGGAATATTCTCCAAGATACAGTCCAGAAGCGGATAAATGTTATCAGTCGGCTGCTGCCAGTCAGTACTCATCCAATTATTTTTGGCAGAACCATAGATAACGGGGAAAGTCCAGCTGGTCCTCGGTTGCATTCAAGCTGAACATCAAGTCGAACACCATCTCGTACACTTCTTCGGACGGCAGTTTGGCTTATCCACCTTATTTACAACAACGATAGGTTTCAGACCAATCTGCAGAGCTTTCTGCAATACAAACCGTGTCTGACGGCATAGGACCTTCGAAAGCATCCACAAGCAGAATGCATCCATCCGCCATATTCAATACACGTTACCACTTCACCTCCGAAGTCACTGTGTCCCGGAGTATCAATAATGTTAATCTTGGTGTCCTTGTAGTTGATAGAAACGTTCTTTGAGAGAATCGTTATACCTCGTTCACGCTCCAGGTCATTGTTATCCAACATTAATTCACCTGTGCTCTGGTTGCTGCGGAAAAGGTTTCCGGCCAAAAGCATCTTGTCAACGAGCGTCGTTTTCCCATGGTCCACATGGGCAATAATTGCAATGTTTCTAATCTTTTGCATATAATACCTATTATTTTCAGGCGACAAAGTTAGTGATTTTGGATTAGATATGCAGTATAGATATGATTTTTTTGCTGAATATCATTGTGATATAAAAGTTTATCCCTATCTTTGCAGCCCCGAAAGGGAATATTTATAATAACTTTTAATTAAACATTATGTATTTAGACGCTGCTAAAAAGCAAGAAATCTTCGGCAAATACGGAAAGTCTAACACTGATACTGGCTCAGCTGAGGCTCAGATAGCTTTGTTTTCCTACCGTATTGCTCGTCTGACTGAGCACCTTAAGCTCAACAGAAAGGATTATAGTACAGAAAGAGCTTTGACTATGTTGGTAGGTAAACGCCGTGCGTTGCTGACTTATCTGAAGGACCGCGACATCACCAGATATCGTGCTATCGTACAAAGAACTCGGCTTGACGTAAGTAATCTACTTGCGGACAAAACCAACCAAAAAGGTAAGTTTTACCAAAAGGTAAACTTCCTTTTTGTTTATAATCCGATTTATACCTAATTTTGTATCCATGAAAAGAAAAGTATCAGCAGCAAATCTTTCGATAGCAATCACTTTTCTATTGATACTGCTATCATTCGGCTTTGGTTATCGCAGCTATTCGCAGGCAGAACAACGTGTGGTCTCTGACCTGAACCAGGCACTGCAACGCACAGTATTGCAGAACAAGGGATTATGGTTGAATGCGGACACCATCCAAACCTATGCAAAGTTGCAAGAAGTGATGGGTACTCCCGTTTCCGTAAGCGGTTTCCACAGAGCCTTTACCGAAGCATTGTCCGTCACCGGATTGAAAGATGTCTCCACACTTTCGCTACATATACTGAAAAAGAATGCTCCCGCCACCGTATTCAATGAAATTCCTGCCGGATGTCTTGCCAGCGACACATTAGTATGGCTCTCCACCACAGCCGATGCATCTGGACTGACGCTTTCTTTCCGAGGATATGCCCGCTGCTCAGCTGCCATGCTGTTCAGTTTATCCAAGCAGACAATTCCGGCAACATTGCTATTGGCAGCCTTGCTGTGGGGAGGATTCACTTTCTTCTATTTCCACCGGCACACAAAGACTAATGCCAGTAACGGGCAGCAACAAGAAAACTTCATTACCTTCGGCAACCTTTCGCTTTCCCTCCAGGAAGCCTGCTTCTATAACGAACAGCAGGAAAAGCTAAAACTCACCCCCATGCAGTACACACTGATGGAGATGTTCTACCTTTCTTCCTCACACCTACTTTTCAAATCCGACATCTGCCAATCGCTATGGCCGGGAAAAGACAATGCAGACGAAACGCTTTACACATTGATACGGCGTCTGAAGCCCATTGTCGAGGACAACAGCAACCTCAGAATAACAACAGATCGTGGCCGCGCCTACGGACTGGAAATAAAAACCTAAACATTATAGAATCATGAAGACTAACAAACTTATCCTATTAGGGCTAATCTGCCTGACTGTCGCAATGCCGACAACCGCCCAAAACCGTAACGAAAAGAAAGCGCGCACTGAACGTGCTGTAAAAGAAGCTATTGCTGCTAAACAATACAAAATCAACGTAGATCGGATGCAACCGATGAGAGGCGGTAGTCGTAACCTGACCACCAACTACACACTGGAAATCAGAAACGACTCCGTTTTCTCTTACCTGCCTTACTTTGGAGTGGCCTACAATGCTCCGTATGGAGGAGGCAAGAACCTGAATTTCAATGCATCCATCACCGCATACACAACTAGAGCACTCAAAAAAGGCAAAATCCAAATAGACTTCAAGACCCGTAGTGATGAAGACAATTATGAGTACCGCCTCACCATCTTTCCCGATGGTTCTACCAGTATCCATGTGCAACCCATGAACAAACAGTCCATCTCGTTCACCGGAGAGATGGATACAAAAAAGTAATCATCTTCCCCCTTTAAAAGGACAAAAGAAAGTATTGTCAGTCTATTGTCAGGCAAATGTCAGACAACTATCCGCTTTTTGTTTCTTCCATCCCGGCAGAAAGCGGATACCTTCGTGTCCCGAAATCAAACAACAACCGGAACATGAAACAGATAATATGTATTCTTGCCCTGCTCCTAATGAGCGTCACGACAACAAAAGCACAAACCAGCCCGGCAACACCCTCCATCCAAGGTAAAATTCTCACAGAGGAAAAGCAACCGATAGAGTTTGCCAACATCGCCCTCCTTTCCGAAGATTCCACCTTCATACAAGGAACGTGTAGCCGAAGCGACGGTAGTTTTGAACTTCTCCCTCCCGCTCCCGGAAACTATCTACTACAAATTTCTTCCATCGGTTACAAAACCCTTTGCCAGCCTTGCCCCACCGGGAGTACCCACAACTGGATATTGCAAACCGATGCCGTGCTACTTGCGGAAACCGTCATCACCGCCGCCCGTCCCGTTTTCCGACTAAAGGGCGGAAAGTTGGAGACAAGCGTACGGCAAACCCTGCTTGCATCCTTGAATGATGCCAACGACGTATTGAAACATATCCCCGGACTGCGCTCCTCTGATGAGGGGTATACCGTTTTTGGCAAAGGGACACCGGTCATCTATATAGACAACCGCCTTCTGCAAGACAACTCCGAGCTGCAACGCCTCTCTGCCGCCGATATTGAAAAAGTGGAGCTCATCACCAACCCGGGTGCAGAGTACGATGCTACCGTTAAAGCCGTTGTACGCATACGCACCGTACGTAACAAAAGAGACAGTTTTGGCGGTAATTTCCGTGCAGGAATCACCCAACGGAGACGCAGCAGCCATTACGGACAAGTCAATCTGAATTATCAGAAGAAAGGACTGGCCCTACTGGGCATGCTGTACACCAATTATGAAAACAGAAAACGCCACCAGGAGGTTCGCTACCAGATACCGTCCGAAATCAATGGGATGTAAATAACCGGGGTCACTTATATAATAAGGGACTGCTTGCCGGAGGAAAAGCAAGCGCCAGTTACGACTTCACCCCCCAACACAGCCTCGGTGCCTCCTATGAGTTTCATCGTACCCCCGATTATCACAGCAGTGACCATTCGACATATACCGTCCGGGCGAATGAAGAGTTGGCCGATCACACCATACATTCCTCTCAAAACTTGCAGCAAACCAGCCGGCACCAGCTGAATGCCTACTATCAAGGCAGCATAAAGCAACTCTACATAAACTTCAACACCGACCTGGTATACGGCAAAAGTTATAATCACCAGGAGGCTCAAGAAGAAAGCCAGACCGAAGGCAATCGCGACATCAGCTCTTTCAACCACGCCGACAACCGCCTTTATGCCGCCAAGTTGATTCTGACCCATCCCCTTTGGAAAGGTGAACTGAAGACCGGCGCCGATTACACCTTCATCCGGCGAAATGACAATTTCCTAAACCGGCAGCACATACTTCCCGATACAGACAGTCGAATCGACGAAAGCAAGTCCGCCGTCTTTGCCGAATACTCACTGACATTAGGAAAAATCAGCCTTCTTGCAGGACTGCGCTTCGAGCATGCCGTCTCCGACTATTGGGAGCAGGAAGAGTACGTGCCCGGTCAAAGTCGTACTTACAATGACTGGTGCCCCAACCTATCGGTAGACTTTCCTCTCGGCAAAGCCCAAGCCAATCTCAGCTATACAGCCAAAAGCAACCGCCCCAGCTTCTTCCAGCTACGTAGCACACTGAGTTATAACAACCGTTTCATCTACGAAGGCGGAAACCCGCTGCTTACCCCCGAAACCAACCACGACCTGCAGTTCACGGCCCTTTACAAGTGGGTACAATTCGGACTTAACTACCAATACCGCCGCAATGCCATTGCCTTCATGACCAAAGAATACGAAGACAATCCGGATGTTGTCATCTTCACTACCGGAAATTTCAAACGGATGCAGTATCTCACCGCCTCTGCCCATCTGTCACCCACCGTCGGCATCTGGAAACCGGAGCTCGGCATCTACTTCGCCCAACCGTCCTTCAAAGTCACCAATCAAGGCAGTAGCAAGAATATGAACCGCGGCAGCATTTACCTCTTTCTGCAAAACAGTCTCCAGCTTCCGGACGAGTGGATTCTCTCCCTTGATGCCGACTACCAGAGCGAAGGCAACTTCGGCGCCATGCTGCAACGTTCCTATTGGGGCATAAACGCCGGCATCCGCAAAACATTCTTCAACAAAAGGCTGACGCTCGGACTGCAAGCCAATGACCTGTGGAATTCCCGGTATGGCTCCTTCATGCTGTTCGGTCCCCGGCTGACCTATACGAAAAAGGCAAACCCGGACTCGCGCAGCTTCTCCCTGAAGCTAAGCTATCGTTTCAATGCAGCAGGCAAAGCGTACAAAGGAAAGCACGTATCGGAACAAGACTTGAAGCGGCTATAAACAGAACTTTGGGGAAGAAAGAGAAACAGAACAGAAGAATATTATACAAATAAGCCGACCACCGGAGATATTTCAGCAATATTTTCCCTCAGAATGTTGCATCAAGTAAAAGTTTCTCTTATTTTTGCGGTTTAAGAACTATAAATTATAACTTTTCGACCCCAAATACTATCATTATGGATACCAGCAAAATTGTAGGAGAAAAATAAAATACACTCCGTGAAAGCCAATCCATCAGTATGAAGAACTGGCACAGCGTTCGGGACTTGCTATCGAACAGATTGAACGTATAGAAAACAATATCGACCTTCCGTCACTGGCTCCCCTCATCAAAATAGCGCGTGTACTGGGTGTACGTTTGGGGACTTTTCTTGACGACCAAGATGAGAACGGTCCCGTAGTCTGCCGTAAGGACGAATCGCAGAACAGCATCAGTTTCTCCAACAATGCCATCCACAGCCGCAAGCATATGGAGTATCATTCACTCTCCAAATCCAAAGCCGACCGCCACATGGAGCCGTTTATCATTGATGTGGCCGCTACGGACGACAGTGACTTTGTACTCTCCTCACACGAAGGCGAAGAATTCATCATGGTGATGGAAGGGACCATGGAAATCAGTTACGGCAAAAACACCTACCTGCTCGAAGAAGGTGACAGCATCTATTACGATTCCATCGTTCCGCACCACGTACACGCCTATGAAGGGCAGGCAGCCAAGATACTTGCAGTAGTTTATACACCAATTTAAATTAATGGAAAATTGAAAGGTGAAAATGGAAAATGATAAATACTTTCTATTTTCACCTTTCCACTTTCAACTTCCACATCATGTTATACGAACGCACCCTCGGCCAATGGTTGGAACATTGGGCCGAAACAACACCAGACAAAGAATATATCGTTTACTCCGACCGCAACCTGCGTTTCACCTGGAGCCAGTTCAACCGCCGGGTGGACGACATGGCCAAAGGACTTATCGCCATCGGCGTGGAGCGGGGAACACACGTAGGTATCTGGGCAGCCAACGTACCCGACTGGCTGACCCTATTATACGCTTGCGCCAAGATAGGTGCCGTCTACGTAACGGTAAACACCAACTACAAACAGTCCGAGCTGGAATATCTCTGCCAGAACTCCGACATGCATACCCTCTGCATCGTCAATGGCGAAAAGGACAGTGACTTTGTGCAGATGACCTATACCATGCTTCCGGAACTGAAGACCTGCCAACGCGGACACCTGAAAAGCGAACGTTTCCCCTATATGAAAAATGTCATCTACGTGGGGCAGGAGAAGCACCGGGGCATGTACAACACGGCCGAAATACTTCTCTTGGGCGACAATATAGAAGACAGCCGCCTGAATGAGCTCAAAAGTCAGGTCACTTGCCACGATGTAGTGAACATGCAATACACCTCAGGCACTACGGGATTCCCGAAAGGCGTCATGCTTACCCACTACAACATTGCCAACAACGGTTTCCTTACCGGTGAGCACATGAAGTTTACCGCCGACGACAAGCTCTGCGTCTGCGTACCATTGTTCCACTGCTTTGGCGTGGTACTTGCCACCATGAACTGCCTGACACACGGCTGTACGGAAGTAATGGTGGAACGCTTCAACCCGTTGGTAGTGCTCGCCTCCATCCACAAGGAGCGCTGCACGGCACTTTACGGTGTACCCACCATGTTCATTGCCGAACTGAACCATCCGATGTTCGACATGTCCAGCCTCCGTACGGGTATCATGGCAGGTTCCCTCTGCCCAGTAGAGCTGATGAAGCAGGTGGAAGAGAAAATGTACATGAAGGTAACCAGCGTTTACGGGCTGACCGAAGCTGCTCCCGGAATGACCGCCACCCGGATAGACGACCCGTTCGATGTACGTTGCAACACTGTAGGACACGACTTTGAACATACGGAAGTAAAGGTTATCGACCCCGAAACCGGAGAAGAGTGTCCCGTAGGCGTACAAGGTGAAATGTGCAACCGCGGATACAACACCATGAAGGGTTACTACAAAAACCCGGAAGCCACAGCCGAAGTCATTGATGAGAACGGCTTCCTGCACTCGGGAGACCTTGGAATAAAGGACGAGGACGGCAATTACCGCATCACAGGACGCATCAAGGACATGATTATCCGCGGTGGTGAAAATATCTATCCCCGCGAGATAGAAGAGTTCCTCTATCAACTGGAAGGCGTAAAAGACGTGCAGGTAGCCGGTATTCCCTCTAAGAAATACGGTGAAGCCGTAGGCGCTTTCATCATCCTGCACGAAGGAGTGGATATGCACGAATCGGATGTACGAGACTTCTGCATCGGACAAAATACTCCCGACTACAAGACTACCCAAGTATATCTTCTTCATCAAAGAATTCCCCATGACGGGAAGTGGCAAGATACAGAAATTCAAGCTGAAAGACCTGGGATTACAGCTTTGCAAGGAGCAGGGGATTGAGATTGTGTGATAATAAAGGATAAGGGATTAAGGGTTAGGGATTATTGGGGTCGCATAGACTTTAATATAGGCATAAACCCATTCCTAATCTCTAATCCCTAGTCCTTAATCCATAACCCCTTATTTTTCTTCTTTTTCCGGATATTTCATATTCTCCTCTTTCATCTGTTCCAATACCTCATGCAGGTATTTGGCAGACTCCCATTTAGCCATCGGAAGGTCGTGGAGCAGGTAGTTGCCGCAATCTTGCGGAGCGGCACCGGGGACTTCACCTTCATATTCGGCAACAAAGCGGAAGGTGTCCTGCATCAGCGCCAGTATGTCCTGCGGCTTCAAGTCACCTTTCATCAGCAGATAAGTTACCGGTGAGGCAGCCCAGTGGGCCCCAATAGATAATCTTGTCCTGCCACTGCGGGTCATTACGCAGGTAGGTGGCGGCAAGATGTTCGATAGTATGCAGAGCACCTTGTCCCAAGGCAGGCTCACGGTTGGGCTCTTTCATACGGATGTCGAAAGTAGTGACTGTTTCTCCGTTCACTTCATCCTGGCGGGATACGTAAATACCGCGCAACAAGCGGATGTGGTCAATTGTAAAACTGGGAATCTTCTTCATGAGTTATGAGTTATAAGTTATGAGTTATAAATTGCTGGGAAGGGTGGAGAGGAAGGTCCATATCGTGAGGAACGAACGCTCTGCCATGGTTCCCCAGAAATCGGCATACTGCGAAGCATGGTCCTCTACTCCGGGTGTGTCGCTGATGATGCGGAAGCTGAGAAAAGGAACATTGTACAGATAGCAAGTCTGCGCAATGGCGGCAGACTCCATATCAACGGCAAGACCGTCGGGGAAACGTTGCTTGATGGTATCCAGCTCCGTACGGTTGGTGATGAACTGGTCGCCGGTACAGACAAGTCCGCTGTGGATGCGGCTTTCCATTCCGGCTTCGTTCAGCGACAAGGCATGTTTCAACAGAGAGGAACATCCCTCGTAAGAGGCGGGAAAACCTTGCACTTGTCCGTACTCGTTACCGTCGCCGCACCAGACGTCGTGATACACCAGACGTTGGCTTGCCACTACATCCGTCACCTTCAGGCAAGCATCAATGCCGCCCGCCACACCGGTGCTGACGATGCAGTCCGGAGAAAAGCGCCGTATCAGTTCCGAAGCTCCTACCGCTGCACTCACCTTACCGATGCCGCATTGCGTCAAGATTACATGGTTACCGCCCAATGTACCTTCCACATAGCGGAAACTACCATCGCCCGACGTATTCTTATCCTGCAAGCGCTCCACCAACCGGCGGTGTTCGCTGTCCATTGCACTGATTATCCCTATTGTCATATCTATAATAATTTAAGCTTGCATATTACCATTAAAGCACTTTAATCTTTTTTTGGAAAGGCAAAGGTACAACATTCTGCCGATAACGTGACAATAACAATCTGCATTTATGTATCTTTGCCACAAAAGCGAAGATAGGCTGCACCTCAACAGAACTTTTTCATGCAAGCATGAAAGTTCTGTATTCGGTTTGCACTATCTTTGCCCCACAATTGATTAATTGATAACTCATAACTTATAACTCATGAGAAGCTTCTTCCCGACCTTATTGCCATCTTGGCATTCGTCCTCCTTTCCTTCGCCTACTTCTTCCCGGCGGATATAGAAAACCGTATTCTCTTTCAGCACGACACGGCTGCAGGAGCAGGGGCAGGACAAGAAGTCAAGGAGTATTACGAACAGACGGGCGAACGCAGCCGTTGGACAAACTCGCTGTTCGGCGGTATGCCCATGTATCAGATAGCCCCTTCGTATGACTCCACCAAGTCACTGCAGTGGGTACAGAAAGCCTACCAACTCTTCCTGCCCGACTATGTGTGCCTCACATTCATGCTGATGCTCGGCTTCTACATCCTGCTGCGCGTCTTCGGCATACCGGTCTGGCTGGCCGGACTGGGCGGTATCATGTGGGCATTCTCGTCCTATTTCTTCATCCTAATATCTGCCGGACACATCTGGAAGTTCATCACCCTTGCCTACGTGCCGCCCACCATAGCAGGCATTGTGCTCGCCTATCGTGGGAAACTGCTGTGGGGAGGCATCCTCACCGCCTTGTTCGTGGCCCTGCAAATCACCTCGAACCACGTGCAGATGTCCTATTACTTCTTCTTCGTCATCCTTTTCTTTGTGGGAGCCTACTTCGAGAAAGCATGGCGTACCAAGACATTGCCCCAGTTCTTCAAGGCAAGTGCCGTACTGATTGTGGCAGCCCTCGTCGGCATAGCCGCCAACGTATCCAACCTCTATCACACCTATGCCTACAGCAAAGAAACCATGCGCGGCAAAAGCGAACTGGTGCAGACCGGCGACGCTGCCAAGCAGACCAGTAGCGGGCTGGACCGCGACTACATCACCCAGTGGAGCTACGGCATCGACGAAACACTGACTCTGCTGGTGCCCAACTTCAAAGGCGGAGCATCCGCCGCTCTCAGCCAGAGTGAAACCGCCATGAGCAAGGCAAACCTGATGTACAGCAGTCTGTACGGCTCACTGACACAATATTTCGGTACCCAGCCCATGACGTCGGGTCCCGTCTACGTCGGAGCATTCGTCTTGTTTCTGTTCGTACTGGGATGCTTCATCGTGAAAGGACCGTTGAAGTGGGCATTGATAGGAGCCACCTTCTTCTCCATCGTCTTGTCCTGGGGCAAGAACTTCATGCCGCTGACGGATTTCTTCATCGATTACGTCCCGTTGTACAACAAGTTCCGCGCCGTGTCCTCCATCCTTGTCATAGCAGAGTTCACGATACCTTTGCTGGCTATCTTTGCCCTGAAACGCCTGCTCGAAGAGCCGGAAATCTTAAAGCAAGAAAAGAAGCCCCTCGGCATCAGCCTGCTGCTCACTGCAGGCATCGCCCTGCTGCTTGCCGTTGCCCCGGGCAGCATCGGCTCCGGCTACGTGCCCGCCCAAGAGGCACAGATGCTGCAGAATGCCGTCAACCAGCAGATGATACCCGCCAACGAACTCTCCGGCATCCTTGCCAACTTGGGAGAGATGCGTGCCGAACTCGTCAGCAGCGACGCCCTGCGTAGCTTCATCATCATAGGCATCGGCTGCAGCCTGCTCTGGCTCTATGCAAGCGGCAAGCTGCGCAGCTCGCTGACCATTGCAGGTATCACCATACTCTGCCTGGCAGATATGTGGGGGGTCAACAAGCGCTATCTGAATGATGCCCAGTTCGTGCCCCACTCCATCCGTACGGAAACCTTCACCAAGACGAATACAGACGAGCTGATACTGCAAGATACCAGCTTGGACTATCGTGTATTGAACTTTGCCACCAGCACCTTCGATGACAACAACACCTCCTACTGGCACAAAAGCGTCGGCGGTTATCACCCGGCCAAGCTGCGCCGCTACCAGGAAATGATAGAGCATCACATCTCTCCCCGAAATGCAGGCGGCCTACAAGGCCATTGCCACCGCCGGAGGTGAGATGGACAGCGTGGATGCCAATAAGTTCCGCGTACTGAACATGCTGAACACCAAATACTTCATCTTCCCTGCAGGGCAGCAAAGACAAACCGTTCCCATCCTCAACCCGCACGCCTACGGCAATGCATGGTTTGTAAACAAGGTGCAGTATGTGAACAACGCCAACGAAGAGATTGACGCCCTGGACAGCATCATACCCACAGAGACAGCCGTAGTGGATGCCCGCTTCAAGGATGTACTGAAAGGTACCACGGAAAGTTATAAAGACAGCCTCTCCAGCATCCGCCTGACAAGTTACGCACCTAACCGCCTGACGTACGAAACAAACAATGCCCAAGACGGTATTGCCGTATTCTCCGAAATCTATTATCCGGACGGCTGGCACGTAACCATCGACGGACAGCCTGCCGAACTGGCACGCGCCGACTATATCCTGCGCACAATGTATGTTCCTGCCGGACAGCACACCATCGAAATGCGCTTTGACCCCACCAGCCTGCACGTGACGGAAGGCATCGCCTACGGAGCACTGGCACTGCTGGTGATAGGTATCATCGTGGCAGTGCTGATAGCTAAAAGGAAGTATGTAAAGGCATAAAAAAATATCATATCATTCCCCCATAAGCACTCGACGCATTCCGTATCAGGGTATGAATAGCGGAATGCGTCGAGTGCTTATGTCCGTTCCGTTATCCCCTCATGTTTGTTCTGTCATTCCCTTATGTCTGTTCTGTCAACCCCTATATATTGATGAAAAACCACGGCTGTGAAGCATATTCTTCACAGCTGTGGCACGTCTTCTTCACGACTGTGGAAAAGGCGTACCACAGCCGTGCGCACATGATAAACCCAAAGGCTTCTCAAGACAAACCACCGTGCAAAACACAACAGAAGCCTATGCAAGAGACAAGAAAGCCCGGTCAGATGCGCAAAAAACCGTTTCTACCCTCCCGGGTAAAAACGGCTCAAGTCAATAATACATGAAAAAACGCTATTTAGAGAGAGTCTCTTCTATAACGGAATGGTTCTCTTCCTTCTTCACTCATCATCAGCAGTTCTCCGAACTGACATCAAAGTTAGGGAAGCATAACAAGAACAACAAATAGAATCTACGAAAAGGCATATCTCATCGACAGAACGGAAAAGAATGAACCCTACAATAGGGAAAAGAATGAAAAAAAAGCTATAAACAGTCGGCAGAACGATATATTTCAGTAACTTTGCTAACGTGAAAACAGGCTGCACCCCAGCATAAAAAAATGAACAGTATGGAAACTACCAGACAAAATAAAATAGCCCGTCTCCTGCAGAAGGAACTGAGTGATATCTTCTTGTTGCAAACCAAGTCCATGCCCGGCATACTGATTTCCGTCAGTGCCGTACGCATCAGCCCCGACATGAGCGTGGCACGCGCTTATCTCAGTATATTCCCCTCGGAGAAAAGCGAAGAAATCGTCAAGAACATCAACGGAAACATGAAGTCCATACGCTTTGAACTGGGTACCCGCGTACGCCACCAACTACGCATTATCCCCGAACTGAAGTTCTTCGTAGACGACTCACTGGACTATCTGGAACGAATTGATGAACTGCTGAAATAATGTCCCTTCCCTTCTTTATAGCCCGCCGCTACCTCTTCTCCAAGAAGAAACACAATGCCATTAATATCATCTCCGGTATTTCGGTGTGTGGGGTGGCATTGGCTACGTTGGCGTTGGTATGCACCTTGTCCGTGTTCAACGGTTTTCAGGACATGGTGGCAGGCTTTTTCACAGCCTTCGACCCGGAACTGAAAATCACCGTCCGCGAAGGTAAGGTTTTCGACCCGCACGAAGCGTGCATCCGGCAAGTACACGCCCTGTCCGAGATTGACGTGTGGACGGAAACACTGGAAGAGAATGCCATGGTGCAGTACAAGGACCGCCAGGCAATGGCCGTCATCAAGGGAGTGGAGGACAATTTCGAACAGCTTACATCCATCGACAGCTTGCTCTATGGGACGGGAAAGTTCCTACTGAGCGACTCGGTGGTGGACTATGGTTTTCTGGGTGTGGAACTTATATCCGAGTTGGGCACCGGCATTCAGTTCGTGGACCCGTTGCAGGTCTATGCCCCCAAACGGAACGTACGGGTAAACATAGCCAACCCCACTGCGGCTTTCAACCGGGAGTATCTCTTCTCGCCCGGCGCCATCTTTGCCGTCAACCAGCAAAAATACGATTCACGCTACATACTGACGTCACTCGACTTTGCCCGCCGTCTGTTCAATTATGACACGGAAGTTTCTGCCATTGAGATGAAACTGAAACCCGGTTCCAACATCGGCTCCGTACAAAAGAAAATAGCAGGCATTCTCGGCGACCGGTTCATTGTACAGAACCGCTACGAGCAGCAGGCCGATGTTTTCCGCATCATGGAAATAGAGAAACTCATCTCTTATCTCTTCCTCACCTTCATTCTGGGTATCGCATGCTTCAATGTCATCGGTTCGCTGTCCATGCTGATACTGGACAAACGGGAGGACGTGGAGACACTGCGCAACCTGGGTGCCGATGACCGGCTCATAGCGCGCATCTTCTTGTTCGAAGGCAGGATGATTTCTGTGTTCGGCGCCCTCTCCGGCATCGTTTTAGGATTGTTGCTGTGCTTTCTGCAGCAACGTTTCGGGTTGATTTCATTGGGGGGAGGAAACGGAAGTTTTGTAGTAGACGCTTATCCGGTAAGTGTACATGCCACGGATATTATTCTGGTATTCGTAACGGTCATCACTGTAGGCTTCTTGTCCGTATGGTATCCGGTGAGATACCTCAGCAAGCGGCTGCTGAGAAAAAGATAGAAAAACAGTTACTTCTTACGGATAATCGTCAATCCGTCACGCAGGGGAAGAATGACTTTCTCCACACGCGCATCCCGCGCCACCAAATCATTGAAGGCTTTGATACTGATTGTCTGCAGGTCTGTGCGATGGGGTTGTTCTTCCAGCACATGGCCATCCCACAAGGTATTGTCGGCAATGATATATCCACCGCCGGAAAGACGGGCGAGCACCATTTCATAATACTCTATGTATTTACGCTTATCTCCGTCAATAAAGGCAAGGTCGAAAGTGAGGTCCAGTTGCGGTACCAGTTCCAAAGCATCACCGATGTAGAACCTGATTTTATCCGCGTAATCGGAATTCTCCAGCCACGGACGGGTGAAGTCCTCCTGCTCGTCGTTGATTTCAAACGTATGCAGCATCCCGCCCTCCGGCAGTCCTTCTGCTATGCAAAGTGCGGAATATCCGCTATAAGTCCCTATCTCCAGCACCTGCCGGGGACGAATCATCCGGACAAACATCTTGAGCATACGCCCCTGCAAATGTCCGGAAGCCATGCGGGGATATAGCAACTTGACATGCGTGTCGCGATAGAGCGCTTTCAGGTAATCGCCCTCATCATCAATGTGCTGCAAAATGTATTCGTCAATCGTCACTTTGTTAATGAATTATAGGTTAGGGATAAGGGATTAGGGGTTAGGGATTAGGGGTTAGTTCTGCGCACAATTATTAATTAATCATTAACCGCTAATCCCTTATCCTTAATCCCTTATCCTACAAGTATCTGTTACTGTTGGGCAACACACTATCTTCAGCATGCTTCAAGGCATCTTCTACGACATTGATTTCAAGGAAAGAGGTCTGTGTGCCTTCCTTACCGCTACTCAGGTAGCCCACCATGTCCGTAGGACATAAACGGCCTTCCTTCAACAAGCGGCGCAAGGCTGCAAAGTAATATTCCTGCCCGTTGGCAAGTTCGGGCATATAGATAGCTTCCACACCGTAGGAAAGGGCAAGGTGCCGCATAGTCTTTTCCTTGTAGCAGATGGCCAACACCGGATATTTGCCACGGAAAGCGGCAAGGTTACGGGCAGTGCGGCCGCTGTAACTGTCGGTGATGATTGCACGGATTTTCAGTTTGGTGGTAGCCTTTACCGCTTGTTTGGCCAGGAACGCAGTCACGTCGTTGCTGTTCTCGTCCAGCGGAATACGGATATCGTTGTCAGACAACTTGTCTTTCTCCGCTTGGGCGGCAATCTTGGTCATCGTCTTCACTGCTTCTACCGGATACTTTCCATAGGCGGTTTCACCGCTCAACATCAAGGCATCCGTACGATAATAGATGGCATTGGCAATGTCCGTTACCTCCGCACGGGTGGGACGCGGATTGGAAATCATGGTATGAAGCATCTGTGTGGCAACAATCACCGGCTTCTTGGCAAGAATACACTTGCGGATGAGCACACGCTGGATGCCCGGAATACGTTCCTGCGGAACTTCAATACCGAGGTCACCGCGAGCTATCATCACACCGTCGGCTACTTCCAGGATTTCATCGATATTATCAACGCCTTCCTGGTTCTCAATCTTAGCAACAATACGGATATCGCTGTTATGAGCGTCAAGAATTGCCTTGATGTCGAGTATATCCTGCTTATTGCGCACAAAGGAGTGGGCAATGAAGTCTATGTTCTTCTCAATGGCATAAAGGATATTGGTGCGGTCCTTCTCCGTCAGAGAAGGCAGATTGATGCGGACGCGGAACGTTGACGCTCTTGCGGCTGCCCAGAGTAGCCTCATTCTGTACTTCGCAGAGCAGATAGTCGGGGGTCTTCTCTACAACGACCAACTCTAAGTCACCGTCATCAATAAGGATATGGCCGTCCACATTCAAGTCTTTGACGAAATGGGGATAGGATACCGAGATACATTCACGGGTAGTCTCCTGCTCCGGGTTGCCTACCACCTTCACGCGGTCGCCCGCCTTGAAAGGAATGGGCTCAGCCAGAACCGTCGTACGGACCTCCGGTCCTTTCGTATCCATAAGGATAGCGATGCGGTTGGAAACCGAACGCACATTATTAATCAACTTCTCGGCACCTTCACGGCCAAGATGTGCAGTATTCATACGTACAACATTCATACCTGCATCGAACAACTGCTTTATAAAATCAACATCACAGCGCTGGTCAGAAATCGTTGCGACAATCTTCGTTTGCTTCAATAACATAATCTATATACCTATTTTATTTAATAATCTTTTAATGCCTCCATGGCCAGACGGTAGGAGTTCAGCCCGAAACCGAGAATGACACCCTTGCAAGCGCAGGAAATCATGGACACATGACGAAAAGCCTCGCGGGCATGTACATTAGAGATATGCACCTCAATCACTGGAGAAGTGACCGAACGGATAGCATCTTGCAGAGCGATGGACGTGTGAGTGTAAGCACCCGCATTCAAAATGATGCCGTCCACATCAAAACCCACCTGCTGAATCTTGTCTATCAGCTCTCCCTCAATGTTGGACTGGAAATAGTCAATCTGTACATCCGCATATTTCTTACGGAGTTCGGCAAGGTAGTCTTCAAAAGTAACGCTACCGTAAATGGAAGGTTCACGTTTGCCCAAGAGATTTATATTGGGGCCATTAATAATCTGTATCCTCATAACACAATTTTTTATACCTTTGCGGTGCAAAGATAGTGCAAACCGAAAGCAGATGCAAATTTATTTGCAATTTGCTGAAATGCAGTCTATTTTCGCGAAGCAAAGGTAGAAAAAAGAAATGAAATCAGAAGAAAAATCCACGAATAAGGAGAAACAAACGCTGATAATCAGAAAGTACCACCAGTATCTGAAACTGGAAAAAGCACTCTCACCCAATACAGTGGATGCTTACCAAACAGACTTACAGAAGCTGCTGCACTTTCTGGAAGGAGAGGGTATCGCTATCCTTGACACTACCCTGGATGACTTGCAGCATTTTGCCTCCGGACTGCACGACATCGGCATCCATCCCCGCTCGCAGGCACGCATCTTGTCGGGCATCAAGTCATTTTTCCATTTCCTAGTCATAGCCGACTACCTGGAAGGAGACCCCAGCGAACTGTTGGAGGGTCCCAAAATCGGATTCAAGCTTCCAGAAGTATTGACGGTGGAAGAGATAGACCGCATCATCTCCGCCATTGACCTAGGCACAAACGAGGGGCAACGCAACCGGGCCATCCTCGAGACTCTATACAGTTGCGGCCTACGGGTATCGGAACTGTGCAACCTGAAAATCTCCGACTTGTATTTCGACGAAGGCTTCATCAAGGTAGAAGGTAAGGGCAGCAAACAACGCCTTGTACCTATATCGTCCCGTGCCATCAAAGAAATAAGGAACTGGTTCGTAGACCGTAATGGAGGCTGGAAAATCAAGAAAGACTTCGAGGACTATGTATTTCTGGCACGCTGGGGCAAAAACATCTCGCGCATCATGGTATTCCATCTTATCAAAGAACTGGCAGAGAAGGCCGACATCACCAAAAACATCAGCCCACACACCTTCCGCCACTCCTTTGCCACTCACCTGCTTGAAGGAGGCGCCAACCTACGCGCCATACAAAGTATGCTGGGGCACGAATCCATTGCTACAACAGAAATTTACACACACATCGACCGGAACAGATTGCGCAGTGAAATCATAGAACACCATCCCCGCAATATAAAGTATCGCAAAGAACGGGAAATTCATTAAATTATGATAAAATTACTGCGAGGGTTAACAAACTGTAATAGGATTTAATATCTTTGCGTTGTTATGTTCATGCCCAAACAGCACACTAACATGGAATAGACAAATTTCAATTACAAACAATTAATTTATACCTAAAATGACTAAGAAATTGTATCTGCCGTTTTTAATGGCAATGGTTGTTGCATTAATGACATCATGCAGCAAAAAAATGGGTGAATTGTCATCTGATTATTTCACCGTAACTCCTCAAGTTCTGGAGGCTGTAGGTGGTAAAGTTCCCGCTACAATCAACGGAAAATTCCCCGAAAAGTACTTCAACAAGAAGGCTGTGGTAGAAGTGACTCCAGTATTGAAATGGAACGGTGGCGAAGCTAAGGGCCAATCTGCCGTATTCCAAGGCGAAAAAGTGGAAGGTAACGACCAGACTATCTCTTACAAGATGGGCGGCAGCTACACGATGAAAACATCTTTCGACTATGTACCGGAAATGGCAAAATCCGAACTGTATCTGGAATTCAAGGCTACAATCGGTAAAAAGACTGTCACCATCCCTGCTGTAAAAGTAGCTGACGGTGTAATTTCCACTTCTGAGATGCTGGAACAAACATTGGGTAGCGCTAACCCCGCCAACGGTGACGACGCTTTCCAACGTATCATCAAAGAAAAGCATGACGCCAACATCATGTTCTTGATCCAACAAGCCAACGTACGCGCCAGCGAATTAAAGACTGCCAAAGAATTCGGCAAAGAAGTGAAGAACATAAACGAAGCTGCCAACAAGAAGATCAGCAACATCGAAATCTCCGCATACGCTTCTCCTGATGGTGGTGTAGACTTGAATACTACATTGGCTGAAAACCGTCAGGACAACACAGCTAAGATCATCAACAAAGATTTGAAGAAAGCCAAAATCGATGCAGCAGTAGACACCAAGTATACAGCTCAAGACTGGGAAGGTTTCCAGGAACTGGTATCCAAATCAAACATCCAAGACAAAGAATTGATTCTTCGCGTTCTTTCCATGTATCAGGATCCTGAACAAAGAGAACAAGAAATCAAAAACATCTCTTCTGTTTATAAGACTTTGGCCGACGAAATCCTGCCGCAACTGCGTCGTTCACGCCTGACTTTGAACTACGAAATCATCGGTAAGTCTGACGAAGAAATCGCAAGCCTCGCCGACAGCGATGCCAAGCAGTTGAACATCGAAGAATTGCTGTATGCCACTACCTTGACTAAAGATGCTACCAAACAAGAAGCCATCTTCACAAAAGCTACTCAAATCTACCCGAACGATTTCCGTGCTTACAACAACTTAGGTAAACTGGCTTATCAAGCTGGTGATCTTGACAAGGCTGAAAGCTACTTCAAGAAAGCTCTCTCTATCAAGGATGCTCCTGAAGTCAACATGAATCTTGGTCTGATTGCTTTGACCAAGGGTGACAAGACCGCAGCAGAAGGCTACCTGAGCAAGGCTTCCGGTTCTAAGGAGCTGAACGAGGCATTGGGTAATCTGTATGTTGCTCAAGGTCAGTACGACAAGGCTGTCAACTCATTCGGCGATACAAAAACCAACAGTGCAGCTTTGGCACAAATCCTGGCTAAGGACTACAACAAAGCAAAGAGCACATTGGCCGCTATCGAAAAGCCGGACGCTTACACTGACTACCTGATGGCTGTACTTGGCGCAAGAACCAACAATACATCTATGGTAACCAGCAGTCTGAAAAATGCCATTGCAAAAGAACCGGCTTTGGCAAAGAAAGCTGCTTCTGACCTAGAATTCGCCAAATACTTCACTAACACTGACTTTATGAATATCATCAAATAATAAAGGTTAGACTGAAAAGAACGTGCCCGGCATAGAAATATGTCGGGCATTTCTTTTTATTCACACCAAAAAGAAGTATTTTCGCGACGAAGTATCAGAAAAAGAACCGGAATGAAGAAAATCTATCTTGCATACCTTCTGCTTATTATATTGTCTGCCTGCGGCAGCAAAAACACGAATTCAGTCCACCTAAGCGGTGAAATCAAAGGGCTGGGGAATGATACCCTTTATATATATGGTACGGACAAGTTCTATAACCGTATGGACACACTGCTTGTCAAGGATGACAAGTTCTCTGCAACCCTCACCACCGACACACTTGCCTCTACATGGTTGCAATTCAGCGACGGTACGGAATATCCGCTTTACCTGGACAAAGGAGACAACATAAAGATAAAAGGTTCTGCCGCCGAGCTTACTTCACTGGAAATCACGGGAAATGTCCCCAATAAAGAACTAACCGCCTTTCAGAAAGAGTTGAAAGGCTTGAGTACTCCCTCGGAGAAAGCATTGGAAGAAAAAGCAGAAGCCTTCATCAACAACCATCCTTCTTCACTGGTAAGTATCTATCTGCTGGAGAAATATTTCGTGCAAAAACCGCAACCGGACTTCGCCTTAATCAAAGAAATGACAGCACACATGACCGGAGGCTTAAAAGACCGTCCGTATGTGGACGAACTGCTTGATCTGATCCAAGAAGAAGAGAAGATATCCATCGGGAAAACTATCCCTTACGTCAACCTGCCCAATGCCAAAGGTACACAAATCAGTCGCACCAGCTTTAAAGACAAATATCTGTTGATACATTTCTGGGCATCTTGGGACCCGCAAAGCATGGAAGCCAACGCTGCCCTGCGCCGGATTTACAAGAAAGAAGAAAAGAACAAACTATTTGCCCTCTGGGGTATTTCCTTGGACATCGACAGAAAGGAATGGGAAGAAGCAATCAAAAGAGATACCCTGAGGTGGGAACAGAGTTGTGATTTCTCCGGATGGAACACAGCGCCCATCAAGCAGCTCGCCATACAAGCATTGCCTGCCAACCTGTTCCTTAGCCCTTCCGGAAAAATTGAAGGGAAGAATATGAGTGAGGAAGACATCAAGAAGAAACTGGAGGAGATAGAGCAAAAGGAAAAAGAGAAGAAAGAGAGTGAAAAAAAACTCAAAAAACAAAACCGACGGTAGCCTATCCTGCCATCCTAACCCCTAATCACTAAAAACGTGCTCATAAAAGTTTTTGGAGCGGCTGTTCAAGGTATTGACGCAACCCTCATCACCATTGAAGTCAACAGTTCCAGAGGCTGTATGTTCTATTTAGTCGGTTTACCGGACTCTGCGGTCAAAGAAAGCCATCAACGTATCATATCTGCTTTGCAAGTCAACGGTTACCGGATGCCTACCAGTAATATCGTCATCAACATGGCACCGGCAGATATCCGCAAGGAAGGTACAGCTTACGATTTACCTTTAGCCATCGGCATACTTGCCGCCAGCGAAGTTATCCAGTCCGATAAGCTGGAACGCTATCTGTTGATGGGTGAACTAAGCCTTGATGGTAGTCTGCAACCTATCAAAGGAGCACTCCCCATTGCCATTAAGGCCAGAGAGCTGGGGTTTGAGGGTATGATAGTTCCTTGCTCGAACGCACATGAGGCCGCTGTAGTGAACAACCTAAAAGTCTACGGCGTGGAGAATATCAAAGATGTCATTGAGTTCTTCAAACGGAAAACAAAAATTATCCCCGACACAAGTCAATACCCGCGAAGAGTTTTACTCCCAACAAAGCTCTTTTGAACTGGACTTTGCAGAAGTGAAAGGGCAGGAAAATGTAAAGCGAGCGCTGGAAGTAGCCGCCGCAGGCAGCCAC
>ENA-OQNM01000140-OQNM01000140.1-human-gut-metagenome-genome-assembly--contig:-NODE-140-length-26327-cov-4.314313_pt1 | contig 26327 bp, 25 predicted proteins | sample MGYA00242632_ERZ504886 | MGnify/ENA primary metagenome ERZ504886 (study PRJEB26092, sample SAMD00036424) | human gut metagenome | host: Homo sapiens | study: EMG produced TPA metagenomics assembly of... | reverse complement strand
GGCGGGCTTGGGCTGGATGTTGCTGCAGGATGCTGTGAAGAGATCTCTTGCGGTGAGCCGGCAAATTGGTTCCCGTGCGCTTGTCGTCGATCCGTATGATGATGCTTCGCGAAGTTTCTACCAGCATTTCGGTTTCCGTGAGATTCCCGGGTCTGGCAGTTTGTTCGTCAGATTAAGATCGTGAGGTCATAGGGGCCGTTTGTCTCGAATGATGGATGTTTTTATTCCAAAAAGACTTGTTCGGGGGTATTTGTGCGCCGTTGGCGAGCGCACGATTTCGGATTATGCAGAAAAAGCAGAATCGTGAGGTCGAAATTTCAAGATCGTGAGGCGGCTTCACACTTTGGGCGGAGCGCTCACGCGCACCGGAAGCCCTATCGAAATCATCAGTAATGTACTCAATATTGCCGCGATCGCCGTAATCGCCTTCAACTGGGCGAAAGACGACAATACTGGCAATACCGACAATACAAAGTCGTGACTTTTCGTTTACACGCAACATGCGATTGAGACTGTCTGCACAACTTGCGATAGGGCTGAAATCTTCGGGATATGCAGACGGAAATTGCGGATTATGCAGACAGGATATTTGATTAGGGGGTATCTGAATCTTGGAAAACCAGCAATCGGGGGTGTTTGATGGAATGAAGCCGTCTGCACATCCGTATTTTCTGGTCGTTTTATTCAGATGTGCAGACACGGAACGCGGGATGTGCAGACGGCAATTAAATATGCCACTTCTGCTACTTGGTTACACCCAAATTAATCAGACTGCCATGGTCGATTCTCGCACAACTAGTTGGCCAGGAATCTCAACATATCGAGTCCAATTTTCTGTATGTCCACGTCCCTCAGCAAGATCGTCGATCTTGTCCTTCAAAAGATCAACAGCCTTCATGCCCACTGAACGGAAATCCTGGCGAATAGTCGTTAATCCCGGATTCCAAATCTTGGAGATAGGATGATCATCGAATCCCACTACGCTGACGTCTTCGGGAACTCTTCGACCAACATCGTTAAGACCGCGGATTATACCCATCGCCAGCTCATCATTGCCCGCAAAGACAGCTGTTACATTAAAGTCCCGCCCCAGCTTTTGACCAATTTGACGACCAGTTTCGGGATTCCAATCAGCCTCAATGGGAGCCGGCGCAGGAACTCCCGCTTCCTCGCATGCTTGTCTCCATCCGTTTAATCGCGTATAGCCGCCGCCACCCCCCTGGAATGGCAACATGGTATACGGTTTTATGCCCAAGCGAAAGCAAATATTTGGTCACCTCATAGCCACTCTCTCGCTCGCACAATGAAATCTGAGCAATTTCCTCTTCCCGATCGCCAGCGATCATCACCACAGGTAATTCTGGCGGAAGATATGCAAAAGCATCATTACCGACCTGATCGAAATTCAACAGAATCACGCCAGCGGGGTTCTGATCAAGACATGACCGCACGCTGGATCTAAGCTTATTTCTGCTGGAGTCAGCAAGAATACCAATCGTGAGCGAATAGCCTGCTAATCGCGCTTTCTCTTCGATTCCCTCAATGCAATGCGATTGACCATACAAAGTGGTGTTTGTAGACAAAACAGCAATTGCTTTGGTCTGGTCTTTCACTAAGGCACGTGCGATCGGATTCGGACGATACCCTAACATATCGATGGCCTTAGCGATCTTTTCCCGTTTCTCAGCGCTTACTCGTTCCCTATCATTAAGGTATCGAGATACCGTAGGAACCGATACTTGCGCTAGCGCAGCAACGTCCTTAATCGAAGCAGCTTTCGCCTGCCTACTCCTGGCCATTGTTCACCTCTTCGTATGATTGCGTACTTCTCTCTCGGGAAGTGATATAAAATACAATCCTATTCCCTAAATCACCCGGAACAAACCATCTATTTCTTCAGAAAAACGAAGAACTATCCGGATGCCAACCCCTTACAGTCCACTGCATCCGGATAGTAGTATCAATTACTTCACAGCACCTCCAGTAATGCCGCTAATAATCTTTCGCTGCGTAAACGCAAAGATAATTAGCAATGGAGCACTCATCAAAATGATGTATGCGAAAATAAGGTGCCAGTTATTCAGATAAAGTCCAGCACTTGCCACGTTGTACAAGTTCAACGGCAGCAAATCCATCTTTCCGGACAAAATGAACAATGAGTAGAACACATCATTCCAGATATACAGTGTCACAAGAATCGTTGCAGTAGCTAGTGTCGGCCCAAGCAGTGGGAGAATGATCGTGAAAAAGATACGCATCGGCTTAGCACCATCCACACGAGCCGCTTCTTCCAAGGAGATCGGGATTGTTCGAATGAATCCGGTAACAAAGAAGATTACCGTTGACATGTATATGCCGATGTATACACCGACCATGCCAACCGCAGTTCCTGAAAGACCGATAATCTTCAACAGCATCATGACAGTAACCACAGCCGGAGGAAGAATCAAACCGGAGATACCCAAGGCATACACCACAGCCAGAGTCTTCGTTGTGCGACGTGCAAGAATCCACGATGCCATGGATCCAAACAACAGAGCCAAGAACACAGATGGAACCGTAACCACAATAGATCCGAAGAATGCGGAAATCATTTTACCATCTACTAGCACCGTCTTGAAATTCTCAAGAAGATGCCACTTACTTGGCAAACTCATGTTAGGCACTATGGCTTCAGCCTGCGTCTTACCTGCAGTAACTACTAGCAACCAGAACGGAATTCCCAACAAAACAGCCATAACAATGACCACTAGAATCCCATGAATAATTCCATGAACTTTTGATGGCTTATTCACCATGACCGAATCGTTGGTCTTAGGTGCAGCACCGTACGTTGCAGATGTCATAGGATCTTCGCTTCCCTTCTACGCAGGTACCAGATCAACGGCACTGCAATGATCATGACCATGATGAATAGCACAAGGCTCATCGTTGTGGACTGCGAATATAGTCCTTGGCCAAAGGTTCGCCAAATGAAGAGGTTGATGATTTCAGTGGTACTTCCAGGGCCACCTTGAGTCGTCGCTTGGACGATGTCGAAGCCATTCATAGAGCCCAGCAGAGATGTCGCCACGTTGAAAGTAAAGGCTGGGGCCAACAGCGGAAACTTAATACGCCAGAATGTTTGACGCCTATTAGCACCATCTATTGCAGCCGCTTCAATCACATCAGAATCGATGGTTTTTAGACCAGCCAAGAAGATGAGCATCGATAGTCCCATCCACTTCCAGCCGTGAATGGCTGCCACAACAACGATTGTCCAAGTTGTAGATCCAAGCCAAGCTATGTCAATATTCTGTCCAGTGATAAACGACAGAATCTGGTTCAATGCGCCATCAGACTTAAGTACTGCTTGCCAAATGTAGCCTACAGCGAGTGCCGACATGATGACCGGAATGAAGAACATCGTACGAGCAAATCTATTGATTCGCGTATCTTCCTCAAGAAAGACAGCCAACAATAGTCCGAAAGTATTTTGGAATATTGCGACCAGCAACGCATAGATTAACGTAATGCGCAAGTCTCGCAACAGGTTGCCTGATTTAAAAAGCTCTATGAAGTTACTGAAACCTACGAAATTAATTGTTTTAGAATATGCCGACCAATTAGTAAAGGCATAGATTAGATTAAGGATTGTTGGGACAAAAAAGAAGATGAGGAGCATGATATAGGCAGGCAGAAGGTATCGAATCGGATAGTTCTGACGCATTAGCGCTTTCTTGCTCTTGCTTCCTCCTTCTTTTTCTGCGTTTGGCACTACTCGTGCCGCAGATTGTGTTGACATTGTTCCCCTACGCTTATCTTTTTGTTTGGAGGCTGGGCGCCGTTATTACCTGTTTTACGACGCCCAGTCAATCAGATATCTTGTTCCACTATTTATGTTCAGAAGCCCTGAACACCTTGAGCTTTGGCCAGTTGAGCGAACTGATCCTGCGTTGCCTTGGCAACGTCTTCAGGACTCTTCGTACCGTTGATCATGTCGGCCAAGTTGATGTACAGATCCGGATTGGCCACAGCCAAGGACTGCATGGAACCGACAGAATCCTTAATGGAATCAGCGGAGTCGAGCAGTGCCTGAGGAACGTTGTCAGGAGTATCCACACCCTTGATAACGGACACAATACCTTGATCTTTGACGAAAGTGGCGTAATCTTCGGTCATCCAATAGTTAATGAACTGACGAGCTGCGGCTTCTTTCTTGGAGTCACCAGTCTTAAAAGCAACAACAGAATTATTCTGTTCCGGAATCACCGTACCAATATTGCCCTCGGACGAGAGCGGGAAGAATCCGATGGTTTCATCCAGCGCTGCCTTGTCATTACTTGCTAGGGCGGCAATTTGATTAAACAGCGAATTCACGCAGATAATCATGCCGGTCTTACCATCCCACAGAGCCTGAGCTTCATCGGTATCCTTGGCGGAACCAGCGTTTTTGTTGTAGAGGCCTTCATCGAACAGAGACTTGTAGTTGCTGATGGCCGTCTGGATAGTATCATCAGTGAACTTCTCCTTGCCGGAATTCACACGATCCCACAGACCATCTTGAGCAGCTTCAGCCAGCTGAATCTGCACTGAGTACTGGGTTCCCCACTGGGAGCCACCCATTTCAAACAGTGGAGATTCCACTCCATCGATATCGGCATCCTTGATTTTCTTGGCTGCCTCAACGTATCCATCCCAACCCTTGGGAATATCTGTGATTCCCGCCTTCTCAAAGACTTTCTTGTTATAGAACACACCCATCACTGGCGGAGTGGAAACTAATGCCGCATATCGCGTACCATCTACTACGCCACCTGCATCGGCGATGCCGTCAGTGTAATTATCTACCCATGGAGCATTGTCCAGCTTCTGCAGTTTGTCTTGGGCTATGAAGCCCGCAAGCATGGACTGTGTTGGCTGCCAGAAAGCCAAATCTGGAGTATCCCCCGTCGTGGTTTTAGTCTGCACATTCTGCTCATACGGATCCGGAATAGTTTCCAGTTTGACAGTAGCGCCAGTAGCCTTCTCGAAATCACTGACAACCTTGACTGGAATCTTGTTAGAATTCTGCGCCACCCACATCGTGAGTTCAACGCCATCAAGCTTTTGTGTAGCAGTAGGCCAGTAATCCTGTGCTCCCGTGTCCGATTCACTGCTGCTATCAGCAGTAGGATTCGAGCAGCCGGCAAGAGCCATGGAAAGTGCTGCACTCGTTGCAATCACCGCCATCAGACGAGACTTTGTGAACATCTTCATTGATATCACCTTTCTTATTAATTCCTTATATGTTTTTATTTGTCGCGTTTTCTTATTCAACTTCTGCAGTCAACAGTGTGTATAAGTTGTTTCACCGCCTTCCCCTGTAAGTTGAAAAGTTCTAGAAACGTATTCATGTGGAGGAATACGCACCGTTAATACAGCCTGCTCAGAATTCCATTCCGTGCTCCACGGAGTGAATTCATCCGTCACCGGGAAAATGGGCTTTACACAGATATCCTGATATTGATACTGCGGTACATGTAGCTTCGCTATCGATTGCGCTTCATTGACGTTCCTGCCCCATACCGTGATCAGAGACTGCGAATCATCGCGCAATCCCAACGCAATCACCGAATCATTCCACATAGGCATTCCCAATGGCCAGAAAGGCACCGACTGTTCAATAACTGGCTGAACGAAACGTCGGTATGCCTGAATACCGTGCCGCAGAATTGCTTTCTGCGACTTATCCATACGATTGATATATCCCGATAGGAAGAAGCGACCCAACAGTGTTGTGTTGATATTGAACGCGGTTTGCTCCGCATTCATTGACGACTGAGGATAAGCCCAGCTTGCGGCCTGTTCTGGCGCCACCATCACCGGAGCGGTTGCCGCAATAGCTGGATACAACCGATAATCCTGTTGATCGGACGTGGACTGCACCTGGAATCGGGACGTTTGTGCATAGTCCTCTCGCATCCCTCCAGAAGAACAATTCTCAAGAATTACATGGGGATATCTTCTATGTATACCATCGATCCAATCTAGATAGGCCCTGTTATGTTCAAGCATGCCGTCACCAACTGAATCGGCCTGGTAATCCGTTCCGCTGCCAGGAGAAACATTGTAATCCATCTTGAAATAACCGATGCCATAATCGTTGACAAGCCTGTCAATCACATCATCCAAATGCTTTCGGGCACTACCATCGCGCAAATCAAGAATATATCGTTCCTGCTCCACAACGCGATGCCCATTACGTTGGAAGAAAGCAGAATCTGGAAGCTTTTGAGCGACCGGCGATTTGACGCCAATAACTTCTGGCTCTAGCCAAAGCCCTGGAATCATACCAGCATCTTTAATGGCATCCATAACTTCCACGATGCCTTTGGAACCAGGAAATCTCGTCTTCGAAGGGAGCCATTCACCAACACTTGGCCACCAGTCTCCAGAATCGTCATACCATCCACAATCTACGACAAAAATTTCACAGCCAACTTCCGCAGCACCGGAAATCAGCGGCAACAGCTTCTCCGTGGTGGGATCTCCGTTGATGGTATTCATGTAATCGTTGAAGATAATGCGCGGCTGCGTCGTCGTACTATCGACTCGACGGCAAGCCCTCCTATATTGCGTAAGATTCGCAATCGCTTCCTGTTGAGTTGAGGCCAGCACAAAAGAAGCAGGAACTGTGGTGAAGCATTCATTCGGATCCAACTTCTTTGTCCACGCGTGGTTTATATTAGTGGGTCCGGATACTGCAAAGTAGCCATCTACTGTATTATTGCCCACTTCCCAGCGCCAAGCTCCGTTATGTTCAACCTGGAAAGCCCATACAGCTCCGGCATCTTTGTTTTCAAGGAACGCCAATGGTGCCATACTGCCGGTAGACCATGCACCAGTCGACACAACGGCATGCTCACCACGGGGATCATGGCCCGTCATCTCCTGTTGGAGCATTGGGAAAAAGTCATCAAGCTTTCGCTCTTGCCAACGTCCTTCACCCAGCCAATCAAAATGACCTTCCGTCAACACCCACTCGTGAGTCCAAGATGCGTTACTATGCACAGATCCCATAGGAAGCACCAAACTGGTCACAGATTCGAGAACAAGCGGGGATACGCCTTCATTGGTGATGCTTACATATGAGCGAATGACTGATGTTCCCTCCACAATTTCATATGTCATCTGCACACACGCGCAAGACTCCTCATCTTTCATATTCACATTCAACCGGTGGAGTTTATCCACCACTGTTTCCTCATATGAAACGAACCGGAGTTCCTTTCCAACAGTAGTGTGAATCAAACGATCGCAAGCAATCCAGTGTCCAGTACCAGCAAATATGATCTCAGCCAGCGGTAACGGACGAGCAAAATCACGACTCACTTCACCCGACCGCACACTTTTCATCACAACGTGATCTGCCGCATCAACCTCAAAGTAAAGCGTGACAGCACCAGTTTTCCAAGAAAAGTCCTGCACCACGACGTACCTCCCATAAATGTAGATCACCTCACTCCTCCCAGCTATGCCACTGGAACTTCAGGCGATCGGATTCGCAATTCGCAGCAGATACGGCCTCTTTACCAACTACGAACTTTTATGTCGATAAGTTCACTATAGCGCGATAACGTTTTCACGTCAACTTATAGCCAGAATTCACAGACACAATTTATATATACACAAAATGGCTTTATTCCAACGTTTTTACAATACCTATAGTCTTCATTAGTAGTATCTAAGACACTCTGATACCGTTTTTATTATAAATTGACCCTCAGGAAATCACTCCCGAGGGCCAATCCATATCATCTCGCATTACGCAAGAGACTGGTGGTACACATCTCCTACCATCACTGGATAAAACTGCACATAGTCAAGATTAGGACCAACGCCCCACGATACCGCTCCAGCGCCGACACCAGGCTCATCCCAGTTCCCCAGAACCAAAGCACTGCCACTGGTTTCAACAGTCATCGCCCGCTCTAGGAAGTTACTATCAGAATAGGTATACCGGAACGCACCTCGCGCTACTTCCTCACCATTGGCAGTTCCATCACGCACCTGCAATCCCAAATCGACAATCTGCGGATTGTAATCATGCTTACCAATGAATGCATCGTTCGAGAAGCGTACAACCATATTAAACTTTCCCGCAGGAATGGTTCCCGCTGGAATCGTTACAGTTCCCCTCACAGCGTCAGCTATCTTCGGCGTATTATTCGTATCCAAAGTAACCACGCGGGTTTGATCCCCCATGCCGAAGGCACCGCTCTCTTCAGTGACGAATTGCTTGCCGAGACCGGTCACATACGAATATCCAGAAGCATTAGATGCACTGTTCTCCCGAGTTTGCGCACCTCCTGCAAGCTGCAACGACTCGGCTTCCAATGTGATGGCATTGCTATCATCCGCAGCATCACGGCATGTGGTGATATCACGAATCGAAACAGCATCACCTGATAATTCCAGCTTATTAATTCCTTCAGATAGGGCAACGTTCACCATGGAAGACTGCAAACCGTCAGATTCAGCAGTAATTGTGGTGACCGATGTACCATTCACCGAAAGCACCATGGAATCACCCCGAGATGCAGTGTAGACAACTTTCACTGAGTGATACCCACTTTCCCAAGCATGGGCGAAAAGCTTCGCTTCGCCTCCATTCAACGAGGCGAATCCTCTGGCTCCATCTTGGTCATAGGTCAGCAGAGCACCACTTTCCAGACGGAATTGATCCGCAGGATATTCGATTCGATCCAAGGAATTATCGGAAGCCGATACTTGATAAAGCAAGAACTTATCCAGTGTGTTGTCCATCGATGATCCATGAAGTTGGATTTGATGCTGCCCTTGCTTGAGTCGCAGTAGCACCTCACCGCTTCCTCGATACAACCATTTTGCCGCCGACTTCATCGCCAGTTCAGCGCCAAAGTGTATAGTCCCAGCAGACTGTCCATCAACAGACACGTCATTATCCCCCGGAAATCCAGTATTACCACTGATCACCTGGAAACGATATATCCCATCCGCCGGAACATCCACCGTCCAAGAAGCAATCGAGCCCGTCTTGAAACTTCCAACATCACCATTGCCCGATGTCATAAAATAGTTCCAGCCATCTCCCCACGGAGTCTTAATGTAAGTCTGGGCGCCTCCTGATAGTACGGTATTTTCTACTCTTCCACCAACAGAGCACGACCTGCAGCAGCATTGTCAATGGAAAGAACACGATCCTGATGAGGAGTCACAATCAGCTGATATGAGGCATATCGATCAACACTTGTTGTGGTCACATCTAAAGTGCCGGAAGAAATATCTACATCGGATAGCGCATTGACCACTCTAGGAGTAGCTGCAACACCATCTGGGCCAGTAAAGGCATTCTCTCTAACTTCGACATCAACTGTGCTGCCGAACAGATTCTGATCCAATCCCGTCAAATGTACAGTTACCGGAATGTTGGAACCGTCGTTCTTAACTTGATCGGCATTAGCATCGTTAGCCCCTCCATACAGCACCGTCGCTTTCTTATTAGTGCGGTCAATAGCGGCAATTCCCTGAAGGCTGTCGGCCTTATTCATGTAATCAGAAGACACTTTTACTGTCTGAGCCCCACGCAAATCACCATACCATTTGAACTGCCACCACCCTGCGTTAGCGGAATTGGCTCGAGCCATGTTGTCGGACAGGTTGCCTGCATAATTCCAATATGCCGTCTCAGCCTGCACCTTCTCATCTTCAAACATGGACTGCCATTGAATCAGCTGCCCCGGAACGCTCATATCACGCAGCTCGCCGTATTCCGTGATGTTCACGTCAATAGGATTAATTCCATACTTCTTTTCCAGTTTCCTATAGCTTTCATAATGACTGCGGAAGGAAGAAAGACTTTCCTTACCGAGTTCATGCCACACAAAAAACATCAGGAAGAGTATTTTGGCTCTTAGCATGAGATAAGAAGGCACTGCTCCTATTCTGCCGGTACACACAATCACCCGGACCTGCCACACGCGCATGATCAGCAGTTGGCTTGACCTTACTAGGCTTTTCACCATTCTTGTACTGTTGCCAGATCTTCTGAATAAGCTTATATTCGGAGTCCCAATCCGAAAGAAAAGTCCTGAAAATCTTGGCACTGGCGTTGTCGCCTGACGCATACCAATTCCCGCCGTCAGGCTCATTGAAAGGAATAAAGGTGTATTGGTCAGGATGCTCAGTGTTAGCGAGGACCTTATTGATTACAATTTCCGTAACCTGTTCGTAGTCCCATACTCCATCTCCCCCGTTAGTGTAAGTGCCATACGATGGGTCGTCTACAGGGACATCGAGTACGTAAGTCCGACTATCGGATGGACGATTGCCACTGTTATAGCTCCAATCGGGATAATAATCCTGCATATAAACAGCAAGTTCATTGCCTCCATTCGAAAAGAATTGGTTCTCCAACGCAAGAGCATCACCACTAGGATGCTGAGTACCACTCGGAGGCTTCTGCGATGAATTCTCCACCTGAGCTCCATCAAGAATGGCATCCGCAGGAGAACCATCATCGCCCAATCCATACAACGTTCCCGAAGCTCCGCCTCGAAAATTTCCAGTCTCCGTAGCAAAGTCGACGTTCAATGTTTGCATCGCTTTGCCACTACGCTCATCCGCTATCGCCGCCTGCCCTATTGCCGCGCCGCTACTAATTAGTAGCGCAGTACCGGCCACAATAGCAACTAACGCTTTATTTCGGTGACTCATATCTATTCTCCTTTGAACTACATGATTCAAAACATCCACGTTCAATGAATCATGTACCTTCATAATACGACGAAATCGTTTTTCTCAATAACTGTAAATATAAGTAATTTCAGTGGTTTTCTTATTTGAAACCGTTATCATACGTATTTTTCATAATTATACGAACGACAATCCGATCGCTCATGAAAATATAAAAAGACAATAACGACACGCGCAAGATGTCAACCAAAACACCAATGCATCCGCAGTCAATTGAATGCGCAGAGAAATCCATCCAGAAAACTTGATGACGATATCGATCTTAACAATTGCCATAAAAGTGAGATGGTTATGATCCCCGATTTGATTTTGAATTCTACGGCTGCACAACCCGTATTTCCCGTCTGCACAACTCGCGAAAAGACCGCAAAACGCAAGTTGTGCAGACGATCTGCCGCGTAGGCTAATCACCCTGCGGAATCGTAATTGAATCATTTGGTGACGGCGCTTCGCAGAACAACAGCAAGTTGATATCACGCCAATATCTGCAGCATGCCATCTTTCCTTGAAGATTCCGCCGTTTTCAAGTCATGCATTACGAAATTGCACGACCCGTTATTCGACCAGCTCTCCAAGATTCCGAAATCCTATTACGCGACCGTGCCTATTCCCAAAACTGTCGGATCCGCCATACACCACAAAACGTCGCTCACAGGGCACACCCATTTCCGGCGCAATACTATCAATCGTGGAAAACGCCTCTGGACGGAACGTCGCAGATGATTTAATCTCTATCAAATAGTATGGCTTCCCGCCTTTTTCTATGATGAGATCGATTTCCTTGCGATTGCTATCTCGCCAGTGATACAGCCTCGGACGTTTCTCCAACGCTTCATAACGTTTGATGATTTCCGTTACCACCAAATTTTCAAATACGTTTCCCCTATGATTGCTTAAGATTAACTGTTCAGTAGATTCAATGCCAAGCAAATGCGCCGCAAGTCCAGTATCGTAAAAATAAAGCTTTGACGCTTTAGTAATCCGCTTTCCGTAATTTTTGAAATATGGTCGAAGACGAAAAGCGATGAAACTTGATCCGAGAATCGACAGCCAACTTTTTGCCGTGTCCACAGAGATACCGCAATCATTTGCGAGGCTTTCCGTATTAAGCACCTCCCCCACGCGAAGTGCCGCCAATTCCAAAAAAACATTAAACTCAGCGATCTTACGTACCCCCAATTCCTCCCGCACATCTCTGTCAACATAAGTTGAGATATAGCTTGGAAAGAAGTCGGAAGGAGCGATGCCTCTATTCGTGGATTTACATAAATCCTATTCGTGGATTTGCATAAAAGCACAGCTGAAAAGACAGACATTCCAACACAAAGGAACCGACAACACGCACACATGGGTCGTGCGAGTCAGCATACGGGCAGACCAGCATGCGGATAGCGGGAACGGCTTGACGGCGGGTTTTCGTAAGATTGGACAACGCGTGTGGCCGCCCACGACGTCGTTTGGGGCCGGCTGGTCGACCTCAAGCGTAAGCAAAATCAAACTTGCAAAACTTGGAAAGCCGTTCCAGCATAAGCGAAAGGTTGTTATGTCCGAAAAGATTAAGGTCGGCATTCTCGGAGCTACGGGCATGGTCGGACAGCGCTTCGTGACGCTGCTCGAAAACCATCCGTGGTTCGAACTGGTCACCCTTGCCGCGTCCGCGCACAGCGCCGGCAAGACCTACGAGGAGGCCATCGGCAGCCGCTGGAAGATGGAAACCCCGATGCCGGAGTTCGTCAAGCACATGGTCGTCAAGAACGTGGCCGACGTCGAGGACGTGGTCAAGGACGTCGACTTCGTGTTCTCCGCGGTGAACATGCCGAAGGACGAGATCCGCGCCATCGAAGAGGAATACGCGAAGACCGAGACCCCGGTCGTGTCCAACAACAGCGCCCACCGCTGGACTCCGGACGTGCCGATGGTGGTGCCGGAGATCAATCCGGAGCACTATGAGGTCATCGAACATCAGAAGAAGCGCCTGGGCACCACGCACGGTTTCATTGCCGTCAAGCCGAACTGCTCCATCCAGGCCTATACTCCGGCTTTGGCCGCGTGGAAGGAATTCGAGCCGCACGAGGTCATCGTGAGCACGTACCAGGCCATTTCCGGCGCGGGCAAGACGTTCAAGGATTGGCCGGAAATGGTGGGCAACATCATTCCGTTCATCTCCGGCGAGGAAGCGAAGTCCGAGAAAGAGCCGCTGAAGGTCTTCGGCCATATGGACGAGGCCAAGGGCGAGATCGTGCCGTTCGACGGTCCGCTGCGCATCACCTCGCAGTGCATCCGCGTGCCCGTGCTCAACGGCCACACCGCCACCGTGTTCATCAACTTCGGTAAGAACCCGACCAAGGACGAGCTGATCGACCGTCTGGTCAACTACACCAGCAAGGCCGCCGAGCTTGGCCTGCCGCACGCTCCGAAGCATTTCATCCAGTACCTGACCGAGGATGACCGTCCGCAGGTGCTCAAGGATGTGGATTACGAGGGGGGTATGGGTGTTTCCATCGGCCGTCTGCGTGAGGATTCCATTTTCGATTGGAAGTTCGTGGGATTGGCGCACAATACCCTGCGTGGCGCCGCCGGTGGCGCGCTGGAAAGCGCAGAAATGCTTAAGGCGTTGGGTTACATCACCAAGAAGTGATGCGACGTTTATGCGGCTTGGGTAGCTAAACCGTAAGCCGCATAAACGAGCCATAGCCAAGCAAAAGGCCGACTCTTCGGAGCCGGCCTTTTGCTTGTTCGGGGACTGCTTGGCACGGTATGCAACGTACGGCGTGAATCGTAAAAAGCAAACGAAAAGGGCACGGTCGCAAAACCATGCCCCTTAAAAATACCGGGAAACTGAAGCCAGCACTATCAGCGGCCGGTGCCGCCGTACACCACGGCTTCCACCTGGTCGGCGTCCAGACCGTAGGCGGTGTGCAGCGCCTTGACGGCGTCGTTGAGCTGCTCGAGCGGTACAAGCGCGGCGATGCGGATTTCGGACGTGGAGATCATCAGCACGTTCACGCCCTTGTCGCTCAGCGCGTTGAAGAACTTCGCGGCCAGACCGGAATGGGTCTTCATGCCCACGCCGACCACGGCCACCTTGCCGACGTTCGGGTCGACGTCGAAGGACTGGAAGCCCAGCTCGCCCTGCTTCTCCTGCAGCACTTCCTGGACCTTGGCCGCAGCGGTGCCCGGCACGGTGAAGGAGATGTCGGCGGTGCCGGTGGAGGCGGAGGCCTGCACGATCATGTCCACGTTCACGCCGGCCTCGGCCAGCATGGTGAACACCTTCGCCGCCATGCCCGGCTCGTTCGGCACGCGGCGCACGGTGGCCAGCGACTCGGTGCTGTCGTGCGCGACGCCGGAGATGATCGGCACTTCCGGCCCCAGGTCGGGGAACGAGTCGCCCACTGGACTGGTTGTTGTTTTCGTCTCATGTTCTTACCTTTGTTTTGTTAAAGTACTTATTTTCGTTTTTCGTCGTTGTCTTGCAATTATTTGTCGATTGCCTGCGATTACGCTGCCCGGCTGCCGTTCAGATGTTCGGCAGGGTGCGCGGATCGACGTCTTCCGGCACGATCAGCGTGCCGCGACGGTGGGAGAAGGAGCTGCGCACGTGCAACGGCATGCCGAATCGCTGCGCGTATTCCACGCAACGCAATGCCAGCACCTTGGAACCGCAGGACGACATTTCCAGCATCGATTCGTAGTCGATGACGGGAATGCGACGGGCGGTCGGCACGATACGCGGATCGGCGGTGAACACGCCATCGACGTCGGTGTAGATTTCGCAGATGTCGGCATCCAGCGCCACTGCGAGCGCGACTGCGGAAGTATCGGAACCGCCACGGCCGAGCGTGGTGGCGTCGCCGCCTTCGTTCACGCCTTGGAAACCGGCCACGATCGCCACGGAACCCTTATCCAATGCACGACGCACGCGATCGGGCTTCACGGCCTTGATATGCGCGGTGCCGAACTGCGCGTCGGTCATGAAACCAGCCTGGGAACCGGTGAACGAGTATGCATGAGAACCGGCCGCATGAATCGCCATAGCGAGCAAACTCATCGAAATACGCTCGCCTGCGGTCATCAGCATGTCCATCTCGCGCGCCGGCGGGTTGGAATCGATGCTGAGCGCCTGATCGATCAGGTCGTCGGTGGTGTCTCCCATGGCGGAGACCACGACGGCCACGTCATTGCCGGCGTTCTTCGTTTCGATGATGCGTCGGGCCACGCGCTTAATCGATTCTGGGTCGGCTACGGAAGAGCCGCCAAACTTCTGCACGATGAGAGCCACAACTTATCCAATCTTCTTCAACGTATCACCTGCCTGATTCGGCAAGTGAAGTTCATTATAGGAAAAACCTGATTTGTCAAGTCCGGACGCGCCCAACATACGGAACATTCGGGACCCGTTCAGACGGCACGACGGCCGGCGAGCGCACGGCCCAGGGTGATTTCGTCGGCGTATTCGAGGTCGCCGCCCACCGGCAGGCCGCTGGCAAGGCGCGTCACCTTGATGTCGGTCTGGCTCAGCAGCTGCGAAAGGAAGCTGGTGGTGGCCTCGCCTTCCACGTTCGGGTTGAGCGCGAGGATCACTTCCTTGACTTCGCTGTCTTTGAGCCGTTCGATGAGTTTGGCGATGTTGAGGTCGCTTGGCTGCACGTTGGCCATCGGGTTGATGACGCCGCCCAGCACATGGTACATGCCCCGGTATTCGCGGGTGCGTTCGATGCTCATCACGTCCTTCGGCTCTTCGACCACGCAGATCACGCTGTGGTCGCGGCGTGGGTCGGCGCATACCGGGCATGGGCTGGTTTCGCACACGTTGCCGCAGATATCGCAGAACCGTACTTTTTCCTTGACTTCCGTGATGGCGTCGATCAGTGCCTGCGATTCCTCGTCGGGCGCGTTGAGCAGGTAGAAGGCGATGCGTTGCGCGCCTTTCGGCCCGATGCCGGGCAGGTTGGCGAACGCGTCGATGAGTCGTTGGATGGCGCCGTCATAGGCCAAAGCCATGGTTCATACCTTTCGTTGACTGGTTGCCGCAGCCACGTTCCGGACAACTGACGTCTGATGGCCAGCGCCCGGTACTCGCCGTACGATAAGCGACATGCGACGTGCGGTGGCCGGTGTCAGTCGTCAAGTGTTTTCTTCACCTGCATGTTGCGCGGATTATGCGGATCGTCCGAGCTGAATTCCTCGACTTTCTTCACTTCGAACACCCTGTTCAGGTCGTTCATGTCCAAAGCGTTCGATGCGCCGATCGATTCGTCGCTCATGGAGTATTCGTCGTCTTCCGGGGCGACTTCAGGCTCCGGCGGTCCCGCCTGCACCGGCATGGGGGCTCCCCATGGGTCATCCGCGAATCCTGCCGGCGATGACGCCGGCTGCTGGGCCTGTTGCGATTGCATTTCGCGGGCGCTTTGCCGTGCGCTATGTCGTTCGCCGTGCTGTTCCGGCTGGTTTTGCCGCGGCTGCTCCGGCCCATTCGGTTGGTCTTGCTCCTGATCGTCCGTCTGCGGCGTGGGCAGTGGCGTGGCCCACGGATCGACGTCATCGCTCACATCCGGCACGTCCACATGTTTTACGTGGTGTTCCGGCGGCTGTACGTCGTTGGCGTTGCCTTCGGCGATGGGCGTCTGCGGAATTGGGGTGTTCCACGGATCGTCGTCTTCCGGCTCCTTGGCAACCTCCTTGCCGAGGTTCGCGGTCAGCAATGTGGCGGCCTTCAGCTGTTCCTGCACCAGCTGCGCGTTGATCTTGCTCTGCTCTTCCGGGCTGAGCTTGCTCCACGGCACCGCGGTGGAACCGTCGGCAAGCTTCTTGGCCGGCGCGAGAGTGACATCGGGGCCGAACACCTTATGCACTTCGCCGCGCACGATCTGCACCACATTGGTGGTGCCGTCGACCGCTTCCTTGGCCACGGCCTTGGCGAACGCGTATTTGCTCAACGACTTGTCGAATTTAATCCACAGTCGGCCTTTGGCCCCGTCCAGCAGCACGCGGGGCACTTTCTCGCGGTCCACGTAGCGACGGACATCCTCAGGCAGGCCGGCAACGATCGCGTCCCACTTCTGATCGGGAGTGCGATCGTCCGTTGCCGCAGGCTGGGGCGCGGACTGAGCCACGGACTGGGTGGGAGCGGAAGCTTCGGCATTGGATAGTTTGGATGGCGCAGACTGCGTTTCAACCGGCTTGGACTCGGCTGAAGCGGCCGGCTCGCTGCCTTCCGACAGAGGTCCACCCATCGCCTGCTGGACTTCCGCCAATACGGAGGCCGCTCCGGAAACGACGGCATCGGCCGGATTCGTGGGAGCCGCGGACGGTTCCACGGCATGCCTTCCACGTGCCGATTGCGCGGCGTACCTACGGGAACCGGACGGACGTTGCGATTCAGACGCTGCGGCACCGCCCGCATGCCCAGCTTCCGGCATGCCGGACGATGGTGCGGCGGCTTGCGCGACCACGCCCGTCTCACGACCGGCAAGCAGGCGGGCGGCGAGCAGTTCCAGGCGCATGCGCGGCGAAATCGCACCGGTCATGTTGGCCAGCGTGGCGTTGATCGTATCCGCCATCTGCGTAAGCGCGGCCAATCCCAGCGAAGCCGCCTGGCGATGCAGATCGTCCATGTTCTCGGTCGCGGTGTCGTCAGACAGCACGCTTTCCGCACGCTCACCGCCCAAGGTGAGCACCAACAGGTCGCGCACGCGCGCCAGCAGGTCCTCAACGAAACGTCGGGGTCGAATCCGCCGACCACGACCTTTTGAATGACGCCATACAGCGCCTCGCCGTTCTTGTCGGCGACGGCGTCGATTGCCTCGCCGATAAGCGCGTCCGGTGTGAAACCAAGCAGCGCGACCGCGGAATCGTAAGGAATCTTGCCGTCGACGGCACCGACCATCAGCTGGTCGAGCACGGACAGCGTGTCACGTACGGATCCGCCGCCGGCACGCATGGCCAAGCGCAGCACACCCGCTTCGGCCTCGATATGCTCGTCGGCGCAGATCTGCTCAAGATACGGGCCCATGACCTCCTGTGGCACCAGACGGAACGGATAGTGGTGGGTGCGGGAGCGAATGGTGCCGATCACCTTGTCCGGTTCGGTGGTGGCGAAGATGAACATGACATGCTCCGGCGGCTCCTCCACGATTTTCAGGAGCGCGTTGAAGCCCTGCGGCGTGACCATGTGGGCCTCGTCGAGGATGAAGATTTTATAGCGATCGCGGGCCGGGGCGAATCCGGCACGTTCACGCAGTTCACGGGCATCGTCCACACCGTTATGGGAGGCGGCGTCGATTTCCACCACGTCGATGGAGCCGGGGCCGCCGGTGGCAAGGTCACGGCAGCTGGCGCATTCACCGCACGGATGCGAGGTCGGACCTTTGGCGCAGTTGACGCAACGGGCCAGAATACGCGCGGAACTCGTTTTACCGCAGCCGCGCGGTCCGGAGAACAGATAGGCGTGCGTGAGCTTGTTCTCGTCAAGCGCACGCATCAGCGGAACCGTGACCTGATCCTGTCCGATCACGCCATCGAACGTGTCGGGACGATACCTTCTATACAGTGCCAGTGCCATCGCAAATTCCTTCCGCCGTAGTGTTCTAGAGTATCGATGAATTACGACACGTTCGCCAATCGGGAAGCGCCGAGGCCGACCATCTCCGCAAGTCCATCGCGTGTCTGTCTGATCTACAACCGGCGCAGCCGGTACTCTGGAAATCAGACATGAACCGTGTGATCGGCGTACCGTCGGTCACGAACGCTGACTGTTGCGCGCCTAAAACCCGTGCGTCACCACCATGCCGCACAAGGCGTTGCCACGCGATTGGGAGGAGAGAGCCATGACCGGGAAACCGGAAGCGTCCACCAGCACCATTGGAGACGCGCGTCGCTTGCAGATCGTGCAGGCGGCACGTGAGATCTGCTTGGAAAAAGGGTTTTCGAAGATCACGATCAGCGATATCGCCGAACGGGTCGGCATGACCAGATCGCTTTTCTACCACTATTTCCAAGACAAAGACCAGGTTGCGGATGCCGTGCTCGACGATGTCATCAGCGAAGTCATCGCCCGCCTGGAAGAGTGGAACGAGCATCGCGAGGCCGGCAACATCTCGAAGGCGCTTGACGATGTGGTGCGGCTGACCCGTTCGCTCATCGCCGATGAGGGCCCGTTCAGCCAACGTCTCATCGAGGATGGCAACGCTGCACTGTATCTGAGGTTCATCGACCGGGCCGCGGACCGCATTTCCGAATACCTGTGCGGTTCCACGGTACGTGAATTCGAGGAAAAGCACGGCATGCCGATCCGCAACGAGCATGAGACCTTCTACACGCTGATCGTCGGCTTGATCTCGCTGATCAGACTGCATCCTGACATTGACGATGACATTGTCAGGCAGGTGGCGGCACAGACGCTGCATTTGGACGAATATCTGTGACGGTGCTCCCACACGCATCATTTCCGCCGGCAAGCAACATATAACGGCCGTTCAGTGTCCGGAGGGGCATCGAGCGGCACCGGCTGGCTGACGGAAAACGACGTCAGGCGAGGAATCTACCGGTAAGAGGGTCACGACCGTCACGTTTGATGGTTTCCAACACCCGTTCCTCGCTGTCGGCCGCCTGCGCTTCCGCCACGGCCGGCGGCACCAGCACACGCAGCGCACTGTCCTTGGCTAAGACCTTCACCGGCAAATGGCCCACGTATTCGCCATCGGCCATCAACACCGGAGGCTCATCCCCTTCGGTGGCGCGGGTGATTTCAATGTCGCGCACCCGCTTCCATCCGAAAGCATGGCTGCCCAGCAGTCGGCCGTGGTAGGCGCGTGCCACCGCGTCCACACACTCCCGGAAATTCGGCACATGGTCAAGCCACACCAGATCAAGCAGTCCGTCCGCGAACCGTGAATACGGGGACACCTCGATGCCGCCGCCGATATGGCGGGAATTGGCCACGGTGAGCAGTGGCGAGATGATATCCCGCTCCTCCACCGAACCGTCGGCCAGCGTGGCCTTGATGTGGTATCCGTAGCTTTTCATGTGAGTCAACTCCACGATGACCGCGGCGAAATACCGCAGCGAGCCATTCGGCAGATGCGAATGATTGGCGCGGTCGTTGATGCTTGCGTCCAAACCGCACGACAGCATGCCCGCATAATAGCGGTCGATCGGCGAGCGCGACTGTGAAACATCGGTTCCGTCGGTCGAATCGATGGCATGACCGTCAGGCAACGAAGTCACCAAGCCCATGTCCACGTCGATATGCGTGCCGCGCACAATCGCACCGACAATGCCTTCAACGGCGGTTTCGACGCGATTGACCGGCAAATCCAGTCCGCGTGCGAAATCATTGCCGGAGCCGATGGCCACGATGCCGAGTGGTTTGCCGGAGCAGCCGACTGCGTTGGCGCCTAACGCGACCATGCCGTCGCCTCCGACCGCGACCAGATAATCGTATTCGTCGCCGCGGCGGCGGGCGTTGGCCAGGGAATCGTCGAAGCTTGTGCCGGTCACATCGATTACGTCGAAGCCATGCTTGCGTCCGGCTCCGCGCAGCAGATCAATGACATGACCGCCCACTTGGGCGCCCTTGCCTTTGTTCGATGTCGGATTGCAGACCACGGCAACGGTCGTATTCGCATGTGACGTCTTGCTCATACTTGTACGATAACCATGTTTCACGTCAAGCGCCAGATTGCCCATTACCTTCAGCTGAACATTCCGTGCCGTCATGCAACGACTGTCCGGCAATCTCCTAATCACAGGCAATAGGCCCCGCACGTGACTGCCGGACGACCCACGGTGCGAACGGCACCTGCGTGGCCGCCTGCACGGCGACCACCGCATCCTCGCCTTCAATGGCACAGGATTCGAGCCGGGTTCCATTGCCCGACGTTGTACGCGATGCGGCCGCGCACGGGTCGGCGGCACCGTCACGCAGCGACTGCGCGGCGGCCACCGACGCCAGGTCGGCCGTATTCTGCGCGCGATGCACGCACAGCAGCAGATTGCCTGCCATGGCGACCGCACCGAGCATGGCCGCGACGATTGCGATCAGCGCGACTCCCCGATATGGTTCCGGGCACCTTCGTCCGCGCCTTTCAACACATGCGACACACGTCGCACATACTGTTTCACGTCATGTTTCACGGAAGTCGTTCCTTTCTTGCCGCGCATTGGAAGCCTTTCAAAAACTGTTACGGACAGCACGCTGTCATGAACATCGCAATCAGAAATACCGAGTTGCCTTGCCCACGACGCTGGCGGGCAGCACGCCGGTCGGATCCGCCGCAACCGGGCAACGCACCACAACGGTGACGCTGTTCGCATTGGCGGCGAACGACACCGTGGAACCGCCACCGGCAATGGTTTGCGCCGCGGCGCGGGCTTTCGCTTCGCCGCCGGCGTCAATCGCCATGGCCCTCGCACCGGCGGCCGCAGCGTCCTGACAGTTCATGGACACTATGGAGGCACGCCCCAAACACAGCACCAGAATCGCCACCGCGGCCACGCAGGGAAGCACCACCGCGAATTCGGCGGTGACGGTTCCGCAATCGGCGTCACGGGCATGGCGTCTCCACCATCGCGCAAGCATGGTTAGCCCACGCTCAACGCTTTCTTGATGAGGCCGGTCAGCAGCGTTTTCACGACATCCGATTTCACGATGGCGATCAGAACCGCGGCGAATGCCGTGGCCGCCACCAGCACCACCGCGTATTCGGCGGTGACCGCGCCCTTCTCCGGCTCGGCGGTCAGCAGGCGCATGCGCGCGTCCAATAGGCAGACCGCCTTATTGGCACGTTCCTTGGCCGCACATAACTTCTGGCCGACGCGACCCATCAGACCCGGCGAACCATCGACATTGATTGACATTGCGTCGTTCATGACGCTCCTTTCATTCGGCTAATCCCGGCCGATTGACCGGGTACGCTCAGTGTCAGGTATTGGCATCGGCGATGGCATGGTTTTCGTGGGTTGTGGTCGAAGAACGTGGGTTATCCACACCCTCGGCGTGTCATCCACACTTATCCACAAGCGATTAGGGCATGACGGAACGGACCGCGCATCATCCGTCATTCCGACCGCGGTCCGATTCGAGCAAATTTGAGCCAATTCGCACCAACCCGCACTACCCCATGGCGAATCGGCCGCTACAGAAACGACATCACCGCCGGAATCACGCCAATGGCGACAAAGGCCGGCAGCATGCACAGGCCGGTCGGTAGCAACAACCGAATCGACAGTTTCGCCGCCGACTGTTCAATCCGCGACCGTTCATCCCAATCCAGCTGCTCGATTGCGGTTGCCAACCGATTCACCGGCGAGGAGCCGCTCGACCATGATGAGGAGAACGCGTCACGGACCACGGCGCAATCATCATCGTCAGGCCATGCCTCATTCCATGGCATGCCACTATTCAGCCGTTCTCCAGCCGAGCGCAATCCACCGCCGAACTCACCTTCCACAATGTTTCCGACCGTAATCAGCGCGCGTGGAATGGACGCTCCTTGACGTATCGCCACGCTCAACATTTCCAATATCAAGGGCAGTGGCAGATTGCATGACCGCACGTCGGAATCGGGCGGATTTCTGGCTGGCGACCATTCATACAGCCATGTCGCGCCAGCGGCGCCCACCGCTGCCAGCATCGGCCATGCCAAGCTCATCGCACATGCTCCTGCCGCATCAGCCTGCGAATCCAATACCAGCCGACGGCATAACAGCAGCCGGCGAAGCCGAGGCACATCCATCCTTTCACGTCTTCCACAAGGAATCGCAAGGGATGGGCTCCCATGCATTCCCCTAGCATCACCGTCAGCAACGGCAATGCCATCAGCAGCTTCACCGTGGCCTGCGGCATGGCAAAAGCGTTGGCACGCAAGTCGTCGAGCAGCCGTCGCCGCTTCAACGACGCCGCGACGGCCTCCAGGCATCGGCTCATCTCGCAGCCCAACTGCAGACTCAACGTGCAGGCCGCATGAAGTTCCACACCAAGCTGATTCACATGCTTGTGTTGTTCCTGAAGCGAGCAGCGGCTTCGTACGGCCATGTCAATACGGAAACGGGTCAGTTCAGGCACTGCGAAAGGAGCGCCCTGTAATTCCTCGAACGCTTGGACCAAGGTGACTCCGCTGCGTACGGACGCCCGCAGCGCGGCCACGCATGCGGCAGCGCCGATGGTCGGCATCCGTGGCGATGCATCCCGGTTTTCCCCATCGTTCCGGACTGTTCTGCCATGGCCGTCGGATTCATCGTCGCAGGTCCCATCTCCATCGGCCCCGCCGCTATCGTCAGCCGAACGAAGCCCGAAGCGAACCAGCACACGCTGCAATCGCCGCGATCCCGCCCATTCCGCGTTCCGATTCAGCCACAGCCAGACGGCCATCGACGACAGCCATGCGGCGCAATATTCCCAACCACACGCATCACGCATCATGCGCTCCATCGGCTCATGAATCCATCCCAACGTTGGCCGGCACGGACCGTACGGCCATCCCAGGCGGCCAGCAGACGCCCATGCAATCGCCCTTCCACCGCTTCCAATCTGCCGACCTGCGCAATGCGCCGTCTGCCGGCGATACGTTCCACATGAAGCACCACGTCGAACGCATCCTCGGCGAGCGCCGCCGTGGCGCGTGGCTCCAATCCGGCCAGCAAACCCAATGAGACCAATCGCGCCGGAACCGCCTCCACTTGATTGGCGTGCAATGTGGTCATGCCGCCTCGATGCCCGGAATTCAAGGCTCTGAGCAGATCCACGACTTCACCGCCACGGCATTCGCCGACCACCACGCGGTCCGGTCTCATGCGCAGCGTCGCGCAGATCAGTTCGGAAAGGCCTATGCCGCCGGCACCTTCCGTGTTGGCTTCGCGTGTGACCAGAGACACGTGGTTGGCATGTTGGATCATGCCCAATTCGCGCACTTCCTCGACGGTGACGATGCGCTCGTTCGGCGGGCATCGCATCAGCACGGCTTTGAGCATCGTGGTTTTGCCGGCACCAGTGCCGCCTGTCACCAGCACGCTTGCCTTGCGGGACACCAGTCCGGCCAGCAGGGGCAGCCATTCGGCTGGAAACATGCCGTTGCGCGCCAACGATTCCAGATCGGGCGAGACCGCATCGGGCAATCGTATGCTGATGGCCGCGCCTTGCGGCACCAGTGGTGCGATGACGGCGTGCACGCGCAGACCGTCCACGGTGGAGGCGTCGGCGATCGGGCAGGCGTCGTCAAGCCGTCGGCCAAGTTGCGAGCATAATCGCACTGCGAATTCACGAATCGACTGCGCTGACGGAAAGCATCGGCGCAGCAGACATACTTCCTGCATGCCTTGGCCGCAATCCGCCCAAACCGTGCCGTCGCAGGTCACCGCGATGTCCGTGACGCCCGGCTGCGAGGCGATGGCGCTAAGGGGTCCGAGTTCCATGCTTCACCCGCTTGCCTTCCAACGATTCCTGCAGTTCATCCGTGAGCGCGGCCAAGGCTTTGACGGTTTGGCGGTTCGGCCTGCGCAGGCCCAGGCCGTCCAGCAGTTCGCCGCACAGCTTGGCGTCCGGTTTGACAACCGCCGCGAGGGAATGACCAAGATAGTTTTCCGTCTCTTCCAGCGTGGTCACGCCACGTCCACGTGCCACGCCGCGCGGTTCAACGCCGACGATATGGCCATGTTTCTGCCGTTCCGCCGTTCCACGCGATTGCATGGCCACTTTGGCTCGGGCCAGTCCGAGCACCGTCATTTCGACCACGGTGATGTGTGTGGCCTGGGCCAGTTCCGGAATGTCATCGAGTCCACGCCATTGCCCGGCGTCCACGATCACCGCGTCCTTCACCTGCGCGAGCGCGCGGATGCATGCCTGGATCTCCCAGGATTGCGGGTTTTCGCTTCGCCAGGGATTGCAGGCCAGCAGCGGCACGCCATCCCACACGGGCAGTTCTCGCAGCAGCGCTTTGCCGTCCACTTTGCCGAGCGGGGCGCTGATGTCTCCGAAGCGTGAACCGTCTTCGTCTTCCACACCGAGCAGCACGTCAAGACCGCCACCGTTGAGATCTGCGTCTACCAGCACGCTTTTGCATCCACGTTCCGTCAGTTCGCGGGCCAGCAGCGCCGCCAACGTGCTGGCACCGACTCCGGCGACGGCGGATCCGACCACCACGACGTTGCGTGGAGCAGGTTCCGGTTGCGCTTCAACGGGTTTCAGCCGTGTGGACGACGATTCCAACGGCGAACCCATGAAACCGCCCGCCACGGCAGGCCCGGCCCATCGTGCCGACGTTCGCGCGTCCACGGCGTTCTGCGGCGTATAGAACCGTTGCGGCGAGACCGTTTCCCGCCGAACGGTTTGCTGGGATCGAGTCGGCTGCCGCACTCTGGCCGCTGGCTGCGACCGGATTTTCGGCGAACACGTCACGCGTGCGTCACGGCCTCCGTATGACGGCAATGGGACCGGAGGGACCTGTAATGAAGAAATTGCATCGCTCATACCGCCGATTGAAAAACGAAACCGCACATGGATTCAAGCCGAAACGGCACCTGTGGTCGGAGAATGTGGGTTATCCACACCCTCGGCGTGTCATCCACACTTATCCACATCGCAACGCGATTCGGCACATCGCAAGACATTACGCAACGCAGCACGGCGCAGCGCAACAAAAAAGGAAGACCCGCCGAAGCGGGCCTTCCTGCAAGAATCTTCGGAGCAGAATCGCTGCACAACAACATCGTCGTAACGGTAAGTCTATCCAATGCCCGTTCAACGTAACAACCTATCTCGGTCATACACACCTTGTGGGGCTCTGCTCTTCAGTTGTTCTTGTACTTCGTAATTATGCTCGCCATTGCGGCAAGTGCAAACCGAAACGGGACGATGTTCCGTATTTATCGCAACTGTTGCTTTCCGATCGCAAGAATCGCAAAAATGCTCCATGCTGTGCGAATCGCAACGCTTGCCTGTTCATTCACGTTCATTTGCCCCGAAAAAACGGCGTGTCGGAAGCATATTTCACCAACTCGGCGAACGAATGTTAACTCCTGCTTAATTTTCCTGAGTTTTGCAAGACATTCCAAGCACTTGAGGATAAAGTAGATAACTATGGCACAGATTTTTGACGCACCCTCAAAGGCGATCCTGCGCAGCCAGATAGCTGAGCATATCGCTGAGACCGATAAGAACGATAAGCGCGAGCTTCAGGCAGGCGAGGAACCGCTGCCGAACGACCGTTTCTTCGACCGTGAGCTGAGCTGGCTGAAGTTCAACAAGCGCGTCCTCGAGCTTGCACAGGATGAGGACCTGCCGGTCATCGAACGCGCGAGCTTCGCCGCGATCTTCGCGAACAACCTCGACGAGTTCTTCATGGTCCGCGTGGCCGGCCTGAAGCGCCGCATCGACACCGGCATCGCCGTGACGGCCGCTTCCGAACTGAGCCCGAGGCAGCAGCTGCGCGCCATCAGCGAGCAGGCCCACCGCCTGCAGGACGAGCACGCGCACTACATGATCGATCACATTCTTCCCGACCTGGCGAAGGAACAGATCGTGCTGCTGAGCTGGGACAAGCTCACCGCCGCCGAACAGGAGCGCCTGTCTCGCT
>ENA-OQNM01000139-OQNM01000139.1-human-gut-metagenome-genome-assembly--contig:-NODE-139-length-26332-cov-2.640145_pt1 | contig 26332 bp, 25 predicted proteins | sample MGYA00242632_ERZ504886 | MGnify/ENA primary metagenome ERZ504886 (study PRJEB26092, sample SAMD00036424) | human gut metagenome | host: Homo sapiens | study: EMG produced TPA metagenomics assembly of... | reverse complement strand
CTAAAAAAAACGCTACAGTATTATACTTGCGTTTATGTTTAGGCCTATGGATGATTTCATGCCAGCAGGAACATATCAAGTTGACCTCTCCAAATGGAAAACTTTCTTTAGAGTTTACACTTGATGAAGAGGTGCCTCCCCGATATTGTTTAAGACATGCGGGGAAGAATATTTTACTTCCTTCACGTCTGGGATTGGGTTTTGAAGGATGCGCCAGATCTTTTGACTGGTTTCGTTCTAAAAGAGGTTAAGCATGATTCGCATAATGATGTGTGGCAACCAGGTATCGGGGGGAAGAGGCTGAAATTGTAAATCATTATAATGAATTGAGGGTATGCCTCAAGGAAGAAACATCGTTGGAGCGGGAACTGAATATTATTTTTCGTCTTTTTGATGATGGGATGGGATTCCGGTATGAGTTCCCGCGCCAGCAACAGCTACAAGAGTTTCTTATTGATGACGAAGTGACTGAATTCGTTTTTCCTGCAGATTATGATGCTTGGAGTATTCCAGTGAAAGGAGTTCGTTTTTACGAGGCCTTATTTGAGAAAAAAACTCTTAGTAAGATGGGATGGGTAAGCACTCCGGTGACGATTGAGACAACAGATAGCCTTTATTTGGCTATTCATGAAGCAAATCTTACAGATTATGCTGCCATGAACTTGAAGCCGGTTGAACAAGTTGAAGATAATAAAACGGTTACATTACGTGCGGCTCTTACACCTTGGAGTACAGGTGAGAAAGTACGTGTTACCGATACCCGTGTATCTCCTTGGCGTACAATGATAGTGGCTGAATCTGCCGGTGATTTGCTTCTTTCCCGTCTCATGTTAAATCTTAATGAACCTTGTCGTATAACCGATACTTCCTGGATACAACCTATGCGCTATATTGGAATTTGGTGGACTTATCACATGAAGCATAACACCTGGCATGCCGGTCCCCATCATGGGGCCACAACAGAGAATACAATGCGTCACATCGATTTTGCTGCTGCCAATAACCTGGGAGGTGTACTGGTGGAAGGGTGGAATGAAGACTGGGCTACTTGGAAGTTTAGTTTCACAAAACCTTATACCGATTTTGATATACAACGTATTACTGACTATGGGCGTAGCAAAGGAGTAGCTTTGATAGGACATCATGAAACTGGCGGTAATGTTTCCAATTATGAAAATCAGATGGAAGATGGTTTCAAGTTCTATGAGAAATATGGTGTGCATCAAGTAAAAACGGGTTATGTGGGCGATTTGCTTGATGGGAAAGAATATCATAGCAGTCAGTTTGGTGTACTTCATTATCGCAAGGTAATAGAGGCTGCTGCCCGTCACCGTATCTGTATTGATAATCATGAACCGGTGATTCCTACAGGTTTGCAGCGTACTTTTCCTAATCTGATGACACAAGAGGGAGTACGTGGACAAGAATGGGACGCTTGGGATGTAGATGGTGGAAATCCTCCCTCTCATACCGTAATATTGCCTTTCACTCGTGGGTTGGCAGGCCCGATGGACTTTACACCGGTGACGTTTCGGTTTGTTAACGATGTAATGCCACAGACACGTGTACATACCACACTGGCCAAACAATTGGCGCTGTTTGTGGTGCTCTATTCACCGTTACAAATGGCTTCGGATGAAATAGAGAATTACGAGGCTAATCCGGAACCTTTTAATTTTATAGTATCTTGTCCTACAGATTGGAGCAGAACAGTGGTGCCGGAAGCATGCATTGGCAGTTATGTTACTATTGCCCGTTGTGATAAAGGAGAGGGATACTGGTATATAGGCAGTATCACGGGAGATGAGGAACGAACGGCTAATATCAGTCTGTCTTTTCTCGATACAGATAAAAGATATCTGGCTACTATTTATCGTGATGCTCCTGAGGCCGATTATGAGACATGTCCTGCTGCTATACTTATAGAAGAGCGCGAAGTGACTTATAGTGATACCCTCACCATTCGGCAAGCACGTAGTGGAGGAACTGCCGTACGTCTGTGTCCTATAAAAGACAGTTGAGCCGGAGGTATATTGGGGCAGAGTTGTTTATATTTTCTCTCTCAAGTATTCGTAAAAGCTATATTGCGACCGTACCTTCTCCTTTTGCGGTCGCGACGACTTCCAGCGGTTTCGCAACCGGTCGTCCACAAAGCAGGCTTTCCGTTTGTCTGACAGTTGTATGGATAGCATATCGATGAGCTCTTGCTTCAAGTCCGGGTCTAGAATGGGGGTGACGGCTTCGATACGGCGGTACAAGTTACGCCGCATCCAGTCCGGCGAGCCGAGGAAGAGCTTGGGTGCGCCGCCGTTGCCGAAGTACCACACACGGGCATGTTCCAGAAAGGTATCCACGATGCGTGTCACGCGGATGTTGTGGCTGTACTCCTGCCCGGGGATGAGGCAGCAGATGCCGCGGACAATGAGGTCTATCTCTACACCGGCTTGCGAGGCTTCGTAGAGGCGGTCTATCATGGCGGGGTCTTGCAGGGCATTCATTTTTAGGATAATCCGTCCTTGCTTGCCTTGCCGGGTCAGTTCTATTTCGTGATTGATGAGGCGGTTCAGTTCAGGAATCAGGTTGAAGCGGGCCACAAGCAGGCGGTGGAACACCGGATTTTCCTTTCCCTGCAGAGTACGGAACAAGTTGTGCAGGTCGTTTACAATCACCGGGTTGCAGGTGAATAGTCCGCTGTCCGCATAGAGGGTGGCGGTCTTTTCGTTGAAGTTGCCGGTGCTGATGTAGGCGTAGCTTGTCAGTTTGCGCCCTTCCTTGTCGCGGCGTAGCACGAGGGCTACTTTGGCATGTACCTTTAGTCCCGGTATGCTGAAAATGATGTTGATGCCGGCGGTTTTCATCATCTCGGCGGTGGCGAGGTTGTTTTCTTCGTCGAAGCGGGCTTTCAGTTCCACAAAGACAGTGACTTTCTTTCCGTTCTGTGCGGCGGCTATCAGGGTGTTGATGACGGTGGAGTTCTCTGCCACGCGATACTGGGTCACCATGATTTCACGCACGGTGGGTTCGTGGACGGCTTCATATAGAAAATGGATGAAGTGGTCGAAGGAGTGGTAGGGATAATGCAGCAGCAGGTCCTTCTTCTCCACATAGCGGAAGATGGATTCGCGTTCGTCCAGGCAGGTCAGCTTCATGGGCTGGGGTTTCTTGATGGGACGTACGCTTTGGTTGGGATTGGGCAGATGCCGCAAATCCTCCATGTTGAGGTGCTTGTCTCCCGGCACCAGCTCCCGGCGGTCTATGCGGTAGGCATCTACCAGAAAGTCGAGGAAGTCCTGGGGCATGGCGCGGTCGTATACAAAACGGCACACGGCGCCTATCTTGCGTTTCTTTACCTTCTTCTTCACCTGCTCGATGATTTCGGAGGTATTGGCGGCATCGTCTATCAGAATATCCGCATCGCGTGAAATCTTGATGCAATAACTGCTGTCCACTTCATAACCGGGGAAGATGGTATCCAGATTGGCCTTGATGATGTCTTCAATGAACATCAGATAATAGTCTTTCCCCACCTTAGGCAGCTGGATGAAGCGCGGCACTTTGCTGTACGGCAGTTTCATCACGAAATACTGGATACGGTTTGGAGAACTGGCGGGAGCTCCTTTCAGATGAAGCCGTACGGCCAGATAGAGACGGTTGTCGCGCAGGAATGAAATCACCTTGTCCTTGCTTACGGGCACCGGGGCCAGATAAGGGAATATCTCTTCGCGGAAGAAGCTGCGCACAAAGTCGCGGTGAAACGGTTCTACGTTGCGGCTTTGATAAAATATGATGTGATGTTTCCGCAGGGCGGGCAGTATCTTCTGTTCGTAGATGCGGATACGTTCCTCCAGTTGGCGGTTGACTTCTTGGTTGATTTCATCTACCAGTTCGGCGGCAGACTGCATAGTCTCTTCATCGCTTTGCGAGGCTCCGGTGGCTATGGCCTTATGGTCGGCTACGCGTATCTTGTAGAATTCTTCCAGATTGGAAGAGTATATAGAAATAAAGTTGATGCGTTCGTATAGCGGCAATGTCTCGTCTTCCGCTTCCAGCAGTACGCGGTAGTTGAAGGAAAGCCAGCTGATGTCACGTTTGAAATATCTGTTTTCCATAGTTTAATGTGCTAAAGTGATTAATGTGCCAATGTGCTAATGAAGAGAAGTTCGCGGATGGTGCGCAGCCAATTAGCATATTGGCACATTATCACATTAGCATATTGATTTCTTTCCCAAATATAATTACCTTTGTCTTAATAAACAAAGGAAAGATGACAAAAGTTGGTTTATTATCGGATACGCATGGCTACTGGGATGAAAAGTACCTGCAATATTTTGAGGGCTGTGACGAAATATGGCATGCCGGTGACATCGGTTCGCTGGAAGTGGCACAGAAGCTGGCGGCTTTCCGTCCCTTCCGTGCCGTGTATGGCAATATTGACGGGCAGGAGATACGGCAGCTCTATCCGCAGATTCTCCGTTTCACGGTGGATGGGGCGGAGGTGCTGATGAAGCATATCGGCGGTTATCCCGGCAACTACGACCCTTCCATCAAGGGCAGCATTCTGGTGCGTCCCCCAAAGCTGTTCATCAGCGGGCACTCGCATATACTGAAGGTGAAGTATGACAAGACGTTGGATGTACTCCACATCAATCCGGGCGCTGCGGGCATTCAAGGTTTCCATAAGGTGCGTACGATGGTACGCTTTGCGGTTGATGGGGGAACGTTTAAAGATTTGGAGGTGATAGAACTTGCTGACCGATGATGTAGTTTGTTTATTTTCAATGGATTGTATTTACCGATTGTTTACGCTGTAGTGTAAAAGCCGTTACATGCTAATGTAAAGGTCGTTACGCTATTGGGTAAAGGCCGTTACACTATTTGGTAAAGGTCGTTACACGCTGAGGTGAAGACCGTTTCATCAAGGGGTGACGGCCGTTACGCACTGAAGTAAGCAAAACAATGTACCGGAGTAAGCAAAGCAATGAAGTAAAAAGATGAAACCAAGCCTTCACTTAATCGAATTTTTCCATTATCTTTGTACCCGAATAGCAAGTAGAGCCGTGGGGCATCGTCCTCCTTCTTATTTTATTCTCCATTTTGAAGTATCACCGAAAAAGAACTGAAATATGAAAGGAATTATTCTTGCAGGTGGCAGTGCCACTCGTCTCTATCCGTTGTCCAAGGCTATCTCCAAGCAGATAATGCCCGTCTACGACAAGCCGATGATATACTACCCGCTCTCTACACTGATGTTGGCGGGAATTCGCGAAGTGCTTATTATCTCTACTCCACGTGACTTACCCATGTTCCGCGAGCTGCTGGGAACCGGCGAAGAACTCGGTATGTCCTTTTCCTATAAGATACAAGAGAATCCCAACGGACTGGCACAAGCCTTTGTGCTGGGTGCAGAGTTCTTGGACGGCGGACCGGGCTGCCTTATTCTGGGCGACAACATGTTCTACGGTCAAGGCTTCTCCGCCATGCTGAAGCGTGCCGCTTCCATAGACAAGGGTGCCTGCATCTTTGGTTATTACGTCAAGGACCCCCGTGCCTACGGTGTAGTGGAGTTTGATGCCAACGGCAAAGCCGTCTCGCTGGAAGAAAAGCCTGCCAATCCTAAAAGCAACTATGCCGTCCCCGGACTGTACTTCTACGACTCCACCGTGACAGAGAAAGCCGCCTCCTTGAAGCCCTCTGCTCGCGGCGAATACGAAATTACCGACCTCAACCGTCTCTATCTGGACGAGGGCACACTGAAAGTGGAGCTCTTCGGCCGTGGCTTTGCCTGGCTCGACACCGGCAATTGCGACAGCCTGCTGGAAGCCAGCAATTTTGTCGCCACCATCCAGAACCGTCAAGGCTTCCGCGTGAGCTGTATCGAAGAGATTGCCTGGCGCAAGGGCTGGATAGATGTAGACCAGCTGTATCGCTTGGGTGAACAGCTTGGCAAGACCGAATATGGCAAATACCTGATGGAACTGGCTGAATCGAAGCGATGAACTCTTTGTTCCCCAAAAAGAGAAGGAGAATAGTTCTCCTATAAAGGCCCGCTGACTTTAATTTTTAATTTATAATTTTTAATTCTCATGAAGACTTATCTCGTAACCGGTGCCGCCGGTTTTATCGGCGCCAACTATATTAAATACATCCTGGCAAAACATAATGATATTAAAGTGGTGATACTGGATGCCTTGACCTACGCAGGCAATCTGGGCACCATTGCCAATGACATTGACGATGAACGTTGCTTTTTTGTAAAAGGTGACATCTGCGACCGCGTGCTTGCCGACGAACTGTTTGCCAAGTATAAATTCGATTACGTAGTGAATTTTGCTGCCGAGAGCCACGTAGACCGTAGCATAGAGAATCCCCAGCTTTTCCTGATGACCAACATCCTGGGTACACAAAACCTGCTCGACGCCGCCCGCCGTGCCTGGGTCACGGGCAAGGACGAGTCCGGTTATCCCACTTGGCGCAAAGGCGTTCGTTACCATCAAGTGTCTACCGACGAAGTTTACGGCTCACTTGGTGCCGAAGGCTACTTCACAGAGCAAACCCCGCTCTGCCCGCACAGCCCTTACAGCGCCAGCAAGACGAGTGCCGATATGGTAGTGATGGCCTATCACGATACCTATAAGATGCCCGTCACTATCACCCGCTGTTCCAACAACTACGGTCCTTATCACTTCCCCGAAAAGCTGATTCCGCTTATCATCAAGAATATTCTCGAAGGCAAGAACCTCCCCGTCTATGGCGACGGCAGCAACGTGCGTGACTGGCTCTACGTGGAAGACCACTGCAAAGCTATCGACCTGGTTGTCCGCGAAGGTGTGGAAGGTGAAGTTTACAACGTAGGCGGTCACAACGAAAAGACCAATCTTGAAATCGTGAAGCTGACTATTGCCACCGTCCGCCGCTTGATGGAGGAAGAACCCCGTTACCGCGCAGTGCTGAAGAAACAAGTAAAGGCCGCCGACGGTACGATTGACATCAGCTGGATAAACGAAGGCCTTATCACCTTCGTCAAAGACCGCCTAGGTCATGACCAGCGTTATGCCATCGACCCCACAAAGATTACCAATGCCCTGGGCTGGTATCCGGAGACGAAGTTCGAGGTCGGCATCGTCAAGACCATTGAATGGTACCTGAACAACCAGCCGTGGGTGGAAGAAGTGACCAGCGGTGATTATCAGAAGTATTACGAACAGATGTATGGAGGTAGAGGTTAAGGTTTAGGGATTAGGGTCTAACCGCTAATCCTTAACCTCTAACCTCTCAATTCAGCGCCACCGCTAACAGTAATCCTAAGAACAGCATATTGCGCGACGTCTCGCCCAGTATGCTGTTCAGCTTTTTACCGCTACCTATCTGTATCATTTTGCGCCACGTCAGTGCGTGCATATAGAGATAGACGCAGGGAGCCCAGATAAATTCCAGTGGAGTCAGCTTGCCCGTGTAGACAAACCAGAAGCAGAGCAGCACGGCGGCGATGCCCAGTGCCAGATACATATTCTCACCGAACTTCTTGCCGTAGCGTACCACCAGCGTAACACTTGCCGCTTACGGCATCCTGCTCGCGGTCGCGATAGTTGTTCACCATCAGCAAGGTGTCTATGGCGAGGTCCATTGACGAGCGACAGCACCACCACATCCATATTCAGCGTATAGGACCTCGCACGTAGTAGGTGCCGCATACGGGCACGAAGCCGAAGAACACCAGCACCAGTACGTCGCCCCAGCCCCGATAGGAGAGCAGCGTGGTATAGAGGAAAGCAAACAGTATGCACACCACGCCCAGCACCACCAGTTCCCAGCCTCCGTGGGGCAGCTGCCCCCAGACGGTGAACAGCACTGCCAGCCCTGCCAGGCACGACAGTGTCAGTGCGATGCCGATGCCGGTTTTCATGGCTGCCGGCGTAATCCAACCTTCGGCGCAGGCGCGCTGCGGCCCCAGCCGGTCTTCCCGACGGTCGGTCCCTTTCTGGAAGTCGAAGAGGTCGTTGATAAAGTTGGCGGCAATCTGCATGCCGCAGGCAAAGAGGGCGCACAGCAGGGCGGGTGCGGTCTTGAACTGTCCGTCGCTGAAGGCAAGGGCACTGCCCAGCAATACCGGGATGATGGCTCCCGTCAACGTCTTGGGGCGGGCGGCGAGAAACCATGCGTAGGGTGAATTCTGTTTAATCTCGTTCATCGTAGTTCCAATTTAGTTCGGCATCTGCCAGCAAAAATACTGAAAATCCCTATATTTGTACCCACTTATGATGAAGAAGTTAGTCTACATATCCATTCTTTCTCTGCTGCTCTTGTCTTCCTGCCGTTCCAAGCGGATGATTACCGTGTCGTTGCCGCAGCCAGTCATGCAGGCAGACAGCACGCAGCTTGGCGATACTATCGGGTTGCCTGCCCGCCTTTCGCCGATGTTCACCTTTGACCAGTCTGATTTGCGTAATGTCCGCCGCCAGCCGGCGAAGGGCGAGGTAAAGAAACAGCAGATAAAGAAAACCGGCACCGGTACAAAAGGTAATTGTGCAGCGAGGTACAAGAATCACATCGAAAACCACCCACGTAGGCTCGGCCTATAAGGGCGTCAGCCGCATTAAGACGTACGACTTCACGCATCGCGACGTGCCTGCCGCCTTCGAGGGCTTCCGCATCGCCTTTGTCTCCGACCTGCACTACAAAAGCCTGCTGAAGGAGGAGGGATTGAAGGACCTGGTCCGCCTGCTCATAGACCAGAAGGCCGACGTGCTGCTGATTGGCGGTGACTTTCACGAAGGCTGCCAGTACGTGCCGCCCGTCATGGCTGCCCTGGCGCAAGTGAAGACGCCGTTGGGCACCTATGCCGTGCTTGGCAACAATGACTACGAGGCTTGCTATGACGACATCGTGCGCGAAATGAGGCATTATGGCATGCATCTGCTGGAGCATAAGGTGGACACCCTGCGGCGTGGCGGCGAGCGGATTCTTGTGGCGGGCGTGCGCAATCCTTTCGACTTGGCCAAGAACGGCACATCGCCCACACTCGGCCTTTCGCCCGACGATTTCGTAATCCTGCTGACGCATACGCCGGACTATGCCGAGGACGTCCCGGTGACAAACTCCGACCTCATTCTGGCCGGACACACGCATGGCGGGCAGGTGACGCTGTTCGGGCTTTATGCACCGATAGTCCCCTCGCACTACGGGCAGCGGTTCCTCTCCGGGCTGAAGTACAACTCAAAGAACATCCCGATGATTGTCACCAACGGCATCGGCACTTCGCAGAAGGCCATCCGCATGTTTGCCCCCGCAGAGGTGGTGATGATTGTGCTGCACCGGCTGACGGACTGATTTATTCTTCGGGCATCAGCACCACTCCCAGTTTCTTCTTGCCATCCATCTTTACCACCATCGGCTGGTGGAAATGTACATGCCGCAGGTACTTCGTCTCGTGTACGGCAGGCTGTGCATTCAGGAATTCCTGATTGTATACGCCGTCATTCATAAAGGCGTTGATGGTAAAGTATCCCACTCCAAAGGAGGTCAGGTTCTGGAAGAAGTGGGTTCCCTGGCTGGGGTCTACCCGGTAGTTGGTCAGTCCGGCTTCCACTATCACGCGGGCAGCGCTGATGTGCGGCCACTTCACGGGGATGCCGAGCCAGGTGTCACTGCTACCCCAGCGTCCGGGACCTACAAGGACATAGTTGCGGCCTTCGTCCAGGAACTGCTGGTTCAGCTTCTCTATCTCCCAGGCAATCTCCTGGTTGTGGGAGGCACTATAGTCGTCTGTCTTCACATAGATAATGTCATGTATCTCGTTCATGATGCCATGTCCCAATGAGTTGTTGGAACGGAGCAGTACCTGGTCGTCCGGAATGGCGGTAAGGTCTTCATCCAGCATCTCCTTGGTGTCGACTATCGGGCGGATTTGCAGCAGGTAGAAGGTGCCGGTTTTGTCCTTCTCACGGCTCATGGTGGCGGCAAACTCTATCTCTACGGGACGGCGCATCTCCTGCTCTCCGTATTTCAAAGCCAGTTGCAGGATGCGTGGCAGGGGGAATACGTCGTGTTGCAGGATGTTGGCAAAGGTGATGACTTTGCGTCCACCGGGATAAAGCCCGTCGCGGATAATCTGGTCGTAAGGGTCGTAGGTGGAGGCTATGTAGTTCAGTGCTCCATCCTTTTCCGCTTCTTTGACGTGCAGTTTCAGCAGGTTGAAGCCGTCGTCGATGGAGAAGTCGTGACCGGCATTGCGCAGGTCGAGGGCATAGAAGCGGGTCTGAGTCTCTTTGAGGGCAATCTCCATTTCGCTGGTTTGCAGCACCTGGTTGGGGTGATAGGGCGAGAAGCGGAGCGTCATGCCGCCGTCCACAATATATTTGCCCAAGCCGAGTGCCAGATTGACGATACCTTCTTCCGCCTTCTCGTCGCCGATGGGGTAGTAGTTGAGCGAACGTGCCACGCCGGACATGCTGGGGTAATAGCGGTCGCCATACTGGTTGCCTACCACCTCTTGCAGGATGACAGCCATCTTTTCCTGGTCGATAACGTTGCTCGTTGCCTGCATGTATGCCTTCGAGTCGCGGAAGTAGACCGAAGCATATACTCCCTTGATGGCATCGCTCAGCATGCGCAGCATCTCGTACTTGTCGTCCAGATAGGGAATCATGTAGGTGTTGTAGATGCCGGCGAAGGGTTGGTAGTGCGAGTCTTCCAACAACGAGGACGAACGGATGGCAAGCGGCGACTTCACCACGTCGAAGAAGGTGAAGAAGTCCTCCACCAGGCGGTCGGGCAGCTTTGCTTTGAGGAAGTAGCGCAGGATGACGTCATCGTCGGCATCGGACAAGGCTATCTGATACAGATTGTTGGTATCCATAAACTCGTCGAACACATCGGTACAGAGCACGATGGTCTTGGGGATGGCGACACGGGCATTCTCAAACTCTTCGAACTCGGGGTGATGCTTCACCAGGTTGTCGATGAAAGCCAGTCCGCGCCCCTTGCCTCCCAGCGAACCGTCTCCAATACGGGCAAAGTTGGAGTATCGGTCAAAGCGGTCGCGCCTGAAGACTGCCACTACTCCCTGGTTTTTCATCTTGCGGTATTTCACGATAGCCTCGAAGATAATTTTACGGTGGGCATCCACGTCTTGCAGGCTATTCCAGGTGATGGGCCGCAGGAACTCTGCCACGGGGAACATGGCACGCGAGTAGAGCCAGCGGCTGACGTGGTTGCGGCTGATGTGGTAAAGGAATGATTCTGCCGGAACAGCAAAAAGAATGTTCTGCAGCTCTTTGAGATTCTTTACGCGGGCAATCTCTTCCAGCGTGTCCGGGTTGCGGAAGATAAAGTCGCCGAAGCCGAAATTGTCTGATACAATACGGCGCAGGTCCACATCCATCTTTTTGGAATTCTTGTCGATGAAGGCGGCATCGTATTTGGCTGCATACGCTACGTTGTCCGATTCGCTGGACTGTATGATAAGGGGTACAAACGGGTCTTCCTTGCGGATGGCGGCACAGAGCTTGATACCGGCCAGTCCGTCCTTCTCGCCCGTTCTACGCGGGGGAAGCGTACGTCGGTGATGACACCTAATATATTATTCTTATATTTTTGGTAGATGCCGAAGGCTTCTTCGTACGTACGTGCCAGTACAATTTTGGGACGTCCCCTCATGCGCAGTGTGCGCTGATGGGCATTCAGTGCTTCGGTAGAGAATTCCTGGCTCTGCTTCAATACGAATTTATACAGATTGGGCAGGATGGAGGAGTAAAAGCGGATGCCGTCTTCCACCAGCAGGATGAGCTGCACACCCACTTCGTTGACGTCGTGCTCCAGGTTCATCTTGTCCTCTATCAGCTTGATGATGGAAACCAGCAAGTCGGTATTTCCCAGCCAGCAGAACACATACTCAAAGGGACTGAGGTCTTCATTGGCAATGCGCTTGGTGATGCCGTGGCTGAAAGGGGTAAGTATCACCATCGGAATTTGCTCATATAGGCTTTTGATGTATCGTGCCACGTCGAAGCTGTCGTTGTCTCCCGTACCCGGCATGCAGATGATGAGGTCGAAAGAGATGGAGGACAGCTGTGTCAGCGCCTCTTCGCAAGTGGAAACCTGCGTGAAACGGGGAGGGTAGCGCAAGGAAAGCGAAGTGTATTCGTTGAATATCTTTTCGTCGATGCGGCCGTCATCTTCCAGCATGAAGGCATCGTAAGGATTGGCTATCAGAAGGACATTGAAAATGCGCCGTGTCATGAGGTTGGCAAACTGTGTGTCCTTGAAATAGAGCTGGTTTAATTTGAACTTACTGAGCATGGCTTCTCATGATTTGTTGGTTTCGGAAGGCAAAAGTAATAGAAATCGAACCTATTCGGATAGTTTTTCGACCGTTTTTTTTATATTTATGCGTAATATTGCATCCAAAAAAACAATATATGACCTATGTCTGCTCCATATCCGTTTCCATATAAATCCGTTGCATGTACATTTCTGCTGTTATGGGTGTCCGTTTTTTTGTCCGCTGACTTGTTTGCCGGTTCATTCCGCACCTTGGGTATCAAGGAGGGATTGGGCAGTCGGCAAGTATTCCAGATAAACAAGGATTCAGCCGGATTTGTCTGGGTGTATACTCATGTCGGGATAGATCGTTATGACGGGAATGAAATCAAGCATTACAAGTTGGACGGAATGGTTGATTCCAGGGACAATATCCAGTCTTCCACTACCATGATGTGTGATAAGGAGGGTATTGTCTGGGTTGCATTGAAGAATGGAAAAATCTATGCATACAACAAACTGACGGACTCTTTCCAATTGCGTGTGGACTTGGCCGATTACTTGCCTTCTCCGGTATTGTATAATATTCTGTTTGATGACGAAAACCGTTTGTGGTTGTGTATGTCGAAGGGGCTTTATTCTTGGGAAGAAAGTGCAGGGCTGTCTTTTGCCGGATTGAAGGGGCAATCTGTCCGTTGCATGGTCCAAATGGAAGATGAAGTGTTTTTTGCAGGCACCGACAAGGGTGTCTTCCGGCTGACGAGGGTAGGAACGGCAGGTGCTTCGTCTTTTGAGACGAGGCCGGTTGGCCTGCATACAGAGATGCATGTGGAATCGCTCTATGTCTTCGGAGCGAAGCTGTTCATCGGTACCTTTTCAAACGGCGTATTTGTGCTTGACGGTCCCGAAGGGCAAATACATTCCTTGAATGACCGGATTCCTCATGTACCTATCCGTTCGTTTGCAAGGACAAAGGATAATTTGCTGCTGGTGGGAGCCGACGGTGCAGGTGTTTTTTGCATGGATGTCGCTACCGGAGAACTTTTGAACCATTATATGAATAACGGGGATGATGACAAAAGCTTGAGTGGTAATACGGTATCCGATATTTGTGTGGATGAATCCGGAGTTGTATGGATTGGCACTTCTACGAATGGCATCAGCTATCTGGATCCGGAGATGCCGGATGTCTATAGAATCAGGCACGAACGCAATAATGATAATTCCCTGAAGTCGGACCATGTAAAATGTGATGTTTCAGGACTCGGAGGGAGATTATTGGTATGGTACAAACAACGGCGTCAGCCTCTATCAACCTCGGTCACGCAAATGGACTCACTATCTGGACGGTTACGGAATATAGTGGCAAAGTGGTATTGGCGCTTGCCGAAGACTCCGGGGGAAACATCTGGGTAGGTGGCTATGGTATCGGTGTCTATTGTATTCATAAACAGACCGGACGGGTACAGAAGAAAGAGAAAAGAAATGCACATCCGGAGAAGGGAATGGCCACCGACTATGTTTATGCCATTTATGCGGAAGGGGATTATAGTCTGGTTCGGTGGTATTGAAGGAGAGTTTACCCGTTACGATATACGGACGGATACTTATACATATTACCCGATTGATTGCATAGGTGACATAAAGCCGGGTAAGGGGGGCTCATTACTGATTGCCGGTTGTAGTGGGTTGGCCGTCTTTGATAAGAAGTCGGGAGACACGCAGTGGCATCAGACGTTTGGAGACATCTCTCTGCATTATCCTATCCGTTGCTTGATGCAGTCTTCATCCGGTGATATTTGGCTGGCGACAGACGGGGAAGGCCTTATACGTGTTGGTCTGGATGGGAAAGAGGCGCATGCATATACCGTAGATGACAATCTGGTTTCCAATTCCATCAATAGTCTGCTGGAGGATAACGAAGGGCGTATCTGGTTCAGTACGGAGAAGGAATTGTATTGCTTGGATTGTTCCCGGGATATTATCATCAGTGCCAATGATTTTTTGGATGTCAGCTGGGGATATTACAACCCGAATGCTGCCCTTAAGTTGAAGAATGGATGCCTTGCTTTCGGTACCGCAGAAGGGGGCCTTTCCTTCCTTCCGTCTTTGGACTTGGGGACTCATGCACCCGTTGAGCTGATTCTGACAGTACTTTAAACTGCTTTATGAATCGGTCAAAGCGGGAATGAAAGGCTCTCTTTTGCAAACGAATATCAATGATACCCGGAAAATAGATTTGAAGTATAATCAAAACTCCTTCTCTATTTCCTTCTCTGCCATCAACTTTGCAGTCCCGCATCGTATCAGATATGAGTATAGGCTCGAAAATCACAATGAGGAGTGGGAACACTCCAATTCAGTGCGGAACGTGAGCTATATGAATCTCTCGTCCGGTAAGTATGTATTCCGCTTGCGGGCATTTGATAAATACACCGGGCAGCAGGTGGGAGAAAGAAGTCTGGACATTGTCATTCATAACCCTTACTGGGTTTCGTGGTGGGCGCTGTTCATCTATTTCATCTTGTTGTCTGTCTTTGTCTACATATTTGTGCAGTATAGGAGGCATAAGGTGAACGAGGGGCGTATAAGGGACAAGATACGTTCCTTTATCAGTATAGCCCATGATATCCGTACACCGGTTACTTTAATAAAGGCTCCGCTGAGCGAGCTCGAAGCGCAGGAGGGACTTCCGGAGCAGGGTAAGAAAACCGTTGCGGTGGCAATGAAGAATGTGGAAAAACTGATGGGAATGATTACTCAACTGCTTGAGTTGCAGAAAACGGAACTGCATGCCGAGGAGTGTCTGAAGGTTTCTCCATACGACATTAAGGCTTATCTGGAGGAAAAAATGGCGGAGTTTCACTTAGCCGCCATGCAGAAGAGCGTCGGGATAGAGTTGGAGGTGGAGCCGGATATGCCCAAGGTTTGGATTGACCGGGAGAAGATGGATCATATCATAGACAATCTGCTCTCCAATGCCTTGAAGTATACAGAGAAGGGAGTCATTCACATACTGGTGAAGACTGCAAGAAAGAAGTGGACTATTGAAGTGAAGGATACGGGTATCGGCATTCCAAAAGAGGAGCAGGGCAATATTTTTCACGAATATTATAGAGCCCAGAATGCCATGAACTTTGAGGAAACCGGTTCGGGTATCGGTCTGATGATTACGCGCCGCATTGTGAAACAGCATCACGGCACCATCTCTTTCAGTAGCGTGGAGGGACAGGGAACTACGTTTACGGTAACTTTCCCGCAGAGGATAAAGGCGAGCGTGGCGGTGGAAGCGAAGGCTGACGGCCAGGAAGAAGCTCAGGCCGCTACCGGGGCTGTGCATGAAGAAACGGAACGTGCCGGGAGGAATGTCCTTCTTCTGGCGGAGGACGATGCGGATATGAGGGAGTATCTGGTGGACAGCTTGTCTTCCGAATATAAGGTAGTTGCCGTGCCCGACGGCGGAAAGGCATTGGAGACGGCAAGGGAAATCAATCCTGATATTATTATCTCGGACATTGTGATGCCGGTACTGGAAGGTGATGAATTGTGCCGGATTCTGAAGTCATCGGTAGATACAAGCCATATACCTATTATATTACTGACCGCACTGAGTGAGAGGGAAAATATCATCTTCGGACTGGAAGCCGGTGCCAATGACTACATCATCAAGCCTTTCGACTTGTCTGTGCTGAAAGTGCGTATTAGGAATATTCTTCAGAATAGGCAGCATTTGCGCGAAACCGTGTTGGCGATGGATGCGCAGCCCGAAGAGACAGACTATACCAGCCAGTTGGACAAGGAGTTTCTGGACAAGGTTATGAAGGTGATTGAGGAGGAGTTGTCCGATTCGGAATTCTCCATCAATGACTTCTGCCGGATGCTGGGCATGAGCCGCACTTCTGTCTACAATAAGATAAAGACGCTGACCGGGCAGGGACCGAATGACTTCATCCGCATTGTCCGTTTGAACAAGGCAAAAGAGCTGCTAGGTTTCCCGGAAATAGTTCGATAGGGGAAGTGGCGAATATGTCGGATTTTCTGACCCGAAATATTTCAGTACATGCTTCAAAAAGCAGTTTGGTACCAGTCCCAGCAAAATTTAGAGCCATGAAGACTGCTTTTGAACCACTGCTGACAAGTATTAAACCTTTTTGTCAGAGAATAAACCCTTGTCTCCCTGATAGTGCGTAATATTGTGGACAGTAAACAATATTAAAAAACGCATATAAAAAATGGAAACGTATTTAGGTCTTGATTTAGGAGGCACGAAGTTGCTGATTGGCGAAATGGATAGCCGTGGCAACATTTTGAGGTATAAGAAATATGACTCCGGTTACTTTAATCAGCAGGCTGCGCTGGAAATCATCAAGTCGTCGCTCGATGATTATATCCGTACCGTGGGCTGGTATGACCAGAAACCGGTAGCGATGGGTGTTGGGCTGATAGGGCGTGTAGATCCCAACGAAGGTGTCTGGCTGCAGATTGACCCGAGCAGGACACAGCGGATTGAGTTGGCAAAGGAACTGTCGGATATATATGGCATGCCTTGCCATATAGACAATGATGTGAAGAGCGCTACAAGAGCCGAACGCGTCTGGGGATTCGGACAAATTTCCAAAAACTTCATATACGTAAATGTAGGTACAGGCATTGCCGTGGGTACGGTGATAAATGGGAGACAAATCCGTGGCAGCCATTTCAATGCCGGCGAAGTGGGACACGTGCGTGTAGGTGTGAACATAGGCATTAAATGCGGTTGTGGACGGATGGACTGTGTGGAGGCGATTGCTGCCGGCATAGGTTTTGACAATTGTGCCCGTCTGCTCCGCAACCAGTATGAGACCGGCCTGCATATTCCGGCTGAAAAAGGGGAACGGGTGATTGTGAGTGAGGTGTTTGCACTTAGTCAGAAAGGTGACCCTCTCTGTACGGTGCTGGTGGAGAATGCAGCTGAGGCGCTTGCCAATCTTATCATGAATCTGGTACGTGTGATTGACCCGGACACGGTGGTGTTGGGTGGAGGCATTGTGGCCGACGGGTATATGCACGAGAAGATTCTGGAGAAACTTCATCCTACGACCATGCGTTTTGTCAGCAACGGGGTTGTCATTACGAAACTGAATCCCGGATTTATCGGGCTTCTGGGGGCCGGCGCGGTGGCGATGAATATGTGATTAGGAATTAATGATTAAGAATATGAAAATAACAATAACAAAGAATGAAAAGGAGTTTGACTGCACGGCTGCATGGCGCATCATCGGGCAGATGTTGAATGAACCGGAGAGTGTGATAGGACTTTCGACGGGACGTACTACCGGCAATCTTCATCGGTTGGTGGGAGAAATCTATACTAAATATCCGTTTAAGGTGGATACCGTTACTTTCTTCGGATTGGATGAGGTAATGAATGTGCCGCGCGAATATGCCGGAGCATGCTACACGATGCTGAAAACGGAGTTGATGGATACATTGGGCATCAAGGAAGAGAATTTTTTGTATGCTGCCTACCATTTCTGGTGATTTTTGAACAGTCATGCAGGGATTTCCAGCAGGAAATTGCGAACCGTGGCGGCATTGATTTGCTGATTTTAGGGTTGGGTGAGAACGGACATCTGGGATTCAACCAGCCGGAATCTCCCTTTGGCGGTGAAGCATGGGTGACCCGGATGAATGTGGAACTGGAAGAACGCATCCGTAGAGAAACGGGTACTCCTCCCGATAAAGAGTTGGGAGGGGCTACTTTGGGAATAAAGAACATTATGCAGGCACGCCGGATTGTACTGGTTGCCAAAGGGACTAATAAAGCGAATATTGTCAAGCGGATGCTTGAAGGGCCTGTGACAACAGATGTTCCTGCTTCCATCCTTCAGCTTCATCCCAACTGTGAATTTCTGCTGGATGAGGCGGCGGCAAGCATGCTTAACTGCTAAGTCGCCTTGCAGGCGGCTGATAACTAATTATTTGAATTAATAATCAAAATACTATGACACAACAAGAAAAACAAATAAACTATATGGGGCCATTCATCACGATGGTGTTCTTGTTCTTTATTGTAGGTTTCCTTACGACTGCCAATACTCAGTTTCAGGGTCCTCTGAAAGAAACTTTTCTTTCGGAAGTGGGCGGGTTGAAAAATACTTTTGCTACTTTGATTACTTTCTCCTGGTTCCTTGCTTATCCGGTTTGTGGAGGGGTAGGCTCGTCGTGGATTAGCAAATACGGATATAAAGGAACATTGATGCGTGGATTGCTGGTGATGATTGTGGGGCTTGGTTTGTTCTTTGCCTCTTCCTATTTCACAGTACACTTTCCTGAAGCGAATTGGCATGCAGGAAATAATGTTATCCCTGGAGGGTTCTTGATTTTCTTACTGGGTTCTTTCGTGGTAGGGGCTTCGGCTACCATTCTGCAAGTGGTTATAAATCCTTATCTGACGGCTTGCCATGTCAAGGGTACCCAGTCCATTCAGCGTTTGGCTATAGGCGGTTCTGCCAATTCTGTGGGAACTACGCTTGCTCCTTATTTCGTAACTGGTGTCGTGTTTGGCGGTTTGTCTATGGAGGATATTCAGATTGACCAGTTGATGGTTCCGTTTCTGGCATTGATGGTGGTTATTTCTTTAATTGTGCTGCTGTTGATGAAATTGTCTTTACCCGATATTCAGGGAACCAGGGTAGAAAAAGGGGAGAGGTTGGAAAAGAGTGTATGGTCCTTCCGCCATCTGACATTGGGTGTGGTGGCTATCTTTTTTTATGTGGGAGTGGAAGTCTGTATCGGAGCCAATATCAATCTGTATGCCATTGAGATGGATTATGCTTCTCCGGCGCTGATGGCTACGCTCTATTGGGGTGGCATGCTTGTGGGCCGCCTGGTGGGGAGCAGCCTGAGCAAGATTTCTCCTCGCGTGCAGTTGACGGTTACTACGGTATCGGCAGGAGTACTTGCCTTGCTGGCTATTCTTCTGAATAATCCGTGGCTGCTCACGGCAGTAGGTCTGTTCCATTCCATCATGTGGGGAGCTATCTTTACATTGTCCGTTGCCCATTTGGGAAAATACACTTCGGTGGCTTCGGGTGTGTTCATGATTGGAGTGGTAGGCGGTGCCATATTGCCCTTGTTGCAAGGAGTGCTTGCCGATGGTTCTTGGAGGCTGGAGATGGTCATGGTTCATCGGTTCTTTTTGGAGAAGCGTTTATGCTGTATTATGCATTGATAGGTTCACGGGTCCGTCAGACCTGCGATAATTTGTAATTAAAGATAGTACTTATGAAAAAAATTAGAATGATGATGGCTGCCGCTTTGGGCGTATTGGTTTCATGCGGTAGCGTTAAGCCGGGAGAAGAGGTCGTTGCGGCTTCCCGCGATTCAAAGGTTGTGGTTGTTTATGTTACTTCGTGGAGTGAGGTGATGCCCGACCCGCAGTACATGACGCATATCAACTATGCGTTCGGTCATGTAAACGAGAGCTTTAACGGTGTCAAGATTGATAATGAGGAACGTTTGAGACAGATTGTTGATTTGAGGAAACAGAAGCCGGAGCTGAAAGTGTTGCTTTCCATCGGCGGCTGGGGAAGCGGACGTTTCAGTGAGATGGCTGCCAATGATGAATATCGCCGTGCTTTTGCCGCGGACTGTGACCGTGTGGTGAAGGAGTTCGCTTTGGATGGCATTGACATCGATTGGGAATATCCCACCAGCTCTATGGCAAATATATCCTCGTCACCGGACGATACGGAGAATTTTACACTTCTGATGCAGGCTATCAGAGCTGCCATCGGCAATGAAAAGGAACTGACACTTGCCACCGTAGCTTCTGCCCGTTACATTGACTTCAAGGCTATCTTGCCTTTCGTTGATTTTGTGAATATCATGGCTTATGACATGGCTTCCGCTCCCAAGCACCATTCGGCGCTTTATCCGTCGGGACATAGCGGTGATATTACTTCGGACGGTGCCGTTACCGCACATTTGAAAGCAGGCGTACCGCCTTCCAAGCTGGTGATGGGTATGCCCTTCTATGGTCGTGGTGGCAATGGTTATCCCAGTTTCCAGGATTATAATAAGGTAGGGAATACGGATACCCAATATACGGAGAAGTGGGATGATGTGGCTCAAGTGCCTTATCTGGCCGATAAGAATGATACGTTGGTATTTGGTTTTGAGAATCCCCGTTCACTTGCCATCAAGTGTCAGTATATTCTGGATAAGGATTTGCTGGGAGGCATGTATTGGGATTATAGCGGAGACAATGAGCAGGGTGATTTGCGCCGTACGGTAGCAGAAAACCTATTGGGCAAGCCGCACAAGGCGAAGGTACTGGTGTTGACGGAACGTGGCGGACAGCACGGAGGATTTACGGATGCCGGTTTGAGGTGGTTGGCGGCCGAAGGTGCAAAGGGGAATTTCAGTATTACCGAGATAAACAATGCCAGGAACATAACGGAGGCTTACTTGTCGCAGTTCAGCCTGGTTATTCAATTGGATTTCCCGCCTTATACTTGGCCGAAGGAAGCGGAAGATGCGTTCGTCAAGTATATAGAAGAAGGCCGTGGCGGCTGGATAGGTTTCCATCATGCTACTTTGCTGGGCGAGTTTGACGGTTATCCCATGTGGCAATGGTTCTCTGATTTCATGGGTGGTGTACGTTTCAAGAACTACATAGCTCCGCTGGCCAACGGTACGCTGATTGTGGAAGATAAACAGCATCCGGTAATGAAAGATGTTCCGGCCTCTTTCGTGGTGCCCGATGACGAGTGGTATACTTATGACAAGAGCCCGCGCCCCAATGTACATGTACTGGCCAATGTAGACGAATCGAGCTACACGCCTGCATCGGACATCAAGATGGGCGATCATCCGGTGGTTTGGGTCAATGAAAGCAAAAAGGCACGCAATGTTTATTTCCAGATAGGGCATAGCAGCAAATGTACGAAACGGAAGGGTTTACGACCATGTTCAGAATGCCATTGACTGGACTTTAGGAGGTAATCCTCTTTATTCTCAATGGATTTGGAAGTAAACGGGTACGTACAGAAACGTATCCGTTTTTTTATGGGTTTAAACTTTATCACTTTAAGTTTAAAATAAAACGTTTTTATGGATGTGTTAGTAAATGAACTCCTTATGAGAAATATTCAACTTCTATTTCTTGTTTATTACGTAATTTCGCTTATCGAAGTATTGGAATTTGTATCAATACAATATGAATAATTTCCTATTTTATAAACTAATACTATTATCATGAAAAGAAAAAGAGTCCTTTTGCTGCTTTGCATTCTCAGTTGCACTTTGCAGCTCTTCGCACAACAAATTAATGTGCAGGGTATCGTTTATGACCCTTCCGGAGAAACGGTTCCGGGTGCTAATGTCAGTATGAAAAGTAATCCGGCTATCGGTACGGTGACGGATATTGATGGAAATTTCAGTCTGAAAGCTTCTGTGGGTGATGTGTTGGTTTTCACTTTTATCGGTTATGAGCCTATTGAGTATAAACTGACTGCTGCAGATACAAATCTGAAAGTCCGTTTTACTGATTCTTCAGAGTTGCTGGACGAGGTAGTGGTAGTAGGCTATGGTGTACAAAAGAAGAGTGTACTTTCGTCTGCTGTGAGCCGTGTTACCAGTGAAGAGTTGGATAAAGGTAATCCTACAAATATTCAGAATGCCTTGAAAGGTAAAGTTTCCGGTGTACAGATTATCTCTAATTCAGGTCAGCCCGGTGCGGAATCAAAGATTCGTATTCGAGGTACCGGTACGGTCAACAACTCCGATCCGCTTTATATAGTAGACGGCATGCCGTCTGAAAGTGGTATCAGTCATTTGAATCCTTCTGATATAGAGTCTATTGAAGTGCTGAAAGACGCAGCTTCCGCCGCTATTTACGGAGCCCGTGGTGCTAACGGTGTTGTGCTAATAACTACGAAGAAGGGTACTAAAGGGAAGGCTACTTTGAACTATGAATTTACGTACGGTATTCAGAATCCTTCCAAGAAGGTGGATTTGCTGGGTAGTGCGGATTATCAGATGTTGATGAATGAAATGGCTGCCAACGCAGGTAAGGACCCTTATTTCCCGACTGTTTCCAGCGTCAATACCGACTGGCAAAAGGAACTGCAGAACAAGAATGCTCCTATTATGAACCACAAGGTTTCGTTGAGTGGCGGTACGGACAACTCTACCTATTATGCTTCTTTCGGTTATGTAAAGCAAGAAGGTATTTATGCTAAAGGACATGCTGATTATGAACGCTACAATGTACGCTTGAATTACAATAATGTATTACTGGACACGAAATCACGAAATTGGTTGAATAAGATTAGTTTTGGTGCAATTGCAAGCTATTCCAAGTCAATCCAGACTGGTAATACTATTGGCAATAGTGAAGCAGCGGGCTTGATTACTTCCATGAATATGTTGCCTCCTACCGAGCCGGTTTATCAGACCGACCCTGCTATACTGGAGCAATATGCCGTAACTTATCCAAATCATGTCATTGCTCCCAACGGCCTGGCATACAATATCATCGAGATGCGTGAAATAACCAATCCGCTGGCAGCCATGCAGGTCAGTCATAACCAGAGGACTATGCCTCAGAATTTCGGTGCGAACTTTAACCTTGATGTGGACTTGTTACCGGGTTTGAAGTTCAAGACTACCTATGGTGCGGAATGGGTGTTCAATTCCATCAAGAATGTAACTCCGGTCTACGAGCTGAATGCTACCAGTAAGAATGCCACTTCCAAGGTAGAGGATAAGAAAAGGGAGTCTTCCTATTGGCAGTGGGAAAATGTACTGTCGTATACAAAGTCTTTCGGCCGTCATAATATAGGTGCACTGTTCGGTACAAGTATGTCTTCCTACCATTACTCCAATTTGGAAGCGGAAGATTATAATCTGCTGGTGGTGGATATAGACAAGGGATATATAGACACGGCCACAGCGCCCGAAGAACAGTCCAAAGTATGGGGTGGGGGCGGAAGATCACCGCATTGCATCCATATTCGGACGTATCAATTATAATTATGATGAAAAGTATTGTTCGAAGCGGAGTTGAGACGGGACGGTTCGTCAAACTTCAGTCGTGACCACCAGTATGCTACATTCCTTCGGTTCTTTGGGTTGGGTGTTGACCCGTGAGAAGTTCATGGAGAACAGACCTTCCTGGTTGGATTTGCCAAGATACGCTGAGCTGGGGACAGAACGGTAACGAACGCTATACGGCTCCTTTGCCTATACAAGTATGATGAGTCAGGGTAAGAATGCAGTCATAAATGGTAAAGGTATATACGGGCATGCTGCCCAGTGGCTATGCCAATGCTGATTTGAAATGGGAGACCTCCGAACAGACCGACTTGGGTATTGACTTGCGTTTCTTCAACAGTGCATTGACATTCTCTGCCGACTATTTCGTGAAGAAGACGAGGACATGCTGCTTTCCATGCCGATTCCTCTTTATACCAGTTATGGCAGTATGACGGTCAATTCGGGTACAGTGAAGAACGAAGGTATCGAGTTCGAAGCGTCCTATCGCTTTAAGGTGGGTGAAGTGAATCTGGGTATCAATGGAAATGCTTCTTATGTGAAGAATACCGTAACAGACCAGGGCCCCGACCGTGTCGGTCTCAATAATATCGGCGGTGGTATGGGCGGCCAGGTCAGTTGGAGAGAGAACGGGCGTCCGTACGGCTTCTTCTACGGTTACTTGCATGATGGTATTTTCCAGAATCAGCAGGAGATAGATAGCTATACCTACGTAGATTCTAACGGAAAGACTCAGCTGATACAGCCGAATGCCAAGCCTGGAGATATTCGTTTTAAAGATTTGGATGGTGAAAATGGGTTGAATGGTGATGACCGTACCATGATAGGCAAGCCGAACCCTGACTGGACATATGGATTCACTCTTTCTGCCGATTGGAAAGGATTTGATTTCAGTGCATTCTTCCAGGGAAGTATCGGAAACGCATTTATAAACTGTACAGACGTTCCAATGTGACTTTTGGTAACTACGACAAATCTTGGCTGAACCGTTGGCATGGTGAAGGCACTTCCAATTGGGTGCCACGTGTGATAGATGGTGACAACAATAACTATCAGGTTTCAAACTTTTTTGTGGAAGATGGTTCGTATATGCGTTTGAAAGTGTTGCAGATTGGCTATAGTCTGCCCGGACAGATGTTGCAGCGTGTCGGCGTCAAGGGGCTGCGTTTCTTTGTGCAGGGCGAAAATCTGTTTACAATTACCAACTACAGCGGTTATGATCCTGAAGTGGGAACACGTGATGGATTTGACGGGGGAACATATCCGCAAGCACGTACTTATACTATCGGTGCGAATATTACATTTTGATTAACCTAAAAATTAGATACAATGAATAAGATATTAAAGGTATTGGCTTTGGGTGCGATGGCTTTGTCGACCACAGCTTGTTCAGATTTTCTGGAAGTGAATCCGAGAACTCAGGTGTCGGAAACCGAATTCTATAAGACGGAAGACGATATGATGAAGGGCTTGTATGCCGTGATGAATGAAATGCAGACCCGTATGCCGGAGGTTTGGTCTTACTCTTCTTTGCTGGGTGATGAGTCCGAAACCGGCGGTGGTATCGGTGAGGGGTCTTACAAGACGAAATGGGATACTTTTACCTATGACGCGACTTCTTGTTTCGGTGCATGGGGATATGGTTCTTGGTGGAATGAGTGGGATTTTGGCTTGTTCAATGGAGTCATTGCTGCCAATCTGTTGATTGACAAATTGGCTGGATGCAACCTCAGTGCAGACTTTGTCAATTCCATTTCTGCCGAAGCGCGCTTTTACCGTGCCATTTTCTATTACCATCTGTTTATGGGGTATGAGCAATTCCCGCTTATCAAACATTATCTGGCAGCCAGTGAAATGTATAGCGTTGCCAAAGGAACCCGTGAAGAAATTTATGAGTTTATGATAGGTGACTTGGATGACGAAGTGACTAAGTATCTGCCCCAGCGCAGTGCTACACAGCAGGGACGCGTTTGCCGGGATGCTGCCAAGCTGCTTCGTGCTAAAATTATTTTGTTCCATCGTGATGAGACTAAATATCAGGTGGCATTGAATGACATGAAAGAAATAATCACCAGTGGAAGATACCAGTTGAACCCTGATTATCAAAGCTTATGGGTGAAAGACGGAGAATGGTGTGCGGAATCTATCTTTGAGGTATGTTATGCCGGCAATAACTCCGGTGAAGGGTTTGGTCTTGCACGTTCTTTGGGTGGTCGTAACATTGTTGACCCGAGAAGTGCCGAGCAGGGCGGCTTGGGCGAAGGTTATGGGCAGAATACCATGCCGAGTTCCGTTTACAACATGTTTAAGGAAGGCGATACGCGCCGAGAAGGAACAGTCATTGTCTATGCGGACGAGGCTAAGAAAGTGGCAGAAATGGTGGCCAAAGGTGAACTGCCGGCAGGAAGTGCTTTCCAAGTCAGTGACCAGCAGGAAAATTACGAAGGCCTGGGGCACTATAAGATTCATCCGAGAAAGGAGACGACGTCTACGGTGAACCCTACGGATAACTATTATAACTCTTGGCGTATTTACCGTTATGCCGATGTTTTGCTGCTGGCTGTGGAGCTTGATGTACGCATCAACGGAACTGCCAGTGCCGATGCGCAAGGCTGGTTCGACCAGGTCAGAGACCGCGCTTTCAAAGACAAAGAGCATCGTATCAACTTGGCGGGAAAGAGCAAGCAGGAGTTGTTGGATATTCTTTTTGAAGAGCGTGGGTATGAGTTTATGGATGAAATGCAGCGTTGGTTTGACATTCTGCGTTTCGATAAAGGAACAGAGATTTTAGGTAACAAAGGTTGGACGGAGAAGTTTAGGTACTTCCGATTGACCAGTCGGAAATGGATAGAGCTAAAGGTGGCTTGACACAGAACCCTGGCTGGTTATAAGTTTAGATTGGTTTTCTTTCTGAAGAGTCCCCGGGTATTTCCTTTTGAAATACTGGGGATTTTTATGTGTAGGCAGTGGCGGTATCTCTCACTAAAGTTTATTCGGTCAAAACATCTATCATGCTGTCACGCGAAGAGTATTA
>ENA-OQNM01000138-OQNM01000138.1-human-gut-metagenome-genome-assembly--contig:-NODE-138-length-26354-cov-10.818470_pt1 | contig 26354 bp, 20 predicted proteins | sample MGYA00242632_ERZ504886 | MGnify/ENA primary metagenome ERZ504886 (study PRJEB26092, sample SAMD00036424) | human gut metagenome | host: Homo sapiens | study: EMG produced TPA metagenomics assembly of... | reverse complement strand
AAAGATCTGAATATCCGGCTGGCTTTTTACAAAGCTCCGAAGTAACTCTCTCTGATTTGCAATGCTGTTGCTCTCTGACTTCGCACCGCCCTCTTCCATATCATCTTTCGATAATCGAAGATACAATGCAGCATCGTATATATCTGGCATATTCATTTGCATCTGTTCCATTTTACATCGCTCCCAACTTACTTATTCCATTGAATTTGAAGTCAGAAACCATGTATCACGTTCATTTTCCCTGACCTCACATTAACATAACATCTGTACCTTTGCAAGACATTTTAATACATCAACTCCGTCCTTTTTCTCAGATAATCACTAATGGCATCTGTGGCATCCATTTCTCCTGTCATCTCCACAACCACTACATATCCTTCATTCATGTGAGCATACGGCTGATCGCCGGATTTATCCAGAAAAGTTTCCACTTTCTCAGAAATAGCTTTATCCATATCAGGAATTAAATCTTCAATGTCCTTTAACTGCTCCAGATCAACACTAGAATCTATTACCGACTGATTCACCATGATGCTCACCTCTTTTCCAACATATTCTTTGTATCAGTTGTCCTATACCTACAATTTTCTCAATCACATCACCTTACCTTTCACATTTTGTTCTCAAATTTTATCTATTACTATGGCATTGCATATTCTGTTCGGCGTGTTGGCTTCCATTTGTATAACCCGTTGTCAACGTCACAGTCAACCTCTATCAGAGTATTTCTGAATACTGCCAGCTTCTTCGCAAGCCTACCAGTCGTTTACCGGAGTATCTTCGACGCTCGCCCATAAAATCATTTACAGGGTTATGGCATCTGTGAGATCAGATTATACAGCTCATGTAATTTTCAAGGTACAAAAGAGTTTTTTTGAATATCCTTTCACTTATTACAGCCTGGAAACACCAAAATGTTGTTCACTTCAAAAAAACTCCTCTCACTAATAAAGCCTGACAGAAGGATTTTACCAACCTCATTTTGCAATAATTTGCAAAAAGTATTTATCCTCATCTGTACATTCGCTTTCATGCGAACCTTTATCGTACTGTTATTTTAATTCGCATTCATGCGAATGTCAAGTGTTTTGTTCGCTTCAATGCGAATCTTTCTGTTTACATTCCTGTTTTGGTAGTAAATGGATTTATAAAAAGAAAGTTGGAAATCTGATATGACAATCGGTGATAAAATAAAAAAATCCGGACATTCCGGAATATGACACAGGCTGAACTCGGTGCTGCTCTTGGCTGGGGCGATAAAGGGGCAAACCGCCTTGCCCAATACGAAGGACCATATAAAGTTTGAATATCCGGAGTCTTGAAAGCATGGTCAATACCAAATGTTTGAGAAACGCTGATACCCAGCCCTTGTGTACCCTTACCGGATTTGGTGGTGATTACAACCGCACCATTCAAACCGCGGGAACCATACAATGCTGTTGCCGCAGCACCTTTCAATACTGATACAGTTTCAAAATCATCAGGATTTAAGTTTTTCAACTCATTACCATAGTCGCTGGCGTTGTTGGCACCTGCGTCCCAGTCTGCTGTCGTATTACCAGATACACCGTTATCCAGAATCACTCCATCCACCACATAGATAGGCTGGTTGTTGGAACTTAAGGTTGAAGCTCCACGAATCTGTATCTTGGTACCACCAAATAAACCACCATCTGATCCTGAGATTTCAACACCGGCTACTTTACCTTGCAATGCGGCTACCGGAGAAATGGTATTGGCAGCTTTTAATTCATCTCCCTTCACTTCAGTAACTGCATATCCCAAAGCTTTTTCTTCACGCTTCAATCCCAAAGCTGTAACCACAACTTCACCTAACTGTTGCGTATCATCTTTTAAAGTTACATCAATAGGCTGTCCGGTCCATTTTACTTCCTGTGTCTGATATCCTACAAAAGAAATAACAATGATATCTCCTTTTTTTACATTTGACAAAGAAAAATCACCGTCAAGTCCGGTAATAGTACCATTAGTCGTACCTTTTACTACTACAGATGCACCAATGACAGTTTCACCCGTAGCATCCTTGACAATTCCTGTACATGTACCACTTTGTTGTGTGATTTTCACATCGGTAACGCCGGGATTGGCGACCGCGTATGCTGCTCCGGTAGAGGCACCCATTAGGAACAGCAACATACTGACTGATTTTAGTCGTTTTAACATAGCTGTGATTTTTTAAGTTTATTGAAAATCAAGTAATTACATTTTCTTAGTTCCTTCAGAACTATGTTTTTCAATTTAATTTAGATTAACGGTGCAAATATATAACAATTTTAATATATATAAAGAATCTATTGAAAAATATTTTTAATATGCTCTGATTTTTAACGTTTGAGATATCAGGAGCCCCCTATTTAAAGAGAGAACCGATAACTTTCACAGAACTTTCTTGAAATGATTTATATTGTTTTTTCATCGAATATTTACCGTTTGTTTGGTAGTCGGTAGAAAACAGGTAACGCATATTGGGATAAGAACCAAAGGAAAAAAGGTAATGCCAGTCCATGCCGTTGGTGTATTGCCAGAGAAAATATTCCTTTTTTATATAGGCAGTATTGCAGACAACAATCAAAAGATGAAAGGAAAGAAGGAATATGAAAGGAAGAACGGAAGAGGGAAAGAAGTCCAAACAAACTGTAGGCTGTAATTTTAAGTCCTTGAACTTGCCCATGTGCCAACTTGCCCAAGGACAAGATTGTCCTTTGAGGAGATAGAAAAGTTGGAACATTCCTTGTCCTGCGGTGACAGAAACATTTCTGTTATCGCAGGACAAAGGAATTTACATTAATAAATAAGCGTACCTGAGATACACCAATAACTATTGCTTCCCCCTTCGGGAGCACCCTGTGGTATTTTTACGGTGATGCTGTGTTCACCCGCTTCCAGATCACCCAAATAGATGTATTCGGGATTGGTCACCGTACCCGGACACCAGTTGGAACGGCTCAAGTCGGAAGAGCTCAGTCCATTGGAGAAATTACCCGAACAAGGATTCCAGTTACGATAAGTTCCACAATCATCCCGCCAAGGTACGAAAGAGATCACCTTTTCACCGTCCAAATAGAGAGTGTTCGGTTTCTGGTTGAACTCATCACCGCCTCCCCAACCGCCATGTCCCGTGGTGAGGTAGTACAGACGGGCGTTCTTGGCAGGCTCCTTCAAGGTGAACTTTACGGTCAGAGAATCCTGACGCATGAAAATCGGATAAGGCTGTCCTGCCTGCTCCAGATAATTCACTGTATTGAACAGCGGAAGAGTATTATAAACCCGATGTTCTTCATCAGGATAATACTTCAGTTTCAACGACAGACGATGTCCTTTGGCATCCCAGTTGCCGATGTAAGCGCCAATCCAAGCTTCCCCTTCCAATTTTTCGGCCAGTGGGGTTACCTCCATTTTGTAAAGTACGGAGTCCACCCAGTCCTGTCCCTTCACCTTATTATAATTGAACTTGCGTACACCGAAACCGGTGAAGAAACGCATCAACTCTAAAGGCACATCATACTCCGCTGTGGAAATCAGCCCGTGGTAGTCCGTATTTTCCGAGCGGAAAGAGGGAACTTTCTTCAAATCACGTATGGCATCAAGAAAAGACAGCTGCTTGCCTTCCGGTATCAGAAAGACAGAACCGGTGCGGTCGTAAGCATCACCGTCCGAGTATTGGACAACTTCCGCAAAGACGGTACGATTCTTCACATAGTCGGGCAGCTTCACTTTCTTCAACAGGATGGTGCCGCCTCCGGCACTGTATTGTACGCCATCCTCCAGTACTTCGGGCAATTTAGCGTTGTTGAAGCAGATGCTCTGCTGGTCGAAGACCGGAATTGTGATAACTCCGCTTTGGTTGATGGTATATTGGTAGTCGGCCGCATCCATGCTTTCCCCCCACGACTGTGGCAACACATCCTTTCCTTTCTTCAGCGGGGTAATATGGGTGGCTTCCTGAATCATGTCACCGTTTCGCACGACTCTCAGTACCAATCCGTCAGGTACACCCACATTGGCTTGCGGAGTACCACGAAAAGGGATGTCGTTGGTATACCACACCTCGATGGTGTTGGAATTGATGGATGTGCGCAAAATTTTGCAGTTCATCCCTAAGTGTTTTCCTTCGCCCGTTTGCGTGAAACCTTTGCCGAATTCGAAGGGAGTGACCGCAGATATCACTTGTCCGTTAGGTAGTTCAGCCCTGCGGTATGCCTGCCGGGTGGTGTAGTCGATGTAACTGCCGGTTACAGGTGTCTTGTCTTCCGGGCGGGGATTGGGACGGTCGTTTTGCTCCGGCCATACGTTGGTCAATGATACGCGGTCACCGGACACGGTCATCAACAGATGTCCCGGCCGGGCTTTCCCTTTGTAATTCGATTGATAGGTCACCTCGATACCTTGTGCATTCTTCACTTTTCCAGGGTAGTTCTGCGCGCAGACCGTCCCGGTGCTAAGCAGGAAGCACAAGCCGATTCCTACGTTTTTCAAGATGGTTCTTTTCATTTTTTCTTATTTTAAAGTATGATATAACAATTCATTTTACATGAAACACAAAATTCTCCCTTCACCCTATCCGGCTCGTTACCAGCGATCTGCCGTGTAGGAACGTCCGTAATGCCCTTTAACCGGTATGTAGGCAGTGGCATTTTTGTAGCCCTCGCGTTGTAATGACGGATGGACTCCTTGGGTCAGTGCCTGTAGGCGGCGGTATGCGGTAGAACGGGTCATTCCGCAGACCTGCTGCATCCGGGCGCAGGTGATACTGCGATGATCTTTAAAATATTCACTCAGCAGCCCGTCTACTTCGATAGGCGACAAGTCCACCGTGTGCACCTTGTATCGTTCTCTTACAAAATGTGCCCGGCTTATAATACTCTTCTTGAAACTTTTCTCAGGCTGGAAGTTGACTCCTGTTATCTGTACTGTGCCACGGGTCATCTTCTTAGGATTTTCACTTTCTGTGGAGCCGATACTGACAGAGAAATACCCTAATCCGTTGATATGGATTCGTTTGCCGTCACCTAATTTCTCGGACAGAATATCTATCAGTCCCTCTACCACTGCCGCCCAGTCCGAACGGCTTACTGAAGTATAAAGCGTAGCCTCGTGTATCAAGTCCTTCGAGTGGATGGTCTGCTTGTTGGTGTTTCTCACATGGTATTTTTTCTTTTCCCCGTCATTTGCCGGAGATTCATAGATATCAAATTTAATGTCTGACATAATGTACTATGTATTTGTTTTATTTATAGGATGTTATCGTGCAAACTTACAGAACATTCTGTTGCTTCACCTTAGTGAAGCAGCAGTTTCACCCGTGTGGCAATGGCTCTTCACTAAAGTGAGTAGGCAACTTCACGTCAGTGAGAACCCAGATTCTTCCGGACGAAGGTACGGATTCTTTCGTCCTCTTGCAAAGATTCTGCCATAAATGTTTCACACGTTGGATTTATTTTAATTTGTCGGGCAAAGTTCTTGCAAAACCCTGTTTTGCAGAACTATCTTCACACCTCAAATCAATAAAAAAACAGATTTAATGGAAAAAGAAAAAGACTCAAAACTGAAACAAGCCATGAAAGGGCTTGATTCATTCCTCACCACTCATTATTCCTTTCGTTACAACCAAATAACAGAACAATGCGAATTTCATGACAAGCACAAGTTCGATAAATACCGTGTGGTGGATGAGCGGGAATTCAACACATTGGTTATTAATGCAATAGAGGAAGGCGTGAACTGTATGGACCGTGATATGCGCCGTTATCTGGGTTCGTCACGCATTCCTTCTTTTCACCCCGTGACAGCCTATTTGGAACATCTGCCACACTGGGACGGGCACGATAGAGTAAGCGAGCTGGCACGCTCGGTAAGCGATGAAACGCAATGGGTGGAGGTGTTTCATATCTGGATGCTGGGCATGGTGATGCAATGGAGCGGTAAAAACCGGATGCATGGCAACTGCCTGATTCCCATTTTGGTTAATCCCCTTCAGGGCCTGAAGAAGTCTACCTTTTGTCGGTCGCTCCTTCCACCAGCGTTACGTGGATATTATACCGATGACTTCGATGTAACTCGCGAGGGGGATGCCCTGCGCAAAATGCGCTCTTTGGCTCTTATCAATATAGACGAATTCAATCGGATGGAAGAAGGTAAACTGGCACGGCTGAAGAATCTAGTCCAAATGAGCGGTCTTAGTATGCGCCGTCCGTTTCAAAGCAGCTATAGCCAGCAACCGCGCCTTAGTTCATTTATTGGCACTTCCAATTTTTGCGATCTGCTGACCGATTCTTCCGGTAACCGCCGTTTTTATCCGGTGATGACCAAAGGGAGTATCCGTTTGCCTCGCATCAATTATAAACAACTTTATGCTCAGTTAAGAGATGAACTAAAACATAACCGCCGCTATTGGCTCTCACCCAAAGAAGAACAGGCTGTCAGCTTGCGTAATGACGCATTTTTGCGCCGTCCCATAGAGGAAAGCCTCTTTTATAGCTGCTTCAGTCTGCCCCGGGATGAGGAGAAGTTTCAAAGATGGACTATCGGCCAGATTTATGAAGTGATGAAAAAGGCCAGTCCTGAAACCATGCGTGATGTCAAGATGAGAGCCTTCGGAAAACATTTGGCTCTGATGGGAGTGAAGAAATTACATACCCGCTATGGCGACCAGTATCTGCTGAACCGGCTCTAACTGATAAACCATTTCGAGGAAATACTGAAAGTTCTGTCACCATATAATATTGAAGTCCAGCGATATGTGGTGACAGAATAAAAAGTATTACAATACAATATTTATTAACCCTATCCTAATTTAAATTTGACTATGGTAACGGGATGGCAGCTAGTAGAAAACTGGTAGAAATCGCAAATTTATTTCCTGTTTGTAAATTCAAGGACAAAGATCATCTTAAAATTACCAAAGTACATATGCTCTGATTATCAGATATATAGCTGCAAGAGTAGTTCTGAAGGAACTAAGGAAACGGAATTACTTGATTTTCAATAAACTTAAAAAAAATCACAGCTATGTTAAAACGACTAAAATCAGTCAGTATGTTGCTGTTCCTAATGGGTGCCTCTACCGGAGCAGCATACGCGGTCGCCAATCCCGGCGTTACCGATGTGAAAATCACACAACAAAGTGGTACATGTACAGGAATTGTCAAGGATGCTACGGGTGAAACTGTCATTGGTGCATCTGTAGTAGTGAAAGGTACGACTAATGGTACTATAACAGGTATTGATGGTGACTTTTCTTTGTCCAATGTGAAAAAGGGGGATATCATTCAGATTTCTTTTGTCGGTTATCAAACAGTAGAGATTCCTTGGGATGGACAACCCATGAATGTAACATTACAAGATGACACACAAACCTTGCAGGAAGTGGTGGTGACCGCTTTGGGTATGAAACGTGCTACTAAGGCTTTGGGGTATGCTGTAACCGAAATTAAGAGCGATGAGCTGAATTCTAATGTGGTAAATCCAGTTTCTGCTTTGCAAGGTAAAGTAGCCGGTGTTGAAATCTCGGCAGGTGATGGGGGACTTTTCGGGTCTTCCAAGATCTTGATTCGTGGTGCTTCTACATTGGGAAGTAACAACCAGCCGATTTATGTAGTGGATGGCGTCATTTTAGACAATGCAATTAAAAATGGTGATGCCGACTGGGCTGCTAATGATACCGACTGGGGTAATGAATTGAAGAACCTAAATCCGGATGATTTTGAATCGGTATCGGTTCTGAAAGGGGCTGCGGCAACAGCTCTTTATGGTTCCCGTGGTTTAAATGGTGCTGTTGTGATCACAACTAAAAGTGGTAAGGGAAAAAAAGGTTTTGGTGTTAGCTTTTCTCAAACATTCGGTATAGACCATGTATATGGAGGTCCTGATTTTCAGAACCATCGTGGTGATGGTTACATGTCAGGTTATGCAGATTATAAGTCGTCCGGTAATATGCAGGACACTAATTCGTTTTATCTGAATGGTAATGGCGACCGTTCTGTCGCATGGGGAGGTGGTGTTTCCTGGGGACCGAGATTTGATGGTAAGCCTATTGAATTTTATGATTATACTACAGTGAACTATTCTCCTTATGAGGATAATTTTGTTGATGCATATGATAATGGTTTCAATTCCAATACGAACGTTTCGGTTCAAGGTGCCAATGATACCTCTTCCTTCTATACCTCTTTATCTTATAAGTATGCTGATGGTAATACGCCGAACAATTCATTTGAACGTATTTCTTTCTTAGGTAAGGCTAGTCATAAGATATCAAAGGATGTGGAAATTGAAGCTGCTATTTCTTTTGCTAATTCTACTCCGAGACAGGGTGGAGAAACCAATTTTGGTGAAAAATTTATAGATGGTACTTTTAGCCGTATGTATGACACTCGTTATTGGAGAACCCGTTACAAAGGTGCACATGGCGGATTGGCGGATAATGCTTATAATGATGAATACGGAAATGCTCCAGGTAAAGAGGTCTGGTGGAGTGTGTATGAAAATGAATACATTCAAAAGGAAACTTCTGTACGTCCAAGCCTTAAATTGACTGCAGATTTGAACAGTTGGTTGAAATTTACAGCCGAAGGAAATTATAACTACTATTACAAACGCAATGAATCTAAAGAATTGGGTAGTGGCTATGCCAATGAGGGAGGATATTATAAGTTAGGTCAGTACACAAAGGAACAGACAAACTTGAATGCCAGTTTCTCATGGAATAAAGAGGTGAAGGATTTTAATATCAGTGGTTTCATTCGTGGAGAATATTATCATAATTTCCAACAGGAATTGCAACTCAACACCAATGGTGGTTTGGTTATCCCCGGTCAGTTCTTTATCGGCAACTCAAAGAATCCTGTAGGAACTTCCGGAAATATTTCGGGTGAAAAGACTATCTTGTCATTGGCCGGTCAGGTGGCGATGAGTTGGAAGGACCAAGTGTTCCTTGATGTGACCGGACGTAACGACTGGTCGTCTTCATTGGTGTATGCTGATAAGCATGGTAACTATTCTTATTTCTACCCTTCTGTATCAGCTTCTTGGTTGATCCATGAAACTTTCCGTGGAAAGATGCCGGAATGGATCTCGTTTGCTAAGATTCGCGGTTCTTGGGCTCAGGTTGGTAATGATACGGATGCGTATAAGATCAATACAGCTTATAGCTTGTATGGTATTGATAATTCTTATGGTTTGCAAGTACCGGACACTTATTACGCCGCTAATTTGAAGCCGGAACGTAAGAATGCTTGGGAAATAGGTCTTGACTGGCGTTTCTTGAGAAATCGTATTGGTGTGGACTTTACTTATTATAAAGAAAATACTAAAGACCAGATCATGACTATTAAGGTTCCATCAGAATCGGGGCTATCCAATCAGTTGATCAATGCTGGTAACATTCAGAACCAAGGTATTGAATTGGCAATCAATACGACTCCGATTGAAACGAAGGACTGGACTTGGGATTTGAATTTTACTTATACCAAGAATACTTCGAAAATAGTGGAACTGCATGAGAACGTAGCTAATTATATCACTTTGGTTGGTGACGCGGCTTATGGTAATTATCGTATCGCCTCTGTGGCCGAAGTGGGTGGCGAATATGGTTTGCTGAAATCTGATGCTACTCCAAATTACGACCCCAAAACCGGTCTGCCTATTTTGGAACTGGCTTCTTACAATAGCCGTCATTCTGTATATTATACGCGTTCAGGAAAAGTGGAAACTGTAGGTTCTATCCAACCGGACTTTCTGGGTTCTGTAAATTCTTCTTTGAGATATAAGAATTGGACATTGCGTGCGTCAATGGATATGCGTTTTGGTGGTATGGTGGCTATTTATGGTTCTCACTATGGTACAGCATACGGTTATCTGAAGAGTTCAATGAATGGTGTGGACGCTGAAAACGGAGGTATTACTTATACTTCCATTTGGGATGGCCTGACATACGATGACGGTATTATTCCGGAAGCTATCATGCCTGGTGGACAGACTATCAATACTCCGTCCGGTACATATACCATAGCTGAGGGGGGGGAACTTTATGCTGATTTGGTAAATCGTGGTATTGTTGACCCTCAACATGCTTCTTCGTGGAACTACTGGAACAACTCATGGGGACGTGCTGCTGTATGGAAAAATAATGATTGGTTCCATGAATTGAATTACATTGCATTGCGTGAAGTTTCTTTGAGTTACCGTATGCCAGGTAAAATTGCCGATAAAATAGGAGCATCGGGTATTAACCTGACACTGACCGGACGTAACTTGGGTTATTTGTTGAATTCTTTGCCGAACAATTTCAATCCTGAATCCCTGCGTGGTACTCAGGCCGGGCAGTTCATGATTCGTTCGGTAAGTCCATATACGGCAAGTTATACATTTACTATTAATGCAACATTCTAATAATTAGAAAAATAGATCAATATGAAATCATATAAATTACTTTTGGCAGCTCTTGCTTTCGGGTCTGCTTTGATGACTACTGGATGCCGTGATGATTTCTCGGAAATCAATCAGGATCCGTCTGCGGTAACAACAGGAAATGTTTCTTTCTTGTTTGCTGAAGCCGTTAATCGATTCGATCCTCAAGCCTATTTGGAGTATTTTTATAATGCCCCAATGAAATATTCTTGGTCTGGTATGGGAATTTCTACTGGTGGTGCCTCTGAAGGTATTTTGACTTTGAGCATTGACGGTGACCAAAGCAGACAATATCTGAATGTATTGCGTGTACTTCGTGCTATGGATAAAGAAATGGAGTCATTGGATGAAGACATGCGTGCTCAGAATCAGGGATATGTGGCTGCGGCTCATGTCTTGAGCATTTATCTGGGAATCTATGCGACAGACATGTATGGTTCCATTCCTTATGTTGAGGCTTGCCAAGCGGCATATGGTGGAACACTTACTCCAAATTTTGATAGTGTGGAAAGCCTTTATGACTTATGGCTGAATGAACTGAATACTGCAATTGCTTCTTTTACTTCGGGTGAGGTGGTTATGAAATCGGAAGAGGATGTTGTCTATGGTGGTAATACTGCTAAATGGGCCAAGTTTGCTAATTCCTTGAAATTGCGTATTGCTGTTCGCTTATTGGCACAGAATGAAAGTAAGGCCAAGCAAATTGCAGCTGATGTGGCAAGTGCTTCTTGTGGTTATATCGATGCTTTGGATGAAGATGTAAGATTTAATAAAGGTAAAGTACGTTTGACCGGTAATGAAGGGTATGTAAACGATTGTATTTATCATTGGAGTAATGGCTTTACCGGATGTGCCGGTCGTGAGACTGTTATTAACTTTATGGTAGAGAATCGGGATCCGCGTGTTCGTTTCTTTTATAAAAAGAATTCATGGAATTCCAAGATTGTACAGGGATATTATGATGCAGGTCTGGAAATACCGGAATTTATAGAGAAGAATGTTGTTTCGGAAGTAGGTGCTGACGGTAAAAAGAAGTTTGTAAAATGGGGTGGTCCGGGTGAACCGTGGGTGCGCTATTATGGCATGACCGAAGCATGGATGGCAAGTAATGATAATACAGGTAAGTATAAATGGTTCTTCCCTTCATCCTATACAAATGCTGACAAGGAATTGTACTTGCATAATAGTGAAGGAAATAATCCGACTAGTTATACCGTTTATTCCACTTTAAATCAGATGATGATTATTGGTCGTTATTACAATGCTGCCGATCAGGTTTCGGGAGCTACTTTGCCGGATGATACCTATACATTCACTACTACTGATCGTCCTTGGTATGGTATGTATATGAGTGCGGCGGAAGTTAATCTTTATCTGGCTGAGTTTGCTATGCTGAACAATCAGGAAGCACAGGCCAAGACGTATTATGACAAGGCTCTTGCTCTTTCTGTTCAATCGTATGACGCATTGGCAAAAGATAATCAAGTGGCTTATTATAGTAATGTGCAAGGTTGTTTTGGTTATGATCCCAATGAAGGAGCCATTGACTTGAAAGATGGAGAAATTGAGGCTATGATGAGTAGTGAAAAATATGCTTTCACCGGTACGGCAGCTGAGAAACTGGAGAAAATCTATCTGCAGGAAATGCTTCATTTTACATTGTATCCTAATGAAGTGTATATTACAGCTCGTCGCTCCGGATATCCGAGCTATCATTCAACTATCTTGCCGCGTATAGACTATGCAGAAGTGCCGGCAACCAGCATACCGCGTCGTTTCCCGACAGGAGCAGTTACTGATGATGATATTGCTGGTGATATAAAGAAGGCGGCTTATGCAGAACAAGGGTTGACTATTACATCTTCTGGTATGTATAATTCTGTGCTTGCTACAGAACGTTTGTGGGCTGACAGGAATGCTCCGGTATGGGGCGCAGGTCGGTAACATGGCGGATCTTCACTGTTTTTTTGAATAAAGGGGAGACAGAGAGATTTCTCTCTGTCTCCCCCTTTATTTCTTATATTAATTAAGGTAAACTCCAATGAAAGCGTTTCTAACTTTTTTCATCTTATTAGTTTTTTTTCTTTGTCTGTTTCTGCGCAGCAGTTTAAACGGATATTTCTCTTTAATGATTTTGTTCAGGCCCAGATTAAATTTCGTAATCATTCTGTTTCTGTCGTTTCACTTAACTATGATGCTTCAAACAAAACAATGCTTTTTCGACAGGGAGAGGAAATGATGGAGATGACAAATCCTGCTCAAGTTGATACGGTCATAATAGGAAAACGTAAATTTGTTCCGGTGGGCAGAGGATTTTATGAAGTCGTATGTAGGAAAGAGGGAGTTGTTTACATTGACTGGTTGTTGAAAGATGTGAATATAGGTTCCAAAGGAGCACTGGGAACAGTGACACAAGGAAGTGTTAAGAACTTGCAGATGAGTGATCTGGGATTGAATGGAACTGAGATGTATACCCCTTATGAACGTCAGAAGATAGGAAGTACGGAAGTATATCGCCGGAAAAATGATAATACGTATTATATAAAGGTAGAAGGGAAATTGGAAAAAGTGAAATCTTTGAAACATTTGGAAAAGATATTTATTGGGCATAAAGACGAGATCAGAAAATTTGCCAAAGACCATAAAATAGATATGAAAGACATTCTGGATGTATTTTCCATTTTAGATTATGTATGGAATTGGAACAATGAAATTGTGATAGGAGAATGTATCTTTTCTGTAAATCACCGGTTTGTAAGTTGGTGAATTATTTGAATAAAGCTAAAATGAATATTGTTTAGTTAATCTTTTGTTTTAATTTTAAAGCGGATTTAGTATCCATTATTACATGTTTGTATTGTTGAAACCTGCCGGGGTAGCAAAATGATTTATTTTATAAAATATTGTATTTGAACAAATTATTTATGAAAAACCTGAAGAAACTACTAGGATGTGTGGCTTTGGTCACTTTCTCAATGAGCTTGAGTGCTCAGGAACAGGTGCAGGGATTTGTGCACCAACAATCCAAGGCTACGGATTATGTGTGGCCTACTGATCAACAAGTATTGGATAAACTGGCTAAATGGCAAGATCAAAAATTTGGAGTGTTGTTTCACTGGGGCTTGTACTCTGTGCCGGGCATTGTAGAGTCATGGTCCATTTGTTCGGAAGATGTGGATTGGATAAGCCGTAAGGGAAATTTGCCTTATGATGAATATAAAAAATGGTATTGGGGCTTGAAAGATTCATTGAATCCTGTGAATTTTAATCCGGAACAGTGGGCGGAAGTGATGCAGGATGCAGGTATTAAATACATGATTTTCACAACTAAGCATCACGATGGTTTTTGCACTTTCGATTCTAAATACACTGATTTTTCTATAGCTAATGGTCCGTTCAAAAATAACCCGCGTAAGGATGTGGCGTTTCATGTGTTTGATGTTTTCCGCAAGAAGGGTTTTATGATGGGATGTTATTTTTCCAAGCCAGACTGGCATTGTGAATGGTTCTGGAATCCTTATTTTGCTACTGCCAACCGTCGTATTAACTACAAAAAAGAGAACCATCCGGATTGGTGGAAGAATTATCAGACCTTCACACAAAACCAACTGGATGAGTTGATGACTCGTTATGGCAGTTTTGATATTTTGTGGTTGGACGGAGGTTGGGTAACTGGTGATGATATCAATCTGGATGGCATTTTAGAGAAGGCTCGCAAACAACATCCCGGTTTGATTTCGGTAGACCGTAGCATTCGTGGCAAGAATGAGAACTATCAGACCCCAGAACGCGGCATTCCTGAAACACAGCTGGACTATCCGTGGGAAAGTTGCATCACGCTGAGCAATGACTGGGGATGGGTTCCCAATGCACCGTTTAAGTCACCTCAAAAGGTGATTAATATCTTAAGCGAGATTACGGCTAAAGGTGGATGCTTATTGTTGGGAGTAGGACCTACAGCGGATGGAGTTATTGAGGAAGAAGTGACAAAACGTCTGCATGAAGTAGGAAAGTGGCTGCGTTTCAATGGAAAAGCTATTTATAATACCCGTATAACTCCGGTGTATCGGGATGGTAATGTATGGTTTACTGCTGATAAGGATGGAAAGACCTTATATGCTATTTATGCGTTGCCCGAAGGCGAGAAGTTGCCGGAGGTCATTGAATGGAAGGGCAATTTGCCCAAAGGGAACATGAAGTTGTTGAAGGGGAATAAGCGTGTGAAATATGTTTTGAAAGGCGATAAAGTGGAGGTTACCTTGCCTAAGGGAATAGAGAATGAACCGATAGCGTTATCGTTTGTTTTAAAGAAATAATGATTATGGTAAGAAGGAAGAAGTTATTGTCGGGAGTGCTTCTCCTGTCCGGTATGTTATGCACCGGACGGGTTATGGCACAGCAATGGCTCTATAAACAGGCAGCTGTTCCTATAGAATATAGAGTGAAGGACTTGTTGGGGCGGATGACCATTGAAGAGAAGGTGGGGCAGTTATGTTGTCCGTTGGGTTGGGAAATGTACACCAAAACGGGAAAGAATGAAGTGACGGTATCCGAATTGTATAAAAAGAAGATGGCAGAGGCACCTGTAGGCTCATTTTGGGCTGTACTTCGCGCGGATCCGTGGACACAAAAGACATTGGAAACCGGACTAAGTCCTGAGTTGTCGGCAAAAGCATTGAATGCACTTCAAAAATATGCTGTGGAAGAAACGAGGCTGGGTATTCCGGTTTTGTTTGCCGAGGAGTGCCCACATGGACACATGGCTATCGGAACTACCGTATTTCCCACAGCTTTGTCGGCTGCCAGTACCTGGAACGAGGGGCTGATGTTGAAAATGGGGGAAGCTATTGCCCTGGAAGCCCGTTTGCAAGGGGCGAACATTGGTTATGGTCCGGTGCTGGATGTTGCTCGCGAGCCGCGTTGGTCACGCATGGAGGAAACCTTTGGGGAAGACCCAGTGCTGACTACCATCATGGGAGTGGCTATGATGAAGGGAATGCAAGGTAAAGTGCAGAATGACGGGAAGCATCTGTATGCCACATTGAAGCATTTTGCGGCATACGGTGTACCCGAATCCGGACATAACGGATCTCGTGCCAATTGTGGTATGCGCCAGTTGCTTTCTGAATACTTGCCTCCTTTCAGGAAAGCGGTGAAGGAGGGAGCAGGTACCCTTATGACTTCTTACAATGCGATAGACGGAGTGCCTTGCACTGCCAACAAGGAATTGCTGACTGATGTGTTGCGCAATCAATGGGGATTCAAAGGGTTTGTCTATTCGGACTTGATCAGTATAGAAGGTATTGTGGGTATGCGTGCCGCCAAGGACAACAAGGAGGCGGCAGTGAAAGCACTGAAAGCCGGTCTGGATATGGATTTGGGTGGAAATGCTTTTGGAAAAAATTTGAAGAAGGCATACGAAGAAGGCTTGATTACCATGGCCGATCTGGACAGGGCGGTCGGTAATGTACTTCGTTTGAAGTTTCAGATGGGCTTGTTCGAGAATCCGTATGTGTCGCCCGAATTGGCAAAGAAGCTGGTTCACTCTAAAGAACACAAGGAACTGGCACGGCAAGTAGCTCGTGAAGGGGTAGTGCTGTTGAAGAATGAGGGAGTGTTGCCATTGAGCAAGCATATCGGACATTTGGCGGTCATCGGCCCTAATGCGGATGAAATGTACAACCAGTTGGGCGATTATACCGCTCCCCAAGTTCGTGAAGAGGTGGCTACTGTGCTGGACGGCATACGTGCAGCTGTATCGGAAAGCACTCGGGTAACTTATGTAAAGGGATGTGCGGTGCGCGATACGACTGCTACTGATATTCCCGCTGCTGTGGCAGCCGCACAGAAAGCAGATGCGGTAGTGCTGGTAGTGGGCGGTTCCAGTGCCCGTGATTTTAAGACGAAATACATCAGTACCGGTGCTGCTACCGTTTCCGAAGATGCAAAGACATTGCCCGATATGGATTGCGGAGAAGGGTTCGACCGTAGTTCTTTACGTTTGCTGGGTGATCAGGAGAAGCTGATTAGTGCCGTGGCGTCTACGGGAAAGCCTTTGGTGGTTGTGTATATTCAGGGGCGTACCATGAATATGAATCTGGCGGCGGAGAAAGCACAGGCTTTGCTGACTGCTTGGTATCCAGGTGAACAGGGAGGAATGGGAATTGCCGACATTTTGTTTGGCGATTACAGTCCGGCGGGACGTCTGCCGGTGTCTGTTCCGCGCAGTGAAGGACAATTGCCTGTTTTCTATTCACAAGGTACGCAGCGCGATTATGTGGAAAGCAAAGGTACACCGCTTTATGCTTTTGGGTATGGTTTGAGTTACACCCGGTTCACTTATAGTGGTTTGGAACTCCAAAAAGGCACGGAGATGGAAACTTTGCAGACAGTTGCTTGTACGGTGACCAATACGGGTAATCGTGATGGCGAGGAAGTGGTGCAACTTTATATTGGCGACAAGGTGGCTTCTGTTTCACAACCTCCTTTGTTGCTGAAGGCCTTTCAGCGTATTTTCTTGAAGAAAGGAGAGAGCCGGCAAGTGATTTTCCATTTGAAGAAAGATGATTTGGGCATCTATGATTCGGAGATGAATTATGTGGTGGAGCCGGGAGAGTTTAAAGTGATGGTAGGTGCGGCTTCCAATGATATCCGGCTGGAAGGAGAGTTTGTGTTATAGAGATAGAATCGGATGAACCCATCCGGATGCTTTGTGATGTATTTTCATGCGAATGACGCAGATAACAAGGATAAACTAAAGGTAAATCCGTGTCATCTGCGTCATCTATATGAAAAGGTATCTTATTTCATCTTATAAATCAGCGTTCCTCCTTTCAGGATATCTTCATGAGAAATATAATTCTTTGCATAAGGTTCTCCATTCAGGGTGATGCTGTCAATATACTTGTGTTCCTTTGATAATCCTTCGGCAATAATGGTGAAAGTCTTTCCGTCTGCCAGGTGCAATACGAATTCTGGCATCTGCGGAGCACCGAATACATAATTGCCGCTTACCGGATCCACCGGATAGAATCCCATAGCCGAGAACATATACCATGCTGACATCTGTCCGCAATCATCATTGCCGCACAGTCCATCGGGTTCGGGGCGATATTGAGTATTAAAGATTTCGCGGATCAGTTCCTGGGTACGTTCGGGACGGCCTGCCAGCGTATATAAATAGGTAATGTGATGGCTTGGTTCATTGCCATGTGCATATTGACCGATCAGACCGGTCACATCCGCTTGGGTGGTTTCCAGTTTCAGGGTGAATAATGAATCCAGTTTGGTCAGGAATGGTTGTTCCCCGCCAAATAACCCGATCAATCCCGGTACATCGTGTTGTACGTGCCAAGTGTACTGCCATGCGTTTCCTTCGGTATAGTCACCTCCCACGCTTTCCGAGTGTCCTACCTGACTGGGATTGAACGGAGATTTCCAAGTTCCGTCTGCTTTTCGCGGACGCATGAACTGGGTTTTCGTATCAAACAGATTCTTATAGAAGTCGGCACGTTTGGCAAAATAAGCTGCGTCTTCTTCTTTGCCCATTCGTTTGGCCATGTCGGCGGCGGCATAGTCGTCATAAACCGACTCCAATGTGGAAGATACGGATTCTGTCTGAATCAAGTCGGTGGGCAGATAGCCATATTTCATATAAGTTTCCCAGTCGGATTTCAACTTGTGAGATGTTGTCTGGGTCTTTTTAATAGCATTGAAAGCTCGTTCGGCGTCAAAACCGCGGAAACCTTTGCGATAGGCTTCGGCTACTACGGATACTCCATGGTTGCCCACCATGCAATAATTTTCTTTTCCCCAAAGTCCCCAGATAGGCAGGAAGCCCTGTACTTCAGCCTGTTCTACCAATGAATTGACGAATCCGTCTACTTTTTCAGGAACCATTAAGGTGTAAAACGGATGGGCGGCACGATAAGTGTCCCATAAAGAGAAAGTGGAATAAAAAGCTCCGTTACCGGCTTTAACGATGGAATCGGCTGCATTACGGTACCATCCGTCTACGTCCGAGATTTGGTTGGGCTGTATCAGGGCATGGTAGAAGCTGGTATAGAAGTTGGTCTTCTCGTCATCCGTACCGGTTACTTCAATGCGGCTCAGATAATTGTTCCATTCGTTGTGGGCTGCTTGCTTCACTCCTTCAAAATTCCAGTCGGCTATTTCCGCTTCCATATTCTTCTTGGCTCCATCCACGCCGGTGGTGGACATGGCTACTTTCATCAGCAGTTCCTCTCCCGGCTTCATGTCAAAAGTAGCGATGATGCGTTTCCCTTTTTCAGTTTCGGCCATGGGCAGATACAGGGTATCTATGACGGGACGATTGAACTTCATAACAAAAAAGTAATCTTGGTTCACCCATACGCTGTTGCGTACATGTCCGGTCAAGGTTTGTGCATCTTCCCAATTGGTTTCGCAACTTTGTACTTGCGAATGGTATTGGTTTTCGTTCCACGCAGGTCCGTGCTGAAGGTCAATCAATACAGATGCCGAGTCGGCGTTATGATAGGTATAACGGTGCAGGGCGGCATGGGGAGAGGCGGTCAGTTCGGCCTTCACGCCGGGGTCGGCCAGCTCTACGGTGTAGTATCCGGGAGTCGCTGCTTCCTTGTCTTTGGGGAAGTGGCTGCGATAAGCGTCCCAGGCACGGGCGCGTGTTCCGGTAACCGGCATCACCAGGATGTCTCCCAGGTCCATACACCCTGTTCCATTAAGGTGTGTCTGGGTAAATCCCCATATCAGGGAGTCGGTGTACACATATTCCGAACAATATCTCCAGCCGACAGCTCCGGTTACGGGGCTTGTCTGGATCATGCCGAAAGGACGGCAGGCACCGGGAAAGGTATGTCCGTTGTCTGCTGCTCCGATGAACGTGTTAACATACTGCGTGTAGTCAGTTTCGCCTGTCTTCTGCTGTGTTGTGGAACAGCCGAAGAGCGAGCCTGCCAATACAAATGCGCAAAGGATAGAATTGGTTTTCTTCATAGATTCGCAATTAATAAATATTTTGCGTAAAGATAAAGAGTTTTCTGGAAAAATGGGTCAAGAAATCAAAACAAGAAACGAATTAATAAGAAGTAAATGAATATCTTTGCATCTCTTAAATTAATAAACGACATGAAAAACCTTAGTTTGGGATCTCTCATGAGGATACTCTCTGCATTCATTTTCCTTTTATCGAACCTTCTTTAGATTAATCCGAAATGTTTCAACGCATTGGCTATTCCGTCTTCATCTACGGAGGTGGTCACATAGTCGGCCACAGCTTTGACATGAGGTTCGGCGTTTCCCATAGCTATCCCTGTGGCTACGTGTTTCAGCATGGGAATATCATTGCCGCCGTCACCGAAAGCCATGGTGTCTTTCAGGTCAATGTCAAAATATGCCAGCACTTTGTCTATTCCCGTACTTTTACTGTTGCCCCGTGCAATGATGTCGGCAAACAATGGATACCAGCGCATCGGTTCGCAATGGGTCAGCACTTTGCCGAATATATCTGTTTCTTTTTCCTCTTCGTCCGTAAAGTACCCCATTATTTGCAGGATGTCTTTTCCACGGGCTTCTTCTATGGAGGCGACAGGGGGAACAGGAATTTCAATCAGATCGGAAACAGCCTGTACTCTGTCATTCACTTCAGTGACGAACATTTCATTGCCGTATGCAAAAACGAAAGGTACCGGATATTTCTGTTGAAAAGTTATTAGCCGTTCAATGTCTTCTTGCGGGATGCAACCTTTATAAATGGGCTGGTGGCCGGCGGTAAAACAATAGCTTCCGTTTACGGTGATATACCCGTCAAACTCTAAGTCACCCAGGTTGTTTATTAAACATTGTGGGCGTCCGGTAGCAATAAATATTTTAATGCCTTTATCACGGAGTGCCTTTAATGCTTCTTGGGTCGAAGCAGGAATCTTATGTGTTTCAAAAGAAACCAGTGTACCGTCAATATCGAAAAAAATAGCTTTAACCATACGTTTGCCTATTGAATATTATCGTTATATATTTTCATTTTGCAAAGATGAGAATTAAAATACATGCACACAAATACGATAAAGGTTAATTTTTGGCTTATTTGACTTTACAGATTGATTTTAATATCTATATTTGTGTTTCTAAAATAACAAGAGAAATGGCAGTTCAGTTTACAAGAATAGCAGTAAAGATCGGTAGTAATGTGTTGGCGCGTAAAGACGGTACGCTGGATGTGACGCGTATGTCGGCATTGGTAGACCAGGTGGCGGAATTGCGCAAAGCCGGGGTGGAAGTCATTCTGATTTCATCCGGGGCGGTAGCTTCGGGACGCAGCGAGATCAAGCCTTCCAAGAAATTGGATAGCGTGGAGCAAAGGCAGCTTTTCTCGGCGGTGGGCCAGGCAAAACTGATCAACCGGTACTATGAGCTGTTTCGCGAACACGGTATTCCCGTCGGGCAGGTGCTGACTACGAAAGAAAGTTTCGGCACGCGCCGTCATTACCTGAACCAGCGCAACTGCATGATGGTGATGCTGGAGAACGGTGTCATACCTATCGTAAATGAGAATGATACCATTTCGGTCACCGAACTGATGTTTACAGACAATGACGAGCTTTCGGGAATGATCGCTTCCATGATGGATATGCAGGCATTAATCATACTGAGCAATATTGACGGCATATACAATGGCTCTCCTTCTACCCCCGGTACGCAGGTGATACGCGAGGTGGAGCAGAGAAAGGATCTTTCGGACTATATACAGACGGAGAAATCGGGATTCGGCCGGGGCGGTATGCTGACAAAGACTACCATTGCCCGTAAGGTGGCCGATGAGGGCATTACCGTCATTATAGCCAATGGCAAGAAAGACCATATCCTGGTCGATTTGCTGCAACATCCGGCAGAGACGGTTTGTACACGCTTTATTCCGGCAGAAGGCGGAGTATCCAGCGTGAAAAAGTGGATTGCCCATAGCGAAGGCTTTGCCAAAGGCGAGTTGCATTTGAACGAACAGGCCGTGAAAGTGTTGAAAGGACAGAAGGCGGTAAGCCTGCTTCCTGTGGGAGTGGTCCGCATAGAAGGGGAATTTGAAAAAGATGATATAGTGAAAATCATAGACCACCGGGGCAGGCAGATAGGAGTGGGACGCATCGGATTTGATTCGGCAGAAGCGCGTGCATTGCAGGGGAAACATGGACAGAAACCTATGGTACACTATGATTATTTGTATTTGGACTGATGCGGTGTGGTAATGATTTAGATAAAATGAAGTGACTATGGAACAGATAAAAGATATTTTTAAACAGGTGCGGCAGGCAAAAGGATCTCTTGCTTTCTGCAAGGAGGAGATCATCAATGACACCTTGTATGCATTGGCCGACAGGGTGGAGGCTGCTACGGACCGGATTCTGGAAGAGAACGCCAAGGATTTGGCGGCGATGGATCCGTCGAATCCCAAATATGACCGTCTCAAACTGACAGCGGAACGCATTCACGCCATAGCCCAAGGCATACGGCAGGTAGCCACGCTGCCTTCTCCGTCGGGGAGAATACTGAGTGAGGCCGTGCGTCCCAATGGCATGAAGCTGACCAAGGTAAGTGTGCCTTTCGGGGTGATAGGCATTATTTATGAAGCTCGTCCTAATGTGACTTTGGATGTGTTTGCACTTTGTTTCAAATCCGGCAACGCCTGTATATTAAAGGGGGGGAGCGATGCCGATTTCTCCAACCGTATCCTGGTGGAGATTATCCGGAATACCTTGCTGGATGTAGCCCACTTGTCTCCTTATCTGGTGGCATTGTTGCCGGCAGGACATGATTCGGCCGACGCGCTGCTCCATGCCCGCGGCTATGTGGATCTGATTATCCCCCGGGGCGGTAAGGGGCTGATAGACTATGTGCGGCAGAACGCCACGATTCCCGTTATCGAGACAGGAGCCGGTGTGTGTCACGTTTATTTTGACAAGGAGGGTGATGTGGCGAAAGGAGCCGCCATTATCCGCAACGCCAAGACACGCCGTGTCAGCGTGTGCAATGCCTTGGACTGTCTGATTATAGATGTGAACCGGCTGACCGACCTTTCCACTCTTTGTAGCGGCTTGCAGCAGGACAACGTGGAAATCTATGCCGATGACTTGTGTTACAATTATCTGAAGACTTCTTACCCTTCCCACTTGCTGAAACATGCTTCTACGGATACTTTCGGAACAGAGTTTCTGGACTACAAAATGGCAGTGACGGCGACTATGACCATACAGGCGGCTGTGGCCCACATTTCTATCTATGGTTCGGGACATAGTGAATGTATTGTGACGGAGAATGACCGGGCGGCCGATTATTTTATGAAGATGGTGGATGCGGCTTGTGTCTATGTGAATGTGCCTACTTCGTTCACCGATGGAGGTGAGTTCGGACTGGGAGCGGAAATAGGTATCAGCACGCAGAAGCTTCACGCCCGTGGTCCGATGGGACTGGAGGAACTGAACACATACAAGTGGATTATTCAGGGGGATGGACAAATAAGACAATAATACTATAAATGAAAAAATTATGAGATACTTTACAAACGTACACGATTTGGGCGACTTGAAGAGTGCCCTTGCCGAAGCTTTCGAAATCAAGAAAGACCGCTACAAATATGAAACCCTGGGAAAGCATAAGACTTGCCTGCTGATTTTCTTCAACAACAGTCTGCGTACCCGTTTGAGTACCCAGAAGGCAGCCCGTAACTTGGGCATGGATGTGATTGTGCTCGATGTGAATCAAGGTGCATGGAAGCTGGAGACCGAGCGCGGTGTCATTATGGATGGCGACAAGAGTGAACATTTACTGGAGGCTATTCCGGTGATGGCTTCTTATTGTGATATCATCGGTGTGCGTTCGTTCGCTCATTTTGAGAACCGCGAGGATGATTATACCGAAAAGATTCTGAATCAGTTCATCAAGTATTCCGGCAAGCCTGTATTCTCCATGGAAGCCGCTACCGGCCATCCGTTGCAGGCTTTCGCCGACCTGATTACCATCGAGGAGTATAAGAAGAAAGACCGTCCCAAGGTGGTCTTGACTTGGGCGCCGCATCCGCGTGCATTGCCTCAGGCCGTTCCCAACTCGTTTGCCGACTGGATGAACGAGGCCGATGTGGATTTTGTCATCACTCATCCCGAAGGCTATGAGCTGGACCCGAAGTTTGTCCGTGGCGCGAAGGTGGAATACAACCAGATGAAAGCCTTTGAAGGGGCTGACTTTATCTATGCCAAGAACTGGGCATGTCCCGGTGTCACCCGTCCTGCCGACTATGGAAAGGTCCTGAGCAAGGATATGAACTGGACGGTAGATGCGGCGCACATGGCAGTGACAAACGATGCTTTCTTTATGCATTGTCTGCCGGTGAGAAGAAACATGATTGTGACCGATGAGGTGATTGAAGCGCCTACTTCGTTGGTTATTCCTGAAGCGGCTAACCGGGAAATTTCTGCTACAGTTGTTTTAAAAAGAATGCTGGAAGGGTTGGAATAACCGACGGTCGGAATGACGTATTCTTCCTTTTCAATTTATCGTTTCACCTTAGTGATGAAACCGTATCACCTTAGTGATGAAAATTGATCACCTTAGTGATAAAACTTCATCACTAAGGTGAAACGTAAGCATTCGGCCTCGTGCGTGTTTTTTTCCCCTCTTTTCCTTCCTACCTTTGTGGCTTCATTATAATCTTAATCCATTATGTGTTCAGTATTAGAATTTTCTAGCGAAAGTGATAAACTACGTACTCTCTTTTCCGAGTCTAACCATTTTGATTCTGTTCTTTTCATATTTGATGGCGGCCGTCGTTATAAAGTTTCGTCTTCCAGCCTTGGTATCCATTCCCCTCAGGACCTACTTCTCCCTTTAGGTCTTGGCCTTTTCCGCAGCAGTCCTTTTTGGTCTTATTACCTTTATCCCCAAGGTTGTAATTTCCATAAAGGTATTGACGGTCTTTGTGGCGAGGTCATCCGACACACAGGTTCCTGCGTGTCAGAGCAGAGCTGTCATATTTTTCCCGACCGCTCCCGTAGCAGGTTGCATATCCTTTATCGGTGCGACGACGAATACCGTCTGGAATGCCGTCGTCTGAATCGCGGTTCTTTCCTCTTGAAAAAGGAGGAACGGAAGAAGGATTTTCTTCAAATTTCCTGGAATCGCCTGAATGAGCTGCTTACTGTTAAAAAGTATCGGAAAACAGTTGAAAAGTAATTCCCCATTCTATAAGCCGTGCAGTTTTATTTTGATAACTTTGCCACATAATAAAAAGTGGATGTACAGTGAAAGAACCGGTTATTACCCTTACTTTGGAAGAGTACGAAGAGTTGCGCAAGGAACATGAATGCCTTGAAAAGGAGCATGCGGAACTTCAGAGAAAATACGAAGCCTCTTTGCAGGAGTATTCCCGCCAGGTCGAAGAAATCTCGGCCTGTACAGCCGTCATTGCCGATCTGAGATGGAAATTGGCTGACTTGACACGCCGTTTATGGGGTAAATCCAGTGAAAAACGTCATCTTCCCGAAGATGCCGGCCAGCTGAGCATCTGTTTCGAGTCTCCGTCCGATGTCAATGACCCGGTAGCGGAAGAACAGAAAACCGCTGGGAAATCCGTCACATCGGAGAATGGCTACAATCGTTTCCGTAAAAGCTTCACGAAAAAGATCACTCCCCACGCCCGTAAGCCCATCGACCCGTCCCTTCCCCGTGAGGAGATTATCATTCCCATGCCGGAAGGCCTTTCGTTGGAGGGAGCGACGAAGCTGGGAGAGGAAGTGAGCGAACAGTATGCTGTCAGTCCCGCCCGATTCTATGTGAAACGCATCATCCGTCCTAAATACCGGCTCGCCGACGGTCGTATCATAACCGCTCCCATGCCCGTAATGGCACATCCCCACAGCAATGCCTCGGAAAGTGTACTGGCCCACATTGCTACCGCCAAATATTACGACCACCTGCCTCTGCACAGACAGCTGGATATCTTTGAGCGTGAAGGAATCCATCTGAGTCCTTCCACCGTAAGTAACTGGATGATGGCTGCCGCACAGCGTCTGGAACCAATCTATAATGAACTTCGTGAACTGGTCAAGGACAGCTATTACGTCATGGCCGATGAGACACCCCATCCCGTACTTGAAAGCGACCGGCCCGGTGCTCTTCACCGCGGGTATATGTGGAACTTCTATCTGCCCCGGTTCCATACCCCCTTCTTTGAATATCACAAGGGCCGTGGCAGCAGCGGAATAGACACACTGCTGGCAGGACAGGTCCGGGTGGTACAGAGTGACGGCTTTGCAGTATATGACAAGTTCGACACGCTACCCGGAAAGTTGCATCTGTGCTGCTGGGCACACGTCAGGCGCAACTTTGTGGAAGCGGAAGGAAATGACCCTCCCAGAGCAAGGCATGCACTTGGACAAATAGGCGGACTGTATGCCGTGGAGGAGAAAATCAGAATGGAACATCTGGAAGGGGAGGCGGTGGTAAAGCTTCGCCGGGAAAAATCGTACCCTATTATCAAAGAACTGGAAAAATGGTGCAAGGAGGAATATGGACATACGGTCGATAAATCGCCTATTGCCAAGGCCATGTTCTATATGTACACACGCTTTGAACAACTGTCCGGATATGTCAATGACGCACAGTTCTGCATTGACAATAATCCGGTGGAGCGTTCTATAAGGCCGTTGACTTTAAACAGAAAAAATACGCTCTTCTCCGGATCACATGAGGCAGCACATGCAGCGGCAATTTTCTTTTCACTGATGGGATGCTGTAGGGAAAATAAGGTGAACCCAAAACTATGGATGCAGGACGTGCTGATTAGGGTACAGGAGAAAGAAAGAGAAGAGAAAAACGATTACACCGATTTACTGCCATTTAATTGGAAAGGATAAACAGGAAAGCTATAATAAAGTCAAAAGCCAGAC
>ENA-OQNM01000133-OQNM01000133.1-human-gut-metagenome-genome-assembly--contig:-NODE-133-length-27042-cov-2.795504_pt1 | contig 27042 bp, 13 predicted proteins | sample MGYA00242632_ERZ504886 | MGnify/ENA primary metagenome ERZ504886 (study PRJEB26092, sample SAMD00036424) | human gut metagenome | host: Homo sapiens | study: EMG produced TPA metagenomics assembly of... | reverse complement strand
GAGAAGGAGGTGGAGGCAGTTACTGAAGGAGACGTCTCAGTACCCCGTGGACTTACGTTTAACCACATACATCGTCCGTGAAACCACGATGTGCTGCAAGCTGCCATTGACGAAAGAATACTGCTGTGCAGAATGCCTTGAAGGTGGAGAATGAAAAGAAAGCCGCTATAGCCGAGGCGGAAAAGGTAGTAGCTGCCGCCAAGGGTAAGGCAGATGCCAACCGTATCCTTCAACAAAGCAATCACGCCGGAATTGATTCAACTAAAGGCTGTGGAGAAATGGGACGGGAAATTGCCGTTGTCTACCGGTGGAAATACGTTGCCATTCCTGAAGTTGCAATGACAATCTCTATGAGACCCCATTGGCAACTTGATTCTTTTGGGGAGGTACTGATTGTGTGCGCGGATAATCACAAATAAATCAAGCGGTAAGCCATCTATCTCTCTATTTGCTAAGATTTATTCGTCCGATACTTGTTGAATTATCGTCCGACAGCCGTTGAATTATCGTCCGACAATTGTCGGACGATAATTCAACGGCTGTCGGACGAATAAGTTTTAGTAAGCAAGAATTTAAAATGCAGTATTGCAGGAATTGTTGCTTAAATAGGGAATGTAGTAAATGGGAGACAACTGTTGCTCATCCTTGTTGGGATCGCATGAACAAGGTTTTCAAGAAGATAAAGGGCGTTTCGCCGAGTGAATATGTACTTTTGTAAGGGAAAAGGGGAAAGATACGAAAGGTATGGGCATAAAAAAAGGAGTACCGCTGTACTCCAACCTTTGTTAACCTTAAATCTAATACTATGAAAAACACATTGCAAAGGTACGAACTTTTTGCTTATCTCCAAATAAAGCAAATAAAAAAGACTGTTTTATAACATGTTTTAGGAAAATGCGTCTCTTTGTTAAGGCTTGCTAAGGTTTTGAAGCCTCTCCGTGGCTGTTTTCTAAAAAAGAATTATCTTTGTCACATTAAGTTTTGGGTCTTACTTGACGATTTCCTGCTCTCTTGGCTCAAAGCTTTGGAAATTAAAAATTAAAGACTTGTATGCACGAAGATATTGTCCTTACCCCGATGATGAAGCAGTTCCTCGACTTGAAGGCAAAGCATCCCGATGCTGTCATGCTGTTTCGTTGTGGTGACTTCTATGAAACCTATTCCACCGATGCCGTCGTCGCGTCCGAAATCCTCGGTATTACCTTGACCAAACGTGCCAATGGCAAGGGGAAAACCATCGAAATGGCGGGTTTCCCGCATCATGCGCTCGACACCTATCTGCCCAAGCTGATACGTGCCGGCAAGCGTGTGGCCATCTGCGACCAGTTGGAGGACCCGAAGCTGACGAAGAAACTGGTGAAGCGCGGCATCACGGAGCTGGTGACGCCGGGAGTTTCCATCAACGACAATGTGCTGAACTACCGGGAGAACAACTTCCTGGCTGCCGTGCATTTCGGTAAGGGTGCCTGCGGTGTGGCTTTCCTGGACATATCTACGGGCGAATTTCTGACGGCGGAAGGACCTTTCGACTATGTGGACAAGCTGCTGAACAACTTTGCCCCCAAAGAGGTGCTTTTCGAGCGTGGCAAGCGGCTGATGTTCGAAGGAAACTTCGGCAGCAAGTTCTTCACCTTCGAGTTGGACGACTGGGTGTTTACCGAGACATCTGCCCGCGAAAAGCTGCTGAAGCATTTCGAGGTGAAGAACTTGAAAGGCTTCGGTGTGGAGCATCTCAAGAACGGTATCATCGCTTCGGGAGCCATCCTGCAATACCTCATCATGACGCAGCATACGCAGATAGGGCATGTCACTTCGCTGGCACGCATCGAGGAGGATAAGTATGTCCGCCTGGATAAGTTCACGGTGCGCAGCCTGGAGTTGATGGGGTCGATGAACGACGGTGGCAGTAGTCTGCTGAATGTGATAGACAAGACCATCAGCCCGATGGGTGCCCGCCTGCTGAAACGCTGGCTGGTATTCCCGTTGAAGGACGTGCAGCCGATTAACGAGCGGCTGAATGTGGTGGAATACTTTTTCCGCCAGCCTGATTTCAAAGAGTTGATAGAAGAGCAGTTGCATTTGATTGGCGACTTGGAACGCATCATCTCCAAAGTGGCGGTAGGGCGTGTTTCTCCGCGTGAGGTGGTGGCGCTGAAGGTGGCTTTGCAGGCGATAGAACCCATCAAGGCGGCTTGCATGGATGCCGATAATGCCAGCTTGAACCATATAGGCGAGCAGTTGAATATCTGCCAGTTTATCCGCGACCGCATTGACCGGGAGATAGACAATGACCCGCCGTTATTGATTAATAAGGGAGGTGTCATCAAATCCGGTGTCAGTGCCGAGCTGGACGAGTTGCGCCGGATTGCCTACTCCGGCAAGGATTATCTGTTGCAGATACAGCAGCGCGAGAGCGAACTGACAGAGATTCCCAGCTTGAAGATAGGCTACAACAATGTCTTCGGCTACTACATTGAGGTGCGCAACACGCATAAGGACAAGGTGCCGGCAGAGTGGATACGCAAACAGACCCTTGCCAATGCCGAGCGCTATATTACCCAGGAATTGAAGGAGTACGAGGAGAAGATTCTCGGCGCGGAGGACAAGATACTGGTACTGGAAACACAACTCTATGCAGAGCTGGTACAATCTTTGAGCGAGTTCATTCCTGCCATTCAAATCAATGCGAACCAGATAGCACGGTTGGACTGCCTGCTCTCCTTTGCCACAGCGGCGCGCGAGAACAACTATATACGCCCCGTCATTGCCGACGACGACGTGCTGGAAATCCATCAGGGACGGCATCCGGTCATTGAGAAGCAGCTCCCCATCGGCGAGAAGTATATTGCCAACGATGTGATGCTGGACAGCCAGACGCAGCAGATTATCATCATTACGGGTCCCAACATGGCGGGTAAGTCCGCTTTGCTGAGGCAGACGGCGCTGATTACGCTGCTGGCTCAAATCGGCAGTTTCGTGCCTGCGGAGAGTGCCCATATCGGTTTGGTGGATAAGATATTCACCCGTGTGGGTGCCAGCGATAATATTTCCGTGGGCGAGTCTACCTTTATGGTGGAGATGAACGAGGCGGCGGATATATTGAACAACCTTTCTCCCCGCAGCCTGGTGCTGTTCGACGAGCTGGGACGCGGTACTTCTACGTACGACGGTATTTCCATCGCCTGGGCGATTGTGGAGCATATCCATGAGCATCCAAAGGCGAAGGCACGCACCTTGTTTGCCACGCACTACCATGAGTTGAACGAGATGGAGAAAAGCTTCAAGCGTATTAAGAACTACAACGTTTCGGTGAAGGAGATAGATAACAAAGTCATCTTCCTGCGCAAATTGGAGCGCGGTGGCAGCGAACACTCCTTCGGTATTCATGTAGCCAAAATGGCGGGTATGCCCAAAAGCATCGTGAAGCGTGCCAATGACATTCTGAAACAACTGGAAACAGACAACCGCCAGCAGGGGATTTCCAGCAAACCGATGGTGGAAGTGGGAGAGACACGCGGTGGTATGCAGCTCAGCTTCTTTCAGCTCGACGACCCGGTGCTGTGCCAGATACGCGATGAGATACTGAATCTGGATGTGAATAACTTGACGCCGCTGGAGGCGCTGAACAAGCTGAATGATATTAAGCGGATAGTGAAGGGAAAGTGATTTTTACTTATAGGAGAAAACGTGGAATTTCAGGACTTGTACAAGTTTTTGCACAAGCCCTGAAACTCCATGGTTAATAGTTTTTCCTCTAAAATTATTCTTCCAAGATTATCTCTAATTCTGCTATGGCAGCTTTCTTTCCTTTGTCATGGGCCGATAATCCCAATAGTTTCACATAACGTGCCCGGTAAGGAGTAAATTCTATAGTTTGCGTTGCTGTACCTATATGGAAGGTGCCATAGATAATGGGCTGCCCCCAATTTTTTCCATCTTTGCTTGCATATACTTCATAGGAAGCTATCCGTCCTTCTTCGCTATCTTGTCGCGGAGTGTAGCGGATACCCTTTATAGTGGCCTCTTTGGATAGGGAAAGATGTATCTCATGAGGGTAGGGAGCTATGTAGAATTGGTTGTGTACCGTGTGCCAATAGGTGTTTATGTTACCGTCTGCCGCCAGCTTCATGCTGTTGTCTGCATCGCTGTCTACGGAGACCACTATTTGTCTCTGGGATGCTCCGCTGATGTTTTTCAGGATGCTCACATTCAGTTCGGCTGCCGAAGCCCATTTCCTGCCGTGCATTTCGGACAAGGGAACGAATTTGAAGTGACGGGCAGTGACGGGTGTTTCCAATGTTATGGTTTGGGCAGACGTCAGATTGGAGAATGTACCTTTGACGGTGCTTTCCCAATTTTTTCCGTCTTTGCTGAAGCTTAGCTCGTAGTCTTTGACGTGTCCGTTATCATTGGAATGTCGTGCTGTGTAGATGAATTTGTCCACTACCAGTAGGGAAGCCATGTCTACCACAATGCTGTGTGGAAACTCTGGAATGGGTTCGTGCCAACGGGTGTGCCAATACGTGGAAGGGTCTCCATCGATGGCGTTTTGCGCCTCTTCTCCTTGGCTGTCGCTGCTGGAGGAGACCACCTTCCATGCCGAGTGGTCTACGAATATGGGTAGTTCCATAGTAGTGACCAGGCTCTTGCCTAATTTTCCAGAAACAGCGTATGTTTGTATCTTTCCACCGTCAATGAACTCGAATGGAGCTGTGTATTCCCGGTATTCGTTACCGTTAAGGCTGTAGAAGATGGTCGCGTCCGGAGTTCCGGTACTCATTTGCAGGTAACCGTTGTTATCGCGTTCTACCATTACGGGCATGCATGCAGGCATCTGTACGCGTGCTTTCTTGGTAAGCTCACTTTGCGTGTAGCTTCTTTCCAAAGGCATCATGATGAAGCTGAATGCTACGGGAGTTGCTTGCAGTTCGTATTTTTTCATCGGGCCTGGACCGCAGCTTGCGTTGCCCAGAGGACGATTGTGGGCATCAAGACAAAGAACTGTCTCCTTGCGCATCGGGATGTCGTATTTGTGAATCAGTTTTTGCAGATGGTCGGGGTCTGCCATGTCTTGTGCTCTGACATGCAGGGCAGAAGCCGCCATTTGGTCGCCTGCCACGAAAACGAAGCCCATACCGTCGGCGTTGGTGATGGAAATCCAGCGTACCTCTTCATGGTTACCCATCTCCTGAGGCTTTACATAGTTCACCCATTGGTCGGATACTGTACTTTCGTATACGCCTATTGGGGTGGCATCCTTGCGGTCTACGTAGTTTTCCCATGGGCCACGTCCATACCAACGCATACGCTCGAAGCCTTCGGGCAGTTCCATTCGATAGCCCACACGCGGAATGATTTCGCTGTCGGATACCGGGATGATGACACTGTTCACCATGATGGAACCATCGGCATTTACGGTGTATTCTATTTCTGTGCGATACTCAAAACCGAGTTTACCTTTGTGGCAGTTCCGGATGTGCAGGGTTATTCTGTCCTCTTCTTGGTGGGTTTCCCATTTGCCGGTTTCCGCTTGCAGCTGGTAAAGGCCTTTGCGTTGCCAATCGCCACTTACCTGTTTATCGTTGTCGGTGGGAGCACGGAAGAGGTTCAGTTCGAGTCCTTTACTTATCAGGGGGATATTATTCAATGTATATGCCGATAAAGTTCCTTCTTCCTTGGAGAAGACAGCTTCAAAACGTTCACCTTTCACCACCAATGCGTCGGCAGTTTCGTTTAGATTGATGTTTCCTTTTTCGGGTACGAATATAGGTTTCTCGCTGCTTGATAGCTTGAATTGTTCGGTGGCTACCTCGTAGTCGGCTTTTGCCCATTCGGTATCTCTTTTTTGGCAGAAACTGAAATTGATAAAGTATTCTGCTCCGGGTACCTTCGTTGCGGGTATGTCTGGCAGGGTGATGACTTTGCTTGCCTGTGCTTCCAGCTTCAAATCTTCCAGATTGCCTGAGCAGACGGTCCTTCCATCTTCCGTTATTTCGTATCTCCCGTAGAGGTCTTCCATATTGGCATGGAATCGCTTGTTGCTGATTCTATATTTGCCATTCCCTAATGCTTCTATGCGGATGGGTTGATGTATCTTCTTCATTTCATAGGATTTGGCAGATAATGTACGGTCGGAGAAGATGACGCCGTTGGTACAGAAGTTACCGTCGTTGGGCTTGTCACCAAAGTCACCGCCTACGGCCATGTAGAAGCCTTTGCCGTCGGGAGTGGGCATACGCAGGCTTTGGTCCACCCAATCCCAAATGAAACCTCCGATGAGTGCCGGATAGCGTTCGTAGGTTTCCCAGTATTCCTTGAAGTTTCCTATGGAATTTCCCATGGCATGGGCATACTCGCATACTACGTGAGGTTTCACGATCTCGCCCTTTTGTATTTTCTCCAATCGTTCACGGCCTACGTTTTCCAGCCAGTCCACACTTGGGTACATGCAACTGGTCACGTCGCAGAAGGAACTGTTTCCCTCGTAGTGGGTGGGGCGGGTAGTATCCAAACGTTTGATGGCCTTTTCAGCAGTGGAGAAGTTGTTTCCGTTTCCCGATTCGTTGCCCATGGACCACATTACGATGGAAGCGTGGTTACGGAAACGTTTCACTTGGTTCTCGTTGCGCTCGGTGAATGATTTTTCCCACTGTGGCTCGTGTGAGAGACGCATTTCGCCGTGGCACTCTACATTGGCTTCTGCCAATACATAGATGCCATAGCGGTCGCATAGGTCGTAAAAGTAAGGGTTGTTGGGGTAATGGGAGGTACGGACAGCATTTACGTTCAGCGCTTTCATTAGTTGTACGTCCTTTTCCATCTCTTCTTTGGAGACGGTACGGCCATTCAATGGGCTGTGATCGTGGCGGTTGACACCTTTGAAAAGAGTGGGTTTGCCGTTAATCAGCAGTTGTCCGTTTTTGGCAAACTCTATTTCGCGGAAGCCTACCTTTACACTACGTAGGTCTGTCACTTTTCCTTTCTGTTTTAGGGTCAGGGTCAGGTTGTAGAGGCTGGGTGTTTCGGCTGTCCATTTCAGTGGGTTCTTCACATCGAATTCCAGATGGGTACTACCTATTTTTGTGGCGTGGATAGTGCGTGATAGCACTTCCTTTCCTTCTGTGTCGGAGAGCTTCACTATGAGTTCGGCAGAACTTTTCTTACCGGTGATTTCCACGTCCAAAAAAACTGTAGCATTACGATAATCTCCGTCCAAGTCGGTTCGGAAGAAGAAGTCCCTAATTTGCGTGCGTGGTGCTGACCATAGGAATACATCGCGGAAGATACCGCTGAACCGCCAGAAATCTTGACATTCAAGAAAACTTCCATCGGTGAAACGGTACACTTCAACTGCCAATGTGTTTTTTCCTTCTTGTAAATAGGGAGTCAGATTGAACTCGGCAGGTAAGTAGCTGTCTTCTGAATAGCCCACTTTTTTACCGTTCAACCAAAGATAGAAACCTGCTTCCACTCCATTGAAGCGAATAAATACATCTCTGCCCTTCCAAGATGTGGGCAAAGTGAATTCACGTCGGTAACTGCCTACGGGATTGGGCATGTTGGCAAAAGTATAGTCTGCCGGGCGAGGTTGGATGACGTTGGGCCATTGTACTCCTTTACTGTAATCACAGAAAGGGTAAATGGTATTACAATACAAAGGCTTGTCCCAGGGCTTATTATGGCGTACAGCCTCTATCTGCCATGTGGCGGGCACTTTGATGTTATCCCAGCCACTTACGTCGTAGTCGGGCTTGAAGAAATCCTTCGGCCGTTTTTCGGGGTCGGCCACCCAATGGAATTTCCATGTACCGTTCAGAGTTTGATAATAGGGGGATTCCTCGATGCTCAGGCGTAGGGCTTGTCCTTCGTCGGCAAAGGGAATAGCGGTTTGGCATGCCGTTTCTTTGTTCACTCCCGAAATGTTCAGGTCATTCCATTCGGGTTGTTCGTGAGTTTGTGCTGTTGCGGTAGCAAGCAGCCCGGTGAATGCGATACTCAAAAAAGAGCTTCTTTTCATAAATACAGATGGTATAAGATGATTAAGTATTAGTGATTTCCTGTCCTTCCTTCACGTTCTTCTTTTGCTGTTCGCAGTATTGACGGGGTGGCATTCCGTAACGTTGTGAAAAAGCTTTATAGAAAGTGCTTCGGTTGGTGAATCCCGTGCGGTCCATCAGCTCTTCGATGGTGAAGTTGCTGGAGACTAACAAGCGTTCCGCCGTGGAGAGGCGGTATTCTTTGATGATGTCGGCAGGCGATTTGTCAGTAAGTGGTTTCAGTTTGCGGTAGAACTGCCGGCTGCTGTAGCCCATTTCCTTACTCAAAAGTTCTACTTGCAGGTCTGGATTGGCTAAGTTCTTTTCAATGACTTCTGTCATTTTCTCTAAGAATTCTTGTTCTTCTTTGTGCAAGCAGCTTCCTTCTTTCCAGGTAAAGGTGCTGAGTGCCGAACTATAATATTCCTTCAGGTTTTCTTCGCGGCGGATGAGATGATAGACCATCTTTTCCAAATATTTCACATTGAAAGGCTTGGTGACATAGGCATCCGCCCCCGATTCCAGTCCTTTTACTTGGTCGTCTTCGTGATGCAGTGCTGAGAGCAGGATTAGGGGAATATGGCTCCACAGCTTGTGTTGCTTGATGGTGGAGGTGAAGGATAACCCATCTATATCGGGCATCATCACGTCTGAGATGATGAGATCTGGCTGTCGTTGCTCCAGGCTGTCTAATGCCTTTTGGGCATTATTGAAAGAGAGTACGTTGTATTTCTCTGTGAATATTTCGGATACGAACCACAGCATGGAAGGGTCATCATCTATCACCATGACCGTCTGCTTGTTTGCGTCGAATTCTTGGGTGTATTTTTCGGGCAATTCTTGCACTTCTTCGGTGGGAATGCTTGGAGAAGCCGCTTCGTATGCAGTTTGCGGTACTTCTTGTCCGTTGGGGGGGAGCGAGGGTAAGGCTTACAGTGAAGATGGTCAGTTCGACCCGGTGTGCTTTCGATGTTTATGTCTCCTTCCAACAGGGTCACCATGTTTTTGCAGATGGCCAACCCCAGTCCGTTTCTTGAGTTTTTGCCGTTCATCTCCACGGAGTCGAGAATCTTATAGCGGTCGAATATCTTTCCGAGATTTTCCGGTGTGATGCCTTTGCCGGTATTGGCTATCTTCAAAATAAGACGTTCGTTTTTCGTGTACAATGTTACGCTGATGTTCCCCTTGTCGGGTGTGTACTTGAAAGCGTTGGATATGAGGTTTCCGGCTATTTTGTTGAAGCAGCTCAGGTCGGTGTTCCATGTCAGTTCGGGGGCTATGTCAAGGCAGTAGTTCATTTCTCTGTTTTCCGCCATGTCACCGAAGGATTCGGCGATGTCCCTTAACTTTTCGGAAACAGGTTGCGGCTGTATGGAGAGCATTTTGTTTTCCGTTTCCAGTCTTCTGAACTCCAGCAATTCCACAATGAGACCATTCAGCTTTTCCACATTTTGCTGAATCATCTTGGCGTAGCGGTGCGTGTAGATATCTGTCTCCTTGTGGGTGAGTATCTTCTCGCACGGTCCCTGAATCAAGGTGAGGGGGGTGCAAAACTCGTGGGTGATGTTGGTGAAGAAGCGTAGTTTTGATTCATAGACTTCCTCTTTTTTCTGTCGTTCCATTTTCTTCATCATGTGCTGCCGCTTCAGGCGGTAGGTATAGAATGCATAGGCGACTATGCCTGTACATAATAGTAACCCTAACAAAAAGTAGCCCACATAGGCCCAGGTACTGAGATACCAGGGAGGAGCGATGTAAATGGTGAAGGCTTGCGGATGGCTTTCTTTACCGTTGATGTTGTTGCGGTATTTCACAAACAGAGTATATTCTCCGGGGGAAAGGTTGGAGAAGATGGCATTGGGTGAAACTCCGTTTTCTATCCATTGGTCGCTTGCTTCCTTTAGTTTATAGGAGTAGAAATAGTCGTTTCCGTTAATGTAGTCTGTTATCCGGAAGTTGAGCTGGAAGAAGTTGTGTTTGTAGTCCAGTTGTAGCACGGGCTTCCCGTCTTTGTAATGTAAAAAGTCATGCAGGTTGTATTCCTTACCGAAGATGGAAAGTCCTTTCAGGCTGATTTCGGGCATATAGTCCGTGGTGATGTAAGAATCGGGCTTCACGGTGACGAAGCCGTTTACACCTCCAAAGAAAAGGATTCCCGTAGCATTGTCTTTGTAGAAGGCTCCATCACTAAATTCGGTCACGGCCAGTCCGTTTCCGTTGTTGTAGGTCTGCTTGGTCTGTTCTTGGGGATTGAGTCTCATTAATCCTTGATTGGTACTCACCCAGAGATTGCCTCGGTTGTCCTCCAAGATACCATGTACGGTGCTGTTGGTGTAGAGCTTTGCACTGATGCTGTCTGGGTTTCCGTCTTCGTTTGAGTAGAAGCGGAGAAGCCCTGATCCAGTGCCCAGCCAGTAGCCTTGCTCGTTTTTGTGTATGGCGAACACATCGTTGGCGGTTTGGCTGTTTACCAAGTTGTTGAAGCGGAACTGTGCCATTTCTCCAGTACGTACATCAATGCGGTAGGCTCCGAGCCCTCTGTTCCCGAACCACAGCGTAGAGCTGCTTTCACGGTAGGAGGTGAAAAAATAGTTTGATGCCATATGTCCGTTACTCACCAAAGTCCGTGTAGCATGCTTCACAATAGGATCTTTTCTCTGATTTTCTAGTGTCACCTTTACGATTCCTTCGCCCACGGTGGAAATCCAAAGTGTACTGTCATTGGTTTGATCAATGGAGTGCACATATTTCACTTTGGTTCCATTGGCTTGTACCGCCAGTTCTTTCAATTGGTGGGTAGAGTAGGAATAATAATTGATTCCGTTTTCCGTACCTATCCAAAGTCGGTCTTTTCCACCGGGTGCAAAACAGTAGACGGAGTTGTCGGTCAATGTGCTGTTACCGGTGATGAGACGATCATGTTTTTCGGGTGTATTGTTGACAAGATAATTCGGTATACGCAATATGCCACTGCCTTTGGTTCCTATCCATAAGGTTTGCTGTGGGTCGAGGTAAAGGCTGCGTACCGGGTTGTTCACCTGATATGCGGGAGTGTTGAGCAGGGTGTTGGTCATGGTGAATGTGTCATTGTAAAGCATGTATAACCCTTCTCCGTCGGTAGCTACCCATACGATATCTTGAAATTTGTCTTTCATCAGACAGAAGATGCCCGACTGTATTTCAGTGTATTCTATACGGTATTTAATCTTTTGGTTTGCTTCATATTTCAGTACTATCAAGCCGCTGCTTTTGAAACCGATACAGAAGTCATTTTCTCGTTTGATGATGGAAGATACTTCACCTCGTTTTTCTATTTCGTCTTTCAGGTCGGCAATGTAGTAACACTGTCGGTTGCTGAAACTATATTCGTAGAGGGCATAGGTTTCATCAATGAAGTAGGCTGAATCTTCTCCGATGAAGGCATGCTTCAAGCCGTGATGTCCAAATGGCTTTTCCGGAATCAGTGTCACGCTTTTTCCCGTGTGGTTCAGACGATAGCAACGAGTGTTGTTTCCAGTTGCGAATATCCAAAGCAGGTTGTTGGAATCAATGGTCATGGACAGTACTTTATTAAAATCCATGGAAGAGATGTTTAACTGGAGAAATTTCTGGTTCTCTTGTTGGTAGTGATACAGATTTCCGTCATCTTTCAGCACTAACATGCACTTGTTGTTGCTTCGTGCCAAGAAGATGTTGTCCTTGAATTCGGTAAAGGTCCGGCAGGTCTGTCGGTATGTATCCAATCTGTCTAACCCGTAGTTGGTTTGTAACCACAGTATGCCTGGCTCTGATTCTACGATCTGGCTGATAATGTTGCCTGACAATAGGTTGCGTGACACATCAACGGGCGTATATAGGTGGATATTGTTGCCGTCAAACACGTTCAGTCCGTCGCATGTTCCTATCCATAGTACACCTTGGCTATCTTGGTAAAGGGATTGGATGGCACTATTGGAAAGACCGTTTTTATTGGAGAATTGCCGTAGGCTGTAAGCGTACACAAAATCCGGAAAACAGCATAAGAGGCTGATAAGCAATAAAATCGTATGGCCTTTCCAGTATATGTCTTTCATGTGGCTTGTTGTATTGATTTTGAGTTGCAAAGATATATTTTAAGGTGGAAACAGTCAATATTTGCAATATATTTCTTTAGTTGTAGGCTTACAGTTTGCTTTGTATCTGCTCCGTATCCTTAGAAATGTATTTGTACGGAGCAGATAGGTATGGATATGATTAGCGAATGACCGCAGCGAATCCACCGTTGCGTGCCAAACGGACTGTGATATGGTCGCCTTTCTTCAAGGATTGTTCTTGCTTGCGGTAGTCCATGGCTTGGTGGTCAGCGTTGATGCCGTCTTCAAAAGAGGTCATGAGATAATTTTTTCCTTCTTGCAGGAAATCAAGGGAGATGTTAAAGACCCGTTCACGTTCGCGGTTGTTGGTCATGCCTCCTATATACCATTGTTCTCCTTTGCGTTTGGCCACGATGGCATATTCTCCTGCTTTGGCTTCGAGAGCGATGGTTTCGTCCCATGTTTGGGGTACTTGGGTGATGAAACGTGTACACTCGTCGTTGCGATAATAGAGGGTAGGATTGTCTGCCATCATCTGCAGGCCGGTTTCAAAAAGAACAAAGAGTGCCATCTGATAGGCACGTGTGCCGATGCTGGCGGAATTGGGACGTTCGGAATGGTAGACTTCAGGCTGCATGCTAAGCATGGCGCCGGGAGTATAGTCCATGGCTCCTACTGCGTTGCGTATGAAGGGGAAATAGACACTGTTGTCGGGACGGCATCCGCCCATTTGCTCCATACCTCTTACGCCTTCGTAGGAGAGTACGTTTGGGTATTTGTATTCTAATCCGGCAGGTTTGAAAGCACCGTGAAAGTCAACGAAGAGATGGTGTTTGGCGGCTTCATGTGCTACGCGTTCATAGAAGTTTACCATCCATTGGTCGCTACGATCCATGAAATCTATCTTTACGCCTTTCACACCCCACTTTTCGAAAGTTTCGAATAGGTTAAAGTGGTTTCTACCGTAAGCCAAGTGAGCCATAACACAATGCCTACGTTTTTTTCTTTGCCGTTAGCGGATGAGTTCGTGTATGTCTACGACGGGATTGGGTTTATAGGGGTTGCGGGTGTTCATGGCCCAGCCTTCGTCCTATTACTATATATTACTACGCCGTAGTGGGATGCGAAGTCGATGAAGTATTTGTAGGTGTCAAGGTTGCAACCTGCTTTGAAGTCCACGTCGGGGCCGTAGGGTGTGGCTCCGTTCCACCATTCCCAGCTGGCTAGTCCTGGTTTAATCCAAGAGGTGTTTTCTATGACATTCTTTTCAGCGAGGCGATAGGATAGTAGTGTTTTCTATAAGTTTGCGGTCATCGTCGGTAATGACGAAGTAACGCCATGGATAACTGCGCTTGCCTGCGGTACGGGCTATGCAGTTGGCTTCTTTCAGAATCTTGAGACTGCGGTCACCGTCTTCTCCGAATTCAAGAGGCAGACGGGGGAAGACGGCGGTAATGCCGCCTTGTCCATCGTTTTTCAGAAACATGGGCGGGATAGTCTGTCAGATTGGTTTCACTCATGAGGATTTTGTCACCTTTGGGTGTGCTGGCTAAAAGGGGGAAGCAGAGCCATGCGATTGGAGTTTTTCCACTCGCTGCTTGTTTGGTGGCGATATTCTTCTTCATAGGAAGTCTTAAAGCCGTCAGGTTGCTGAAGATGTAGCAGGCAATCATCCACAAAGTTCAGGCGGAGGATTTCATTCATTATTTCTTGCTCGCCTTTCAGGTCAGTAAGGAAGCGGTAGGCGAATCCGTCATCAAAGGCACGGAACTCTACTGAATAGCCTCCTTTAAACTTCAGTAGCAATTGGTTGTAGCGGTTGGTTATAGTAGAGAATTTCAGGGGTACGATGGGAGTCAGTTCCTCGTTTACATTTTGGCGTACTACTTTGTTTAGTTTAGGATGGATGCCCAGCTGGTGGTTGGCAGTTTCCAGACCAATGACACAGTTGTCCATCAGTGTTTGATTTCCTTGGGTTACATCATATTGGATTTGATCGGTCAGCTCCACCGAGATGCGGATGTTTCCGCTGGGTGAGGCCAGTTGATGTACTTTCTGTCCGAAAGCGGTCAGTGAGAGGCAGAGAACTGCCGAGAGTAGGAATTGTTTTTTCATGTTCTTAGCTTTTGGATTTTTACAATATACAAAAGTAGTTTGTATTCTGTAGGAAATGTATGCTATTTATGACATAAATATATAAAATCATGCCACAGACGACTTTTTACATATCTATGTCGCGAATCTGTACAGTATGAGAGTGAAGGATGGGCTATTTTTGTTACCAACATTCCACATGTCAGAAAACTATTGTTGCCGGATGGAGGCTAAAGAGAGAAGGTGAAAGAGCGGTTTGCGGCTAGAGGAGGCAGCACATTTATAACAAAGAATGCGGTGGTTTATATCGAATTGACATTATCTTTTACGAAAAAACAATAATAACAAAACCATGAAAAAGAGACGAATACTGATGGGGAAGACCCATCTGATAGCGGGAGCCGTGATGTTGGCCGTTGCAGGAGGACAATTATCGGCTCAGACCGTTGCACCGAAGAAAGCAAAAGCGTACATGGTGGCAGATGCCCACTTGGACACGCAGTGGAACTGGGACATTCAGACTACTATTAAGGATTATGTTTGGAATACCTTGAATCAGAACCTTTTCCTTTTGAACCAGTACCCCGACTATATCTTTAATTTTGAAGGTGGAGTGAAATATGCTTGGATGAAGGAATATTATCCTCGTGAATACGAACTGATGAAGGCTTTTGTAAAGGCAGGTCGATGGCATGTGAGTGGGGCCAGTTGGGATGCTACCGACACTTTGGTGCCGTCTGTTGAATCGTTTATTCGCAACATTATGCTGGGGCAGGAGTTCTATCGTAAGGAGCTGGGGGTAGAAAGTACCGACATCTTCCTTCCCGATTGCTTCGGATTCGGTTGGACATTGCCTACTGTTGCTGCCCATTGTGGACTGATAGGTTTCTCTTCACAGAAGCTGGATTGGCGTAACAATCCTTTCTACGGTAAGAGCAAGCATCCCTTTACCATCGGACTGTGGAAAGGAGTGGATGGAGCGTCCGTCATGCTGGCTCACGGATATGATTACGGTCGTCGTTGGGATAATGAAGACCTTTCAGAAAATAAATATTTGATGGAACTCTCCAAATGCACTCCCCTGAATACCGTTTACCGCTACTATGGAACAGGTGATGTGGGCGGTTCACCTACCATCGCTTCTGTGGCTTCCGTGGAGAAAGGTATCAAGGGAGACGGTCCGTTGAAGATTATCAGTGCAGCCAGTGACCAGTTGTTCAAGGATTACCAGCCCTATGGCAGCCATCCCGAGCTCCCCGTATTTGACGGTGAATTGCTGATGGACGTTCATGGAACCGGCTGCTACACTTCACAGGCTGCTATGAAACTCTATAATCGTCAAAATGAACTTTTGGGTGATGCCGCTGAACGTGCTTCTGTGGCTGCTGCCCTTTTGGGGGTTGCCGAATATCCTGGCAAGAGCCTGACGGAGTCTTGGCAGCGCTTCATATTCCACCAATTCCACGATGATTTGACTGGTACCAGCATTCCCCGTGCCTATGAATTTTCTTGGAACGATGAACTTCTCTCTCTGAAACAGTTCTCCGGTATCCTGACTCATTCTGTGGGAAGTGTGGCAGGCAAGCTTGATACTCGTGTCAAGGGGATTCCCGTAGTGCTCTATAACGCTTCGGGCTTCAAGGCTGCAGATGTGGTGATCATCGAAGTGGAGGCTTCCCGTTTTCCCAAAAGTGTGGCTGTATATAACGAACAAGGCAAGTTGGTGGTTTCTCAGTTGGTTTCATATACTGATGGAAAGGTCCGCTTGTTAGTAGAAGCCACTGTACCCGCCAATGGATACGCAGTTTACGATGTCCGCCTCTCCGGCGAAGGAAAAGAGATGCCTGCTGTTGAAGCTGCAAGTGTTGAAAATTCGTTCTACAAACTGACATTGAATGAGAACGGTGACATTACTTCACTGTTCGACAAGAGAAACAACAAGGAATTGGTAAAGGCTGGTAAGGCTATTCGTTTAGCCCTCTTCACTGAAAACAAGTCATTCGAATGGCCGGCATGGGAGATATTGAAAGAGACTGTGGACGCTACTCCTATTTCCATCACCGAGGATGTGAAAGTGACTCTTTGCGAAAACGGTGCATTACGTAAGACTCTCTGCGTGGAGAAACGTCACGATGATTCTTTTTTCCGCCAGTACATCCATTTGTATGAAGGTGTATTGGCCCACCGCATTGACTTTACTAACGAAGTGGACTGGCAGTCTACCAACGCTCTGTTGAAGGCTGAGTTTCCCCTCAATTTGAATAATGAGGTGGCCACTTACGACTTGGGCGTAGGCAGCGTGCAGAGAGGAAACAACATCTTGACCGCTTACGAAGTATACGCTCAATATTGGGCAGATTTGACGGACGCTAACGGCTCTTATGGCGTTTCCATCATGAACGACAGCAAATATGGCTGGGACAAGCCTGATAACAATACCTTGCGTCTCACTTTGCTGCACACTCCGAAGACAAAAAAGAACTATGCTTATCAAGATCGTCAGGACTTCGGTCACCATACCTTTACTTACAGCTTGGTAGGTCATGTGGGCGCTTTGGACGTAGTTCAAACCCGCGAGAATGCTGAGTTGCTGAACCAGCGCATCAAGGCGTTCGTTGTTGGAAAGCATCGCGGCGAATTAGGTAAGAGCTATTCATTGGCTTTTTCCGATAACCGGAATGTACTTATTAAAGCCTTAAAGAAAGCCGAAAGTTCAGATGAATATGTGGTACGCGTGTATGAAGCCGCAGGCAAGCAGGCGCAGAAAGCCTCGATTGTCTTTGCCGACAACCTTGTGGCTGCTGTAGAAGCAGATGGTACGGAAAAGACCATCGGTAAGGCTACATTCAGTGGAAATCGCTTGGAAGTGTCAGTCAATCCAAACAGCATTAAGACCTACAAGGTACGTTTTGCTTCCAATAAAAAGGTGCAGACGGTGGCCGAACCATTGCCCCTTGTTTATGATAAGAAGTGCTTCAGTTGGAACGAGTTCAAGGCTGCTGCCAACTTTGAGTCTGGTTATTCTTATGCTGCTGAATTGATACCTGCCGAGATGAATGTGCATGGAGTGCCTTTCAAATTGGAGACACGTGAAGAGCTGAATGGTATGGCTTGCAAGGGCAATGTACTGAAACTGCCCGCCGACTGTACTTATAACAGACTCTATATCCTTGCTGCTGCCGCTTCTGATAAAGATGTGAAGGGGATATTCCGCGTAGGCAAGTATGTGCAGGAAGTCATTGTTCCTTCTTATACTGGCTTCATCGGTCAGTGGGGGCACACCGGACATACGGAAGGTTATCTGAAAGATGCTGAAGTTGCCTATGTGGGTACGCACCGCCATTCCGGTGAAGGCGATCAGCCGTATGAGTTCACTTACATGTTTAAGTTCGCAATAGACCTGCCAGAAAAGGCTACTGAGGTGGTATTGCCCGATAATAAGGATATTGTTATTTTTGCCGCCACTTTGACTGATGTTGCTGCTACTTCTGTTTGTCCCGCTTCCGAACTGTTCCGTACGGCAAACAAGTGCAATCGCTATCAGACGGAAAGCTCCACAGAGAGAGTGAACATTCTGAAGCAGGACATGGTAATGGGCTATTCAAGCTATGTGAACGAGAAAGAGAAGCCGGCTTTCATGGTAGATGGCGACGAAAACACAAAGTGGTGTGCTATTGCTGAAATGCCCCACTACGTAGACTTTGATTTGGGCGGTGAAAGAAGCATTAATGGCTGGAAGTTACTGAACGCTGCCGGCGAAAACCATTCCTACGTCACTTCCTCCTGCTTTCTGCAAGGTAAGAGCGACAAGAATGGTGAATGGCGCACACTGGACTATGTTTCGGGTAATGGTAAGAATGTACTGAATCGCACGCTAAATAAGTCTGAAAGTGTTCGCTACCTGCGTCTTTTAGTGACACAGCCCATGCAATCGGCTTCTGGTAAAGATGTGCGCATTTATGAAATGGAAGTATACGAATAAACAGTTATTATATTCCCATTTTTCAGATCCTTGTGTCTGTCACCACAGACACAAGGATCTGATGATTCTCAGGTGTAAGTGCTTAATGTGAGTAAGTTAACAACTCTATTGAAGTAAATTTATTGGAAATAACAAATACCTTGAAAAATGAAAATTAGAATATTTGCTGTTGTATGTTTATTAGCTGCTAATCTCTTTACAATATCTGCTCAAAAGTGGTTTACGCCTGAGGCGGAGAAACAAGTGGATGCTCTTTTGAGCCAGGTAGTAGAAGGAAACTACAAGAATAATCGCTATCCTCTACTCCGTAAGCCCTTAATGGAACTTCCTTTAGGCAGTATCAAACCTAAAGGCTGGTTGCACGAAATGCTGGTTCGTCAGAAAAATGGCGCCAGTGGTCAGATGGATGTTCTTTACCCTTCGGTTATGGGCAAACGCAATGGTTGGTTAGGTGGTGATGGAGACCAGTGGGAACGCGGTCCATACTGGATAGACGGTCTACTTCCTTTGGCGTATATACTGGATGATGATGTCTTGAAAGCCAAAGTGCAACCTTGGATAGAATGGGCTTTGCAGAGCCAGCGTGAGGACGGATTCTTCGGTCCTGAAAAAGATTATCCGGGAGAGCCTGGACTGCAACGTGATAACTCGCAAGACTGGTGGCCACGTATGGTCGTGCTGAAAATCCTACAGCAGTATTATTCGGCAACGAACGATAAGAGAGTCGTCGCTTTTATGACAAAATATTTCCGTTATCAACTGAATACCTTGCCGCAAAAACCTTTAGGACACTGGAGCAGTTGGGCAGAATTCCGTGCTTGTGACAATTTGCAAGCTGTATATTGGCTTTATAATCTTACGGGGGAGGATTTTTTGCTTGAATTGGGGCATTTGCTGCACCGGCAGAGTTTCAGTTTCATAGATATGGTAGATAGGGGAGACTTGCGCAGACCCTGCACTATACACTGTGTTAATTTGGCACAAGGCATCAAAGAACCGATTATTTATTATCAGCAAGATACCGACCGGAAATATATTGATGCTGTCAAGGAAGGCTTTCGAGATATTCGCCGGTTCCACGGACAGCCGCAAGGCATGTATGGAGGCGATGAGGCTTTGCATGGAAACAATCCTACACAAGGCTCGGAGTTGTGTTCGGCCGTAGAGTTGATGTACTCGCTGGAAAAAATGGTGGAGATTACAGGAGACATAGACTTTGCCGACCATTTGGAACGCATTGCTTTTAATGCTTTACCAGCCCAAATATCCGATGACTTTATGACTAAGCAATATTTCCAGCAACCGAATCAGGTGATGGTAACACGCCATCGTCGCAACTTCGACCAGGATCATGAAGGAACAGACCTTGCTTTTGGCACTCTGACTGGATACCCATGTTGTTTTTCGAATATGCACCAAGGTTGGCCAAAATTTACACAGCACCTATGGTATGCCACACCTGATAACGGCATTGCAGCCATTGTCTATTCTCCGTCGGAAGTAACAGCCAATGTGGGTGATAATGTACCGGTGGTTATCAGTGAAGATACTTACTATCCGATGGATCATCAGATAACTTTTACCATTAAAGAGGTGAGAAATAAGGTGAAACAAGTGAAATTTCCATTTCACCTGCGTGTTCCGAAGTGGTGCAAGCAAGCTGAAATACGGGTAAATGGAAAGATGGAGCAAACTGTCAAAGGTGGGAAAATAGCTATCGTAGACCGTATATGGAAGCGGAATGATAAGATTGAACTGTATCTGCCCATGGAGGTCTTTACTAGCACTTGGTATGAAAACGCAGTATCTATTGAAAGAGGTCCGTTGGTATATGCCCTGAAAATGGAAGAAAATTGGGAAAAGAAAGAGTTTAAGGATAGTTGGTATGGTTCTTATTATTATCAGGTGACTTCTTCGGATCCATGGAACTACGGATTGGTGGATTTTGACCGTAACAGAATGAACGAGGTGGCCCAAGTAAGTATCAATAGCCAAAAACAGCAATTGGACTTTCCTTGGAATCAGGAAAATGCACCGGTTGAAATAAAGATGAAGGCTCGTCTTATCCCTACTTGGACAGTATATAATGAAATGGCAGGGCCCCAGCCTTTCTCTTTCTGTGGCAGTGCCGAAGGAGGAGAGCAAGAAATCACGCTGATACCCTACGGTTGTACAACCCTGCGTATTTCAGAATTTCCAGTTGTTGGGAAATGATGTTTCCGAAGTATGGGGAAACGGTGTGTCTGTTTTGTGACAAACTTGTTTTAGAATTCTGCCATGTCCGGAATGTGGACGGTTATGTCACGGATTTATAGTTGGCTTTTAACCTTACTGTCTATTTTTGCAATCGTTTTTAATAGGGTTTATATATTATATAAAAGAAGACTCCTGCAACGGAGTGAAAAACAAGTCGAACAATTTAATGCCGTAGAAAAAAGATGAAAAATTCCAAGAAAGCACTCCTCTGCCTATTAGCATGCGCCTTGGCAGTAACCGGATGCAAGACACAGAAAGAACCGGCTGTGGCAGATAACGCAATGCTGGTCAGATCTACACAAACACTTGATTCCTTATATGCTCACTATTCCGCACCGGGCACTTGTCTGTTGCGTGAGAATTATCCTTCGGACGTGGAAGGCTATACCGCTACTTATCTGGCTTCCGAGGAACAAAAGAACCGTCCCAATCTCTACTCTTATTTGTGGCCTTATTCCGGTACCTTCTCCGCAGTGAATGCGTTGATGGAGGCCACTAAAGATAACAAGAAAGATTTCGGGAACTATCAGAAGTTGCTTGATGAGAAAGTGCTTCCGGGACTTGCTGAATATTTCGATACTCGTCGTATGCCCGAAGCGTATGCTTCTTACATCAAGGACGCTCCGTTGTCCGACCGCTTTTACGATGACAACGTGTGGCTCGGCATTGACTTCACAGACGTCTATCTGATGACTAGCCAAGAGAACTATCTGCAGAGCGCCAAGCTTATCTGGAAGTTTATAGAAAGCGGTATGGACGATTGTTTGGGAGGAGGTATCTATTGGTGCGAACAGAAGAAGGAATCAAAGAACACTTGTTCCAACGCCCCTGGTTCCGTCTTTGCCCTGAAACTTTTCAAGGCTACGCAAGACAGCTCCTATTTTGAGAAAGGGAAGAGTTTGTACGAGTGGACTAAAGCAACATTGCAGGACACAACAGACTGCCTTTACTTCGACAACATGCGTTTGGACGGTGAGATAGGACGTGCCAAATTTGCCTATAACAGCGGTCAGATGATGCAGTCGGCTGCTTTGCTCTATCAGCTTACCGGTAATGGGCAGTATCTGAAGGATGCGCAAGCGATTGCTGCTGCTTGTCATAATTATTTCTTCATGGAATTCACCCCCGGACAGGGAGAACCGTTCCATATGCTGAAGAAGGGTGATGTGTGGTTCACCGCCGTTATGTTGCGTGGTTTTATGGAACTCTATCAGGTGGACGGTAACAAGGTTTATCTTGATTCCTTTGCCCGCAGTCTGGACTATGCTTGGACGCATGCCCGTGAAGATAACGGCCTTTTCAATACTGATTTCACCGGCAAGAGCCGCGACAATCGTAAATGGCTGCTGACACAAGCCGCCATGGTAGAGATGTACGCGCGTTTGGCCGTGTTCGCTAATCAGTCTTTATAATTAAAACGAATCAGACCAAATGAAAAAGAGAAACATTACCTTGTGCGCTGTTGCCATGCTCTGTATGCAAGGCTATGCTAAGGCAGACACTTTTATCCTGAAAGGTGACAACACTTGTGTGGAGAACTATGCTCAGATGACTGCTGCTTACAAGAGCAATCGTCCAAAAATGAAGAAACGCCTTTTCACCTCAAAAGCGGTGGAAGCTGAGATTGTTCGCGTGAAGAAACTGCTTACCAATCCTAAGTTGGCGTGGATGTTTGAGAATTGCTTTCCTAATACGCTTGACACTACTGTACACTTTCGCATGCTGGACGGTAAACCCGATACTTTTGTTTATACCGGTGACATCCATGCTATGTGGCTGCGTGACTCCGGTGCGCAGGTGTGGCCATATGTGCAGTTAGCCAACAATGATGCGCAATTGAAAGAGATGCTCGAAGGTGTCATTCGCCGTCAGTTCCTTTGCATCAACATTGATCCGTACGCCAATGCTTTCAACGACGGACCTACGGGTGGCAACTGGATGACTGACTTGACAGATATGAAGCCCGAACTGCACGAGCGCAAATGGGAGATAGACTCTCTTTGTTACCCGCTTCGTCTGGCTTACCAGTATTGGAAAGTAACTGGTGACAGCAGTATCTTCGACGGTGAATGGATGAAGGCAATTACTGCTATCCTGAAGACTTTCAAGGAACAGCAGCGTAAGGACGGTGTAGGCCCTTACCGTTTCCAACGTAAGACGGAACGTGCTCTGGATACGCTGAATAACGACGGCTTGGGTGCTCCGGTCAAACCGGTGGGACTGATTGTTTCCGCTTTCCGCCCATCGGACGATGCCACTACGCTTCAGTACCTGGTCCCTTCCAACTTTTTCGCTGTCTCTTCTCTGAGAAAGGCTGCTGAAATTCTGACGGAAGTAAACAAGGAAACATCCTTGGCCAAAGAATGCACCGATTTGGCAGCCGAAGTGGAGGCAGCCCTGAAGAAATATGCCACTTACAATCATCCTGAGTTTGGGACAATCTATGCATTTGAAGTAGATGGATTCGGCAATCATCTGTTAATGGACGATGCCAATGTACCCAGCCTTCTTGCTATGCCTTATTTGGGTGATGTGGACGTAAACGATCCTATCTATCAGAATACCCGTAAATTCGTGTGGAGCGAAGACAATCCTTACTTCTTCAAAGGCAAGGCAGGCGAAGGTATCGGCGGCCCGCATATCGGTTTCGGATATATCTGGCCGATGAGTATCATCATGCGCTGCAATACAACACACGACAACGAGGAAATCCGCAAATGCGTCAAGATGCTGCGCGACACGGATGCAGATACAGGATTTATGCACGAATCGTTCTATAAGGATGATCCGAGCAAGTTTACCCGTTCCTGGTTCGCCTGGGTCAACACGTTGTTCGGTGAAATGATCTACCGTTTGGTGAATGAAGGCAAAGTCGATATTCTGAACAATTTAGGATAACAGATAAATATCGCTTACGAACAGAACTGATCCGGGCATGGATTACATAAAATTCATGCCCGAACTATATATAAAAACATCCTAATACACCACTCCGCTACTTAAAATCAGAGAATGTTGGGAAACCGGAATAATTTTTCTTTTCTATATTTGTAAAAAATATAAAACAACAGCCTTATGAAAAAGAAATTAGTCGTACTGACCGGTGCCGGGATGAGCGCCGAAAGTGGTATTTCGACTTTCCGTGACTCGGACGGACTATGGGAAAAATATCGGGTGGAAGATGTGGCAACCCCAGAAGGTTTTGCTGCCGATCCGGAACTGGTACTCAACTTTTATAACCAACGACGTCGGGAATTACTGAACACGAAACCTAATGCCGGACATATCGGACTTGCCGACTTGGAACAAGAATTCGACGTCCATATCATTACACAAAACATCGACAACCTGCACGAACGGGCGGGAAGCAGCCATGTGATCCATCTGCACGGCGAACTGCTGAAAGCTTGCTCCATTCGTGACCTGAATACGACATACGATATTTCGCCAGAAAATCCAGACCTGCATATCGGGGACAAGGATCCTCATGGAGTACAACTCCGCCCCTTCATCGTCTGGTTCGGCGAGGCGGTTCCAATGATCGACCCTGCAATCCGACTAGTGGAAGATTGTGACATCTTTGTGGTGATCGGGACTTCGCTCAACGTATACCCGGCGGCAGGACTACTGAACTACGTACGCCACGGCCAGACAATCTACCTCATCGACCCGAAAGAGGTAAAAGCCTATCGTAACGATATCCGCTTCATACGGAAAGGAGCATCGGAAGGGGTGAAAGAATTGAAGGAGTTATTACTGCAAAATCATTAATACGTTCTTAAAATCACTTACATAATAGAAACACTTCAGAGCTTTTCTATTAAATTTGCAAAGTAAACACATAGAATTAAGTATTATTGAGAATGGAGCATAATCCGACGAAGATTCCTTCGCCCTTACTTTCCTTGGTTCCCATACTTGTATTGGTAACCCTTTTATTTGTGACAATACGCATATTCGGTAGCGATGCCCTTAGTGGCGGCAGCCAGATCGTGTTACTTACCGCTACCGCCATCTGCTGCCTGATCGCCATGACCTACAGCAAAGTACGCTGGAAGGCGCTGGAGCTGGCGATGATCAACAATATCACTGGCGTTGCGACAGCTCTGATCATCTTACTGATCATTGGAGCGTTGTCGGGCAGCTGGATGATAAGTGGTGTCGTCCCCACTTTGATTTATTACGGGATGCAGATCATTCATCCTAGTTTCTTCCTGGCATCGACCTGTATCATTTGTGCAGTCGTCTCAGTCATGACGGGAAGTTCATGGACTACCATTGCCACCATCGGGATCGCCCTCTTAGGTATCGGACAGGCACAAGGCTTCTCCGACGGATGGATTGCCGGGGCGATCATTTCGGGGGCCTATTTCGGGGACAAGATATCTCCACTTTCCGATACGACCATCCTTGCCTCATCGGTAACGGACACACCTCTCTTCAAACATATCCGCTACATGATGATCACAACAATTCCCTCTATGTTGATCACGCTCGTTATCTTCACGGTAGCCGGTCTTTCACACGAAGCGACGGCAACAGACCAGATCGAACAGTACTCGATCGCCCTGAACAATACGTTCCATATCACACCGTGGCTGCTGATCGTACCGGTCGTCACTGGCATCCTGATTGCGAAAAGAGTTCCATCGATCATCACGCTGTTCATTTCGGCAGCATTGGCTGGCATGTTCGCGCTGATTTTCCAGCCACACCTGTTGCTGGAAATTTCCGGTTTACCAGTAGGAAACATCCAATCCAATTTTAAGGGCCTATTAATGTACATTTTACGGCAGTACAAGCATAAAAACCGGAAATACCGGAACTGAATAGTCCTGGTTGCCACACGAGGCATGTCAGGCATGATGAATACGATTTGGCTGATCCTTTGTGCCATGTGCTTCGGCGGGGCGATGGCGGCAAGCGGAATGTTGGGCAGCATCACTTCCGTATTTCTGCGCTTTATGAAACGGACAGTCGGGCTGGTAACGTCGACTGTCGCATCGGGACTGTTCCTCAACATCTGTACGGCCGACCAATATATTTCCATCATCTTGACTGGAAATATGTTCAAGGATATTTATGAAAAGAAAGGATACGAAAGCCGTCTGCTGAGCCGTACGGTAGAAGACTCGGTCACCGTCACTTCCGTACTAATCCCGTGGAATACTTGCGGTATGACACAGGCAACGATCCTCGGAGTTGCGACATTCATCTACCTTCCTTATTGTTTCTTTAATCTAATCAGCCCGTTGATGAGCATCACGATTGCTGCGATCGGGTTCAAAATAAAAAGGAAAAATGAAAAAGCTAAAAGTGTCGTTGCTGGCTAAGGTTGTCATTGCCATCGCAGCCGGCGTTGTATTCGGGCAGTTCCTGCCCGGCGGGATCGCCCGCATCTTTGTTACATTTAATTCTTTGTTCGGCAACTTCCTGTCGTTTTCGATCCCACTCATTATTCTAGGGTTGGTGACACCAGCCATCGGGGAATTAGGCAAAGGGGCCGGCAGATTGCTGGCCTTGACCGCACTGATCGCATATGGCTCAACTATCTTCTCTGGTTTCTTCACCTATTTCAGCAGTTCGGCAATCTTCCCACATATCCTACCGGTCAACACGGAGTTAACAGCAATGGAAAATCCCGAAGACTTCATGTTGCAACCCTATTTTATAGTCGCCATGCCACCTTTGATGGATGTCATGACAGCTTTGCTTCTATCCTTCACCATCGGGCTTGGCTTGTCTTATATTAATGGGGAAACATTGCGCGAATCCTTTTCCGATTTCCAGAAAATCATTACGAAACTGATCGAGGCGGTTATCATCCCTTTATTGCCACTTCATATCTTCGGCATTTTCCTGAACATGACGGTGAGCGGGCAAGTCATGGGCGTGATTACCATGTTCTTGAAAGTGATAATCGTGATATTTGTCCTGCATGTGTTGCTATTACTTATCCAGTTTACGATTGCCGGCAGCATGAGTGGAAAAAATCCGTTGCGGCTACTGAAAAATATGCTTCCGGCTTACGCGACCGCACTGGGGACACAATCCTCAGCCGCACCATCCCTGTAACATTGGCTCAGGCGGTCAAGAACGGGGTGCGGGAGAACATCGCAATCTTCGTCATTCCCCTTTGTGCTACTATCCATCTGGCAGGTAGCACGATGAAGATTACCGCCTGCGCGATGGCAATCATGTATATGTCAGGCGAACCTGTCACCTTCACTTCTCTTGCCGGATTCATCATGATGTTAGGGGTCACAATGATAGCAGCTCCCGGTGTACCGGGTGGCGCTATCATGGCAGCACTCGGATTACTGCAAAGCATGTTAGGGTTTAACGAGACATTACAGGCGCTGATGATCGCCCTTTACATCGCGATGGACAGTTTCGGGACTGCTTGCAACGTGACAGGCGACGGGGCGATTGCAGTTGTGGTAGACAAGATCGCCGGCAAGCAAAAGACTGGGACAAGTCAGCCGTAGGCTTCTCAAACATCTGCCTCGTCATAAATCACACAGCCTTTCGACTCCCTTTTCCCGCATCATGGTTGCCGCGATATGAGCACAGGCATAAGCATCAGCCATTGCATGGTGAT
>ENA-OQNM01000124-OQNM01000124.1-human-gut-metagenome-genome-assembly--contig:-NODE-124-length-27469-cov-3.897191_pt1 | contig 27469 bp, 17 predicted proteins | sample MGYA00242632_ERZ504886 | MGnify/ENA primary metagenome ERZ504886 (study PRJEB26092, sample SAMD00036424) | human gut metagenome | host: Homo sapiens | study: EMG produced TPA metagenomics assembly of... | reverse complement strand
GGGCGGCCTCGGCCGTCATGCTGTCGCCGTGGACCGCCGGCCCCGGCCCGGACCGAAGGGCCGAGGGCCGTGGAACGCGTGGAGCGCGAGCTCCTGCGGGTCGCCCGCGCCGCGACCATCCGACCAGGCAAACCCGAAACGGACGAATAAACGCTCCGGCATTAAGAAAATACACAATCGACAGAAAAGCCCGGAGGCGAACACCTCCGGGCTTTAGAGAGAGAAGAGAGAAGAAGAGGATTCAATTATCAGGAACCTTGCGGTTCGGGGCTTTTTGCAGCTGAGACATAGTTAACATCCCCAACCTTCAGGAACCACCATGTTTTTCTGCGAGTTTCCTGTGAATCCGCGCTCACTGACGCACGCGAGCAGCCGTGTACCCTAAACCCACATACCCGCCACAATCCGCATGCCCCGGAATCTACACTCCCCCGCCAAGCTCGCATCCCACATCCATATGCAAACACAACGGCCCCTCCGCGGAGGGGCCGAAGCAATGCGCTAATGCACGGAATGCTCTAGTTCTTGAAGGAGTGGATCGGTGCCGGAATGCGGCCGCCACGGGTCACGAAGGCCTCGCAGCTGGTCTGGTTCACCGGAATGATCGGCGCATAGCCCATCAGACCGCCGAAGTTGGCCATATCGCCCACGCCCTTGCCTTCCACCGGGATCACGCGCACGGCGGTGGTCTTCTGGTTGACCATGCCGATGGCCGCCTCGTCGGCGATGATGCCGGAGATGGTGGCCGCGGTGGTGTCGCCAGGAATGGCGATCATGTCAAGGCCGACGGAGCACACGCAGGTCATGGCCTCAAGCTTCTCGATCTTCAGGCAGCCGTTGGTGGCCGCGTCGATCATGTTCTTGTCTTCGGAGACCGGATGAACGCGCCGGACAGGCCGCCCACATAGGAGGACGCCATGATGCCGCCCTTCTTCACCTGGTCGTTGAGCATGGCGAGCGCCGCGGTCGGGTACCCGGGGCACCCACCTGCTCCAAGCCGATCTTCTCCAACACTTCGCCAACGGAATCGCCGACGGCCGGGTCGGGGCAAGCGACAGGTCGATGATGCCGAACGGCACGCCGAGGCGACGGGACGCCTCCTGGGCCACCAGCTGGCCGACACGCGTGATCTTGAACGCGGTGCGTTTGATGGTTTCGCACAGGAATTCGAAATCCTTGCCCTTGGCTTCGTCCAGCGCGCGGGAGACCACACCCGGGCCGGAAACGCCGACGTTGATGACCGCGTCGCCTTCGGTCACGCCGTGGAAGCCGCCTGCCATGAACGGGTTGTCGTCCGGGGCGTTGCAGAACGCCACGAACTTCACGCAACCGTAGGAATCATTGTCTGCGGTGGCGTGCGCGATGTCCTTGACGATGTGGCCGAGCAGTTCGACGGAGTTCATGTCGATGCCGGTTTTGGTGGAGCCCACGTTCACGGAGGAGCAAACGATGTCGGTTTCGGACAGGGCCTGCGGCAGGGAGCGGATGAGCATCTCCTCAGCCGGGGTCATGGACTTGGACACGAGCGCGGAGTAGCCGCCAATCAGGTCGACGCCGACCTTCTTGGCCGCGCGGTCGAGTGCGTGTGCGATCTTGACAAAATCCTCGGAGCTCTTGCAGGAGCTTGCGCCGACCAGGGAAATCGGGGTGACAGTGATGCGCTTGTTGACGATCGGGATGCCGAAATCGCGTTCGATGGCCTGGCCGGTGGACACGAGGTCCTTGGCGTACGTGGTGATCTTGTTGTAGATGTTCTCGCAGACCTCGTCGACGCTGTCGGCTGCGCAATCCAGTAGGCTGATGCCCATGGTGATGGTGCGCACGTCGAGCTTCTCCTGCTCGATCATCTTGTTGGTCTCGTGGACCTCCATGATATTCAGCATGGTTTTTCCTTACGATTGGTACGATTCGTGGCTTCGGTTGCTTGCATGGCTTACGTGTGCCGCGGATCAGACGCGGTGCATCTTGGTGAAGATCTCTTCGCGCTGGCAGCGGATGCGCACGCCGATCTCCTCGCCGAGCTTGTCGAGATCGTCGACGACTGTGCCGAATTCCTCGTCCGCGTTGGAATAATCCACAATCATCATCATGTTGAAGAAGCCGTCGATGATGGTCTGGGAGATGTCGAGCACGTTGACCTGGTGCGCGGAAAGATAGGTGCAGACGCGGGCGATGATGCCGACAGTGTCCTGGCCGACGACGGTGATGATTGCCTTGTTCATGGAACTCCCTAAACGTGAGGTGTGAATATCCAATACCGTCCCGGCGATTGCCGGACGTGTCCTTAAGTATAGAAAAGGCACGTGCCAAAACACGTGCCTTTTACCCGATTGCGTTACATACTGAGACGGCCGCGTCCGCAATCGTCCACCCCGCAATCGCAAGTACATATTTCTATACATACTTTATTATATACAAATAATATATTACTTATATATTGTCGGTTGTCGCCAGCCGTTGTTCCTAACTCAGATTTCGTCGGCTGGCCGCGGCGGCTGCGTATGCCGGCAGGGCGCGCGGTGCGTTGAAGCCTTCCTGCTCAAAGCGGTCGGCGATTTTCTGCGCGATCTCGTGACCCTGGCCCTTGTTCACCAGCGCGATGATGGAGCCGCCGAAGCCGCCGCCGGTCATGCGTGCGCCGTACGCGCCGTTGACACGAGCCACATCCACGGCAATATCCAGCTCGGGCACAGTCACTTCATAATCCGCAGCGAGCGAATCATGAGACGCGTTGAACAGTCGGCCCGCCTCGTCGATCTTGCCGTTGGCGAAGGCACGCACGGAAGGAATTGACACGGGCGATTTCGGTGATGACGTGGCGCACGCGCTTCTTCATCGTGTCGTCTTCCAGCTTGTCGAGCGTTTCCTTGAGCGCCTGGAACGGATCGTCGGACTTGGCGATGCTGTCGGCGACCACACGCAGGTTGGCCACGCCGAGGATTTCGGCGGCCTTCTCGCAAGTGGCGCGACGCTGGGCATACTGGCCGTCGTTGAGCTGGTGCGGAGCCTGGGTGTCAAGCACCAGCAGTTCCAGACCGTACTTGTCGAGATCGAATTCCTGCTGGGAGACGTTCTCCAGCGGGCTCAGCTCTGGACGGCAATCAAGACGCAACGCATGGCCGAAAGTGCAGCGCATGGACGCGTTCTGGTCGAGGCCACCGGTGGACGCGCCCGCCATGTCGTTTTCCGACTTGATGGCGGCGTTGATCAGCGTCACACGACCGGCATCGGATGCGCCATAACCCAAACCGTACACGTCGTCCAGCGCCAAGGCGGTGGAGCAGGTCATGGCTGCGGAGGAGCTCAGACCGGAACCGAGCGGCACGCAGGAGGAGAATGCCGCGTCGAAGCCCTGCACCGCATCGAAGCCGGCTTCGCGCAAAGCCCAGGCCACGCCCACCGGGTAGGCGGCCCAGCCTTCCACACCACCGGCCTGCAGACCATCGAGGTCGGCTTCGGTAACGTTTCCGGAATCAACGTCGGAAACCACGTGCACCTTGGTGTCTTCACGCGGCTTGAGCGCGATGAACGTGCGGTGCGGCAGTGCGATCGGCAGGCACAGGCCCGCGTTGTAGTCGGTGTGTTCGCCAATCAGGTTCACACGGCCCGGTGCGGCCCATACGCCAGCCGGTTCCTCACCGTAGGTGGCGCGGAACAGGTCGGTCGCGTTCTTCACACCCTCGTCATGCGAGAGCGGCTCAATGAATTCAACAGCAGTCATTGGTGTTTTGTCCTTTGGGTTTTATCGGCTTTCAGCCTTCGATATCGATTGGTCCGAGCTCGTGGAAGCGCTTGGCGATGAGTTCCGGCGTGGTGTCGGACACCCATGCGGCCATGCCTGATTCGGAGCCGGCCAGATACTTGATTTTGTTGGCGGCGCGGCGGAACGAGAAGAACTGCAGGTTGAGGCGGTAGTTCTCGCGGCGCTTGTCGTGGATCGGGGCCTGATGCCAGGCAGCGATGTACGGCAGGTCCATGCCCTTGCCATCGCCCTTGTCGAAGAACGCGTTGCCGCGCTTGAGCAGTGTGGAGTACATGACGGCCAGATCCCAGCGTTCCTGGTCGTTGAGCTCGTCGAGGGTGAGCACGTCGCGCACCGGGGCCACATGAACCTCGAGCGGCCAGCGTGCCGCGGCCGGCACATAGGCGACCCAGCTGTGGTTGCGCATAACGATGCGCTCCCCGGCCTCGATTTCGGCGTTCATGAGATCCTTGAGCAGGTTGCCGCCGGTCTTCTCATGGTAGGCTTCGGTCTGCTTGAGTTCGGCTTCCATCTTCGGTGCGATGAACGGATAGCAGTAGACCTGGCCGTGCGGGTGCGCCAGGGAGACGCCGATTTCCTGGCCGTGGTTCTCGAACGGGAAGATCTGCTCGATACCCTCCATCTTGGAGATTTCGGCGGTACGGAACGCCCATGCTTCCACGACGGTGCGCAGGCGGGAGACCGGCAGGTCCGCCGGCAGGCCGTCTTCATCCGGGTCGAAGCAGATCACTTCGCAGCGGCCTGCAGCGAGCTTCTTCTCCCACAGCGGGTTACCGTTGACGTATTCCACGTCGCCGGAACGGCCCGGCACGCGCACCATCGACGGGAAACGGTTCTCGAACACGACCACGTTGTAGTCGGTGTCCGGCACTTCACCATCCTGGTACGGATCGCCCGGCTTGCGCGCGGCCAGCGGATTGCCTTTGGCCGTCGCGCCCGGACCGGCGGTGATCGGACGGTTCATACGTGCGGTCGCCATCGGAATCCAATCGCCGGTCAGCGGGTCGCGGCGCATTTCCGGAGCCGCGTACGGCACCTCCTCGCCCGCGGCGTTGAGCTGATTGGAGAAACGGTACGGAAGTTGGCGCGGATCCTTCAGTTCGCGAGTCTTGACGCCGGAAACGTATTCCGGATCGTCATCGAGATAGAAGAAGTCGCGGCCATCGGCAAGCGTGGTCGGCGTGATACGGATATGCTCCTTCGCATATTCTCCCGGAGTGTAGTTGACGAAATCACCCATGTGATTATTCACCTTCCTGAACCGGCTCGGCCTGGCGCGCCAGAACGAGCTCTTTGACCAAATCCCTTGTTTTCGACACCGAATCGGGGTCCAATCCGTCATCGGTGATGACCGTATCCACCTGGTCAAAACGTGCGAACAGCGACAGTGACGTGCAGCTCCACTTGGTGTGGTCGGTCAAAATTATCGTGCGATCGGCAATGTCCATCATCGCCATATCGGTTGCGGCTTCCAGCGAGTTCGGCATGAGGAAACCGCGCGGAATGGACACGGAATGCGTGCCCAGGAATACGGTGTTGACGCGCAGCGAGGCGACCACTTTGTCTGCGATCGGCCCGACGAGCGAGTTGGAACGGGTGGTCACGCCGCCCGTCACGATGACTTCCACGTCTTTCGATTCGAGCGCCTGCACCAGCTCCGCCACCGGAATGGAGTTGGTGAGGATGGTGATGCCGGACGATTGCTGCGATTCGAGCAGATGCTGCGCGAACACGTACGCCGTGGTGCCGCCGCCGATGGCGATCACGTCGCCGGGGGCCACGTATTTGACGGCTTCCTGTGCGATGGCGTCCTTCAGACCGATGTCCATCTGCGACTTTACGGAGAACAGCGGTTCGCTCAGCAGTGTGCTGGTGCTGACGGCGCCACCGTGCACGCGCCTCAGCAGACCCTTGTCCGCCAGATCGGCGATGTCACGGCGAATGGTCATCGCGGAGACGCCCAATTCCTTGGACAGTGCAGTGATGCGCACCGCACCACGGGTACGCAGACGGCTCAAAATCAAATGCTGGCGTTGTGACGAAATCATATGAACATTATCGCACATGTTCACTCAAAAATACAACTGAGTTGAGCGTTTCGCGCGTGTTTCGCTCAAAGCCGCACCACAATCGACTCAAATTCAGCCTAAAACGAACAAAAACGAACGTCCTATATGCCACACCGACACACACCGGCTTTTGCCCAAAATGCCATGCGAAACCAATGAAAACGTGCGAGAATAAGGAACCATGACATACGTTTCCGAAAACTTTTGGCACGACGCAGTGAACAAAGCCACCACCGACCTTTTCACGTTCGGCTACAAGCACATCATCAAACCGCATTTCATCTTCAACCAGACGCCCGACGTGGCCCACAGCCAGATGATCGATTTCTGCAAGGTCACCCGCAACATTCCACCGCTGATGTGGCTATGCCGCGAAATGCTCGACTACACCGACCCGATACTGGAAACCAACGTGATGGGCGTCGACTTCGCCAATCCGTTCGGCCTGTCCGCCGGCCTCGACAAGGATTGCGAGATGCCGGTGCTGCTCGACAACGTCGGCTTCGGTTTCGAAACGGTCGGCTCCACCACGTCGCGCCCCTGCCCCGGCAACCCGCGCCCATGGTTCCACCGCCTGCCTGAATACGATTCGATGATGGTGCACGTGGGCCTTGCCAACGAGGGTTCCGCGGTGGTGATTCCGCGCGCCGAGAACGCATGGACGAAGGCGAAGAGCATGCAGGTATCGGTTTCGATCGCCCGCACGAACGACAGCAAGACCGGCGATCTGGACGAAGGCATCGAGGATTACTGCATTTCGATGCGCCGCGCGGCCGGACGCACCGCCATGGTCGAAGTGAACATCTCCTGCCCGAACACCATGGCCGGCGAACCGTTCAACCAAAGCCCGGAAGCGCTCGACAAGCTGTTCACCGAACTGGACAAAATCGACCGTCCGCAGCCGACGCTCGTCAAAATGCCGCTCAATAAGACGTGGCCGGAATTCAAGGATCTGCTGGACGTGCTCGCCGAGCACAACGTGCAGGGACTGTCGATCGCCAATCTGCAGAAGGACCGCACCGGCATGTCCATTCCGCGCGATTGGGAGGGCGGACTGTCCGGCTCGCCGTGCTACGCGGCCAGCAACGAACGCATCAAGCAGGTCTACCGCGAATATGGCGACCGGTTCGCAATCGCCGGCATCGGTGGCGTCTTCACCCCGCAGCAGGCGTATGAGAAGATTCGTTGCGGTTCGTCGCTGGTGATGTTCATCAGCGCGCTCATGTACCGTGGTCCGCAGCAGATCACCGTGTTGAAGCGTGGACTGGCCGAACTGCTCAGGCGCGACGGGTTCGAACATGTCAGCGAGGCGGTCGGCATCGACGCGTGAAACTTTTTAATTGCGATTTAAGTTGCGATTTAAAAAGCGGTTTTTAGGCACTATAAAGGCGATTAATAATCGCAGATAAATAGATAAATACAGAGGCGCGTCTCCGTGGGAGGGCGGGCGTCCTGTTCACGACACACTCAAGGCCGTTCGGCCAAGCTTACGGTCGTGAACAGGACGCCCGCCCTCCCACTCGTTTTTTTGTTATGTTGCGTTGGGTTGTGGCTACTTTTCGCAATAAAAAAGAGGAAGAAGGGAGGGGAAGGGTCAGCGGAAGGCGCCGCGGAGGTATGGCGGCTGGTAGGGGGCTTCCTCGACCGGCACGTCCAGTTTGTGGGCGGCACGGAGCGGCCAATACGGGTCGCGCAGGGCGGCGCGGCCGATTTCCACGGCGTCGGCGGCGCCCGACTTCAGAATCTTCTTCGCCTGCTTCGGCTTGGTGATGAGCCCGACTGCGGTGGTGGGAATGCCCGCGCGACTGCGCACCTGTTCGGCGAACGGCACTTGGTAGTCGGGCTTCACCGGAATGGTCACGTCGGGAATCAATCCGCCGGTGGACACGTCGATCAGGTCCACGCCGTGGGCCTTCAGAATCTTAGCCAGTTCGACGGTCTGGTCAAGGTCCCAACCGCCTGCGGCCCAATCGGTGGCGGAGACGCGCACCAGCACCGGCATGGTGTCGGGCACGACGGAACGAATCGCATCCACGACTTCGACCAGCATGCGGACGCGATTGTCGAACGATCCGCCGTACTCGTCGTCACGCTCGTTGATGAGCGGGTCGAGGAACTGCGACAGCAGGTAGCCATGCGCGGCATGGACTTCCACCGCGTCGAAGCCGATGTTCATGGCACGCCAGGCGGCGTCGCGGAACTGGTCCACGATGGTGTGGATCTCATCGACGCTCAGCGCGCGCGGACGAGCCAGGGAACCGTATGCGTTGGCGCTTGGGCAAACCGTCCGCCATCCGCCTTGCTCCTCCGGCACGCTCTGTCCATCGAAACCGATCGCGTGGCAGCCGGTGGAACCCTTGCGTCCGGCGTGGTTGAGCTGCACCGCCATCGTGGCACCCACTGCCTTCGCGTCGGCCACGATCCAACGCCATGCGTCCATCTGTCCGTCATCCCACAATCCCAGATCGCACGGCGAAATGCGGCCTCCCGGCGCGACGGCGGTCGCTTCCATGATGATCATGCCGAAGCCGCCCATCGCGCGCGAAACGTAATGCTGGTAGTGGAATGGCGTGGGCTTGCCGTCCTGCGCCAATGCGGAATACGTGTCCATTGGCGGCAGCCAGATGCGGTTGCGCACGGTGACGCCACGCAACGTCATCGGATCGAACGGTTTGACCGTCTTGTTCTGCTTGCCGTTCTTCTTGTCTTCGCTCATTGTCATCTCTCTTATGAATCGTTGGTATCGCCTGAATCGTCGATATCCGCACCGCGTTCCCACGCGACGGGCATGGTACCGATTGCATTGTAAGCAGAACGCCCGCCGGTTGGGGCGGGCGTTCATGGACTGTTCACTTTGCCATGCGATTTACGCTCCAGCGGCGTAAACAGTCAGCGCAGGCAGCCAGTGCGGCCAGTCGGCACGTATAGCCGACAATCGCAACTATTGATGCTGCTGGTCACTTTGCTGCTCGGCAGGCTGTTGCTGCGATTGCTGCTGCTGGCCTTGGTTGGTCTGCTGCTGGCTTTGCTGCTGGCTTTGCTGCTGACTGTTCTGCTGGCGCTGGTATTGGTACTGGTTGTATGTTCTGGTGGCACCCTTCGAAACCGTGTACTTGTCGGCACCCTTTCCGTAATCGTTGTCGATCGGCGCGTTGATGGCGGCAAGATACGTGTTCATGAACTGCTTCCACGCCGGCGTTGCGATGTACATGCCGTACCAAGACGGACGGTACACGCCGTTGATGGTCTTGTTGTCGAAGGTGTTGTTGATCGGGTCCTGCGCGTCGGCGACCGCGACGAACGCCGCGACTTGGTTCGGCACGAAACCTGCGGTGGTCATCACCGTGTTCTCGTTGGTACCGGTCTTGGCGAAGGTCTTGCGATTGTTGTCGAGCTGCGTGGTCGACGCTTCGCCGCCAGGCTGCACGACACCTTGGTTCAGCGTGTAAGACACGGTCTGCGCGATGTCCGGGTCGATGGCCTGATGGCAGTTCGCGGACGGCACTTTCACCTTGCTGCCGCTGCGGTCGGTCACCTTGGTGATGGCGATCGGAGTGCATTCCACGCCGTTGGCGCCCATGGTGGCGTACACGTTGGCCATGGTCAACGGCGACGCCTGCACCGTACCGATGGTCATTGGCGGCTGGAACGAGTTAGCGGAGTAGATGTCGGACGCGTTGGAGATGGCGTTGTGGTAGCCCATCTCCTTGGCCGCGTCGGCAATCGCGCACAGACCGATGTTCGACGCCATCGAGGCCTGCGTGGTGTTGTGCGACTTGATCAGACCCTGCAGCGGGCTTTCCGGAGAGGTGGTGCCGCCACCGGAATTCTGCACCCTCCACGGGCCGACGAAACCGTAGCCGTTGCAGTTGAACTTCGACGTGTCGTAGACGGTGGATGTGACGAGCGACTCGTTGATGGAGTGGCCTTTCTGCATCCACGCCACCATGTTGATGGGCTTCCAGGTGGAGCCGACGTTGAAGCCCATGCCGCCGCCGTCCTCCTGATCGACCATGTAGTTCATGGAGGTCTTGGTCTCGTCCGTTCGGGCGTCATCCGTGGCATCGTAGGTTCGGTTGATGCCGAACGACAGGATTTCGCCGGTGCCCGGCTTCACGGCCGCGATCATCACTTCGAATCCGGACGGGTCGGTGGCCGGCACGGTGCTGTTCGCCGCCTGCATGGCCGCGTTGTTGGCGTTGCGGTCGAGCGTGGTGACGATCTTCAGACCGCCTTCCTTCAGCAGCTTCTCACGTGCCTCGTCGTCCTTGCCGAACGCCTTGTTCTTCAGGATCTGGTTGACCACGTACGAGCAGAAGAAGCCGGTGTTTTCAATGGCCGACTGGCATCCGGAGCTCACGTCCTGCAGGTTCAGCGTGTCCTTCAACGGCGTGTTGATGGCGTCTTTGAATTCCTTTTCGGAGGTGATGTAGCCCTGGTCGTGCATCAGCTGCAGCACGATGTTGCGCTGGTGTTCGGCTTCCTTCTGGTTGGCTTCCACGGAAGGATCGAAGTTCTGCGGATTCTTGGTGATTGCCGCGATGGTCGCCGCCTGGGTCACGTTCAGTTCCGAAGCGGAGACGTTGAAGTAGCGTTTGGCGGCCATTTCCACGCCGCACAGGTTGTTGCGGCCGAACTGCGCGATGTTGAGGTAGCCCTGCAGAATCTCGGCTTTGGAGTATTTCTTTTCGATCTGCACCGAGATCAGCATCTCGCGCAGCTTGCGTGCCACGGTGTCTTCCGTCGCATGGTATTCGGCGATCGGATCGTCGTCTTCACGGGCTTGGGTGGACAGCACGTTCTTGACGTACTGCTGCGTCAGCGTGGAACCGCCCTGCTGGTCGCCGCCTCTGACGTAGGTTTGGAAGAACGCTCGGAACACGCCCTGCACGTCCACGCCGGTATGTTCGAAGAAGCGCTTGTCTTCACGGGCCACGACGGCCTGCTGCATGGCTTTGGAGATTTTCTTCAGCGGCACGACCTCGCGGTTCTGCGTATAGAATTCCGCGAAAGCGGTCTTGCCGTCGTTGAAATACATCGTCGAGCGTTGCGGGAGCGAGGTCACATCGAAATCGATGCCTTCGACCGCAAGGGACGGAATGACGGCTTTGGCCGCGTTATTGGCGGCGAACACAGCGGGCATAAAGAAAATACTCGTCACAACGCCGCCGCCCACGCATAACGTGATGTATGCGATTACCAATGCGAGCACACGTTGAACGGTAAGGGTCTTCTTCTTGGGCATGACGCCCATTCTAAAGTGGCGGGTCTACTAAACACATGCCCGTCAACGCATGTGCCGGAAGCCGTCACGGGTTTCTCACAAAACAGACAATTTCTTAGGAAAAGTTGGAAATCAGCCGAAAACCAGCCGAATGTCATCGTCTTGATCGGCGAATCAGCATGCCCGGCTGGTAGATGATGATGGACCGGCCTTCCCTGGCGATCCATCCGCGGTTGGCGAAATCCATCAACGCCTTGTTCACCGTTTCGCGTGAGGATCCGACGAGCTGCGCCATCTCCTCCTGTGTCAGATCGTGCGGCACCTTCAGGCCGGCTTCGACCGGTTCGCCGAATCGTGATGCCAGATTGAGCAGTGTTTTGGCGAGTCGTCCGGGAACGTCCATGAACACCAGATCGCATATGCGTTCGTTGTTGCTGCGCATGCGGTGCGCCAATACCTGCAGCATGTCCACGGCCACGCGCGGATGTTCGTCGAGCCAGTCGAACAGCGCGTCATGTTCCAGCCAGACCACACGCGTGCCGTTGGTCATCGCCACCGCCGAAGCGGTACGCGGTCCGCCATGCGGATCGAACACCGGAATCTCGCCCAGCACTTCGCCGTACGCGTGGATGCTCAGCAGCTGCACACGCTTGTCGGAGGATTGTCTGGTCAGTTTGACGCGGCCTTCCTCCAGCAGATACATGCGATGGTCGGTGTCTCCCTCGCGGAAGATGAAATCGCCCTTGTCGTATTCGGCATGCTGCAGATACGGCAGCAGTTCCCGGGCTTCTTCGGACGAAACCTGCTTGAACAGCGCGGTGTGCAGCAACGTCTCACGCTCATCGTCGAAACCACCAAAACCATTGATTCCGTTGGTTCCATTCGGGGTGACCATCGACGTGCCTCCGTTCCGACGTGCTTCTGCGTTTTCCGTTGTCGACATCCATGCCAACGCTCGTTAAGTCGGGCACCATCGACCATTCGGGCTACATTGTAACTCGAACGGCGGCGTCGACCAGTCGCGCCACTACCTCGTCTCGGCCCATGCCGGTTTGAGAGCGCATGGGATCGACATGTTTTGCCGCTGATTTCACCGCTTTGTCGGACATTTTCTCTCGTGAGATGTTCAACACGCGGGTCATCTTTTCCGCGTCGATGTCGTAGGCGAGCGTGACGTGGTGCAGAATCGCGCCGGGTCCGCCGTGGGTGGGCGCGAACCGGCGTTGCGCGGCGCCGCCGAGTTTGCCGTATTGTGTGGCGATGTCGTTGAGTCCGGCGAATCGTACGTTGAGGCCGAGGGCGCGTAACGCTTCGACGAGCCAGTAGTCGCAGAGTTCGTAGGATTCCTCGACGCTCATGCCGTGGGCGAAGTCGAGTGGCGCGTACAGCGAGTAGGTGATGGTGTTGCCTGGTTCGATGAACATCGCTCCCCGCCGGTGCAGCGGCGGACTATGTGGAATCCTTCGTCTTGCGCGGTGCGCACGTTGACTTCGTCTTCGAGCGACTGGAATCTGCCGATGACCACGGCCGGCTCGGCCCATTCCCAGAACGCAGGGTCGGGTTCGCGGGTTCCAGCAGCCACTTCGCGCGCCCATTCGACGTCGAGGTCCATTTGTTCCTGCGGTTTGCGGGGGTCGTCGTGCACGATGTTCGGTTTGAGTGCGTGCCAGCGTCGCGCGTATTCCGCCCAATTGCCGGTTTCGGCGATGTCGCCGGTTCCAACGGTTCCAGCGTTTTCGTCGCTTTCCGCGGTTCCAGCGTTTTCAATGTTTTTTGCGATTTCCGCGGTTTCTGCGGTTTCCATTGGGCTGGTATGCCGCCGAATGCGCAGGTCGTCGCGTGGTTCCACTTTCGTAACATCATTACCGCCGATACCGGCAATGCCATCGGCGCCATCGATGCCGTCAATCGCACGTTGAAAGGCGATGGCGATGCCACGCGCGCCCATGCCGACGATGCGCACGTCCGGATGGTGCAGCATCGTCCGTTCGACGGCGGCGGTCACGTCACGTTCGGAAACCATCGAACCGCTGAGGCAACGGGCCGCGCACTGTTCCAGCGCACATTCCATGGAATGCAAGAGATTCCGCGTTCCGGCATCGTCCCCGTCGAGGAAGAAATCGCCGTCGATATGGCATTCGATAACAGTCGATGATGCAGCCGGCCCAGCGTATGGAACCGTTTTCACGGCATTCGTATGAGCCGAATCAATATAGTCCGAATCGGCGTAATCCGAATCGGCATGAGAAAGCCGGACAGTCACTCCAACGAGTTTGCCGCCCGGCTGTTTGTAAAGTCCTCGAGTCATCAATCCTGCAGTTCGACGCCTTGAGCGTCACGGTGCCATTGCGAGCCGTAGTGGGAGCACAGAATCAGGATGCCTTCCACCAGTCCCCAGATGCCTGCGACGGCTGGGCCGATGATGAGAATCCAGCCGATGACGGTCAGCAGCAGCTGTGCCACGGCCTTGCCGGTGTTGCCCAAGTAGAAGTTGTGCACGCCGAAGCAGCCCAGGAAGATGCCAAGCAGACCGGCTGCCAGTTTCGACTTCTGGGCGTATCCGGCCGGTGCGACGGGCTGGCCGTATGCCGGCTGCTGCGCGTAGGCGGGCTGGGTGTAGGCGGATTGGTTGTAAGACGGGGCCGCGTAGCCTTGCTGTCCGTAGTTCGCTTGGTTGTAATCCGGCTGGGCGTAAGCGTTGTTGGGGTCATACGCCGGGGCTGCCGGCTGACCGTACGACGGCTGCGCAGATTGGGCAGGCTGGGACGGCTGGCCATACTGACCGTACTGGTTGTACGATGCGGCGTTCGGATCATATACCGGAGCAGCGGGCGTGGCCGGCTGAGCCGGCTGGGTATAGACGGGAGCCGTACCGTATGCCGGGGCCGGAGTCGCCGGCTGACCGTATGACGGCTGAGCGGTTTGGGCCGACTGTGCGGTCTGGCCATACTGGCTGTATGCGGAAGCGTTCGGATCGTACGCCGGAACGGCAGGCTCGGCCGGCTGAGCGGGCTGAGTGTATGCGGCGGAGTTCTGATCGTATGCGGGGGTTTCCGGCTGCGACTCCGGATGGTTCATCTGCGCATCGTTCTGTTGTGGAATGTACGGTTGGTTGTAGTCGGCCTGGGCTGCGTTATCCGACGTTGGATTGTTGACTTGACCGGCACCATTGAAATCGGCGTTGTTATCACTCATGCCTCAACAATATCCCAAAGTTTGCCCATTTCCACCCGATTCCACCTTAGGTGGCCCCTGAAAAATCCCCGAATATGCGAAGACGCCCGCCGATTCGGGAAAAACCCTTTTCGGTGGGCGTCTCAAAGGATGGGACGGAAGTCGGAATCAGCCGATTTCTCGGCTTTTCGAACCGTCACATGCCGTCACATATCTTTTATATGTCGTCTCACATGCGCGCCAGAATGTCGCGACCGACCTCGTCGGTGGAACGCGTGGTGGAGCCGAGCTCCTCGATGTCAGCCTCAACGGCGACGTGGATCTTCTTGGCAGCGTCGTCGAATCCGAGATGCTCGAGCAGCATGGCTGCGGACAGGATGGCTGCGGTCGGGTTGGCCTTGTTCTGGCCGGCGATGTCCGGAGCGGAACCGTGGATCGGCTCGAACATGGACGGATACTCGTTGGACGCGTTGATGCAGCCCGAAGCGGAGTAGCCGACGCCACCGACCACGGCACCGGCCTCGTCGGTGATGATGTCGCCGAAGAGGTTGTCGGTCAGGATCACGTCGAAGCGGGACGGGTTGGACACCATGAAGATGGTGGTCGCGTCGATGTGCAGGTAGTCGTGGGTGACCTCCGGGTATTCCTCGGCCACTTTGTTGACGATGCGCTGCCACATGTCGCCGGCGTTGACGAGCACGTTCTTCTTGTGCACGAGGGTCACGTGCTTCCTGCGCTTCATGGCCAGCTGGAAGGCGTAACGCACCACGCGCTCCACACCGTAGGCGGTGTTGATGGAGACTTCGGTGGCCACCTCGTTCGGGGTGCCACGGCGGACCGCTCCGCCGGCACCGCAGTACAGGCCTTCGGTGCCTTCACGCACGACGACGAAGTCGATGTCGCCCGGGTTGGCGAGCGGCGACGTGACACCCTTGTACAGCTTGGACGGACGCAGGTTCACGTACTGGTCCAGGTCGAAGCGGAGCTTGAGCAGCAGGCCGCGTTCCAGGATGCCGGCCTTGATACGCGGGTCGCCGACGGCGCCCAGCAGAATCGCATCGGTCTTCTTGATACGGTCCTCTTCCTCCTCGGGGAGGATCGCGCCGTCACGCAGATAGCGCTCGGCACCGAGATCGAAATGCTCGTACTCGAATTCGGCGACGCCTTCGGCCGCCTTCTCCAGAGCCTTCTGGGCCCACGGAGTCACTTCCTTGCCAATGCCATCGCCCGGAATGACGGCGATGGTGTACTTCTTTGCAGAATCACTCATAGCACGCGACTCTAGTCAACGGACCAGCACGTGGACACGTAACGCTCAACTAGTGGACACTCCTTGCCGCGTTCATGTGCGAATACGGTTTCACCCGGCTTCAAACGCCACGAACAACGAACGATTCAATGATCCGGACGCAACAATCCATACACCGTACATGAAAAAAAGGGGGCCGACATGAAGGCCGACCCCACCCTTGGATTCCAACACTCAGCGAACGCTCTTGGGTTTCACATAATCCTCGGCGACGGAACCGAAATTCGTGCCCGAGAATTTGCCCGATTGTCTCACTATGGCATCGAACGCTGCCAACCCGTTCAATCCCGTGTAGGAATCGGAATACGCGCCGGAATAGCTCGTCGAAGATCCCGTCGAACCGGACGATTCCGGCTTCACTACCCTGTTCTCCCGCGACCACAACGCATACAGCGTGCCGTCGCGATCGATGGGCATCAACGATTTCCCGGACGAATCAAAGGAGACCACGCTGACTGCGAGCGCGTCGTCTTTCACCGTGCTCCACCCTTCGAAGGTGTAGCCGTCAAGCTGAGGCTCGTTGGCGATGTCCGCCGTGGGCGAGACCAGCGAATCACCGTCGTAGACTTTCCGCTCGGCGTACAGGGTCTTCGCATCCTTGCCGGCGGGCGCATGCCCTCCGTTCAGATCGAAGGTTATGGTCCACTGGTGCGCGGTGCGCACCCACTGCGCGGTCAGGGTGATGTCGCCGGTCACCTTCGAGCCGAAATCGTAGCTTTTGCCGTCATACTGCCAGCCGGTGAACCGGCAGTCGTCGCGTGTCGGCGACGGATCAGGCGCAACGGCCACTCCTCCATCGTCCACGGTCTGGCTGTTCACGGCACTGCCGCCGGCCGTGTCGAAGGTGACCGTCCATGTCTTGACCCACTTGGCATACAAGGTCATGTCGGCGGTTACGGCGGTGCCAGCATCATAGTCCGTCTTCCGCTGTTCGTCGCTGGTCAATCCTGCGAAACGATATCCACCGCGGGAAGGAGCGGAATCGGGGATCGTAAGCTTCTCCCCTTCCTTGACGAACAACGTCATATCCTGCGGCAGGTCCGACGAATAATCGTCGCCGTCATTCAAATGAATGGTGACGGTATGGTACGTCGCGCCCGCATCATCCCACTTGGCATACAGCGTGATACCGCCGGTGACGGGCATGCCGAAACCGTACGGCGTGGTGCCGGCCGCATCCGTGGTCCAGCCGACGAACGTGTATCCGTCACGGGTCGGTGTGGCAGGTTGCGTCGCGTAACCACCGTACGCAACCTGTTGCGCATCGACCGCGCTGCCGCCTTGCGAGTCGAAGGTCACGGCGTACATGTTCGGCGTCCACTTCGCATACAAGGTCACATCATCGTTCACCGCAGCCGTGAAATCGTATTCGCTACCCGAAGTGTCGGCGCTAGTATACCATCCCGCGAACGCGTATCCCACGCGCTCAGGATTTTCCGGTCGTACGGCCGATTTCCCTGTTTGCACCTGTTGTGCGGCGATCTCGCTGCCGCCTTGGACGTCGAAGGTCACGGTTTTCGCTTCCGTCCACTGCGCATACAACGTTATCGGCGCGCTCACCGTGGTGGCGAAATCATACTCATGTTCACCGGCCACGTCCGTGGTCCACTTCGAGAACACGTAGCCGTCGCGAGTAGGCGTTTCGGGAACGCTCGCAGTGCCTCCGATGGCGACCGCCTGTGCGGGAACGCTGCTGCCGCCTTGGGTGTCGAAGGTTATTCCGGCCACGTTCACCGGATGCGTGTACACGGTCGGATCCCCGCTGACGATCCAGAATTCCGCGACGCCGTTTTCCACGTTTCCCGCGGTCATGCTGATCACGGATTCCGGAATCTCGCGATCGTTGTCGTCGCAGTCCTTGCCGGTCCATGATGAGCCACCGTTGCGAATGATGAACCATGGGTTGCGCACGCCTTTGGCTGTCTGGCTCAGCGTGTATTCCGCGACCTCGCCGAATTCGTCATGGGAGGTGAATTCCTGGGATTCGCCGCTGGTGCTTTCCGCATACCAAGACCACAGATCCCAGCCTTTCCACGCGTCGGATTCCATGCTGTATTCCTGATAATTGCCGTCGGGACGGTAATAATGCAGTTTGATGGTCAGGTTTTTCGGATTTTTGATGTCATTCGGCTGCGGTGTCGCCGAGGGAGACGCTTTTTCCGAGGATCGGTCGGAAGCGGTATCGGGTTGCGCGCCGTCCACCCACGCTTCGATGGCACCGCTCACATGCGCGTCACCGAATTTGGCGAGTTTCCACACGCTCGCCTCATATTGTTCGACGGTTCCCGCGGACGCTCCAGTCGCATCGGCACCATCCACGATTCTGAAATGCACTGTTGCCAGATCGCCGTCCAGTTCGCCGCTGGCTTTCCTGCCGTATTGCGTTGGCGTGCTTTCGAATGGAATATACGTGGCGCTTTCCATGTCGTCGCCGTTCCACACCTTCACGCCGGATGCGTTCTCACCGACGCCGGAGACGGAACGGAAGTTGACGGTCACTTTGGTTTTCGCCGCATGGTTGCGCGTGTAGGGCACGCCCGTCTGCTGCCGGTGCCCGCTGACGTTGATCATAGTGGCGCCGACCTGTGCCGTATATTCCGTTCCCCGCTTGCCCCCGTTCCAGTCCGTGGAGTCAGATTCCCCGGACTTGTGTGGATGCGAAATGGTATTTCACCGCGCTTAGGTTGGCCCTTCCGGCAGATCGGCCTTATACCAGCCTGTCGCATTCGTGGAATCGGCTGCATCGACCGCGCTCATCACAATGCTACCGCTGCCGTTGTCGGACGTGTAACGCACATACACCTGCCCGTTCACGATTTGTCGGGCTTGTAGTAGATGGTGACGGGTTTTGTCACCTATCAGCGAACTGTTCGCGAATCCTTGTATTGCGGAGCGTAGGTGCCGCTAGGTTCCGTGATTTCCGTCCACGCGCCCTTGACCGCACCGGCATAGATGGCAATGGCGCTTCGTTTGCCGATGGTCGCTTTGGCGTGACCGTCTCTGACGGTCACGGTTTGCGAGCAGGTGCGGGAAGCGTACACGTTGCAGTATTCCCCGTCCGGCAACGATGTCGTATAGTCGACGTCATGCTCCTGCAGGGTGTTGTTCAATGCGAGCAGACCCTTGCTTTTCCCGTTGGCGTCAACCCTTTCGAAGGCGATGTTGTTGGATCCGGATTCCTGCCAGTTGCTTACGCTGGTGCCGTTCACGGCATTATGGAATTTGATCATGCCTCGGATTGACGTCCACCGCTGTTGGCAGTTCCAATCGCCATATTCCATCTGCGTTGGGTCCTTTTGCGTGGCGCACACGCCGTCCATGCTGATTTTCGGCACGGTGGTGTCAGTCGAATCCTTGACGCCGTCATCATATTGGGTGCTTTCATTGAATGCGTAGTCTGAAAGGATCTTCGGATGCCCGTAGTCGTACCCGAGCATGAACGCGTTGGCGAGCTCGTATCGGGCGCCGGAAACGGGTTTGAGCGTTTCCGAACCGCGTGCGGTATCCCAGTTGGACACGAATACGGTGGCATTATCGGCGTCGTCGAGCAGATCGCTGGTGATGTTCTTCAAATTGGTGATGGATCCGTTGAAATCCTTCAACAATGAGTACGCGTACGAGAATTCGGTGACCTGTCCGTTCTTTTCGTATCGTTCCGGCGCGAATTTTTCGGATTCTCCATTATGGTAGATGACTTCCTGCGACCATGGGAAGCTTCGTTCGTCCGTAATGCCCGCTTTGGTCATGAACTTGCGTTTGATGGATGCGATGTCGTTGGGATCCATATGTTTTGCGGAGTCGATGCGGAATCCGCGTACGCCGTCTTCCCATAGGTGCGCCAAGTATTCGGCTTGGATGTTTTGCACGCGGTCGCTGCCGGTGTTGATGTCCCACATGGTCGACAGTCGGCAGTTCCACACTTCGTCGGCGTTGGTGTAGTCGGAGATGTTGTCTGACACGTTCGACTTGCAGGTGTGGAAGTCGCCGCTGGGAAGGCCGTATTGGTGGTTGTTGCCGCTTTCCTCATACTGGTAGATGCCGATGCCCGGGTATCGTCCGTATGATCCGTTGTATTCGGTTCCGGCCACGCCATACTGGTCGTCAACCCATGAGACGTCATGACCGGTGGTGTGGTTGAGCACCACGTCGGCCACGATTTGCACGCCGACCGCTTTGCATTGGCTGATCATGGTTTTGAACTCGTCTTCCGTGCCGAAACGCGAGTCGAGCTTGTAGCTGACCGGCTGGTAGACGGTCCACCATTGCGTGCCTTGGATGGATTCCTGCGGCGGGGAGACCTGCACGTATTTCACGCCTTCCGGACCATAGGTTTTCGTGCATTCGTCGCCAATCGTCTTCCATGATTGCTGGAATGCGATCATGGTCACGTCAGTGGCTGCCGGCTTGGTCGGATCGTCATTGCCAAAAGCCACCGATTGCGCGCTGAGTCCCGCGAGGGAAAGCGCCAGGCCAAGTGCCGCGGCCGCGATGCGGCGCACCGAACGCATGCCGGTATGTCGTGCAGCCGCGTGACGGGCCATGCGGTAATCCATCCGATTCCCCTGTTTCGCTCCGTGACGCCTCATCGCGCGTCTCCTTCCTTGTTGGTCTTGTTACGTTTGGCGATGCCGTAGCCCATGCCGATCATGCCGAGCGCCACTACCGCGAGAAGTGTGCCGTAGCACCATCGTTGCCCGCCCGTGGAGGGAAGCACGATGGAGATGGTGTTGGTGATGGTGGAGATTCCGGTCGTCTGGTCATTGTTGATGACCGGCTGGCAGTAGCCGTCCACTCCGCTGATCTCTTCGCCCTTTTCGTTGGTTTCCTTCACCGTGTACACCTTGTTTTCATCTAGGTCGGTGAACGTGTATTGCCAGTTGTTGCCGTCGTTCAACGCCACCGTCTTGCCGGTGGATTGGCCGTTCGCATACAACGTCGCATATACCGCTTTCGGACGTTTGCTGCTGTCGCCGTAGTCCTTCCACACCTTGTGCACGCTGTGGCTGGTATCGCCCCGGCGTGTAGGTGTTGGTCAGCGTGTACGCCCAGGATTCCGCATTCTGACCGCTTTCGCTTGTTTCATCCGCCTTGTCGGATTCGCCCGACTCGTTGGCCTTGCCCTCGGCGCCGTCAGCCGCAGCGACTTTGCCTCCGGTGAGCGTCGGCGTGTAGTTCTTCACGGCCTCTTCGGTCACCGAATACTGGATTTCCTTGCCCTTGTAGTATTTGGGCAGGTTCGTGAAGGTGTAGGTCCACGTGTCCGCGCTCACCTCTTGCGAAGTGGTCGCTTCGCTTGTTCCGTCAGCCCCGTTGACGTTGGCCGTGGTGGCCTGCGTCGCTTTGGCGTTCTCCGAGGTCAGCACCATGCAGCTCACACCCCATGGATTCGTGCCATCCGTCGTGCCGGTGTTCTTGCACTCGCTGTTGTGTTGCGGTGAGGGCCATCCGGGCAGCGTCTGGTTCTTCGCATCGGTCCACACGCTGGAAAGCACCCAGATCGTGGCCTTGTCGCCCGGCCGTTTCACATTGCTGGGCGCATCGGTGTCATTCCACGTCTTGTCCACGCTCAATGTCGTGGTTTCGGGCGTATGCTTGTTGGTCACATCGAACGCGCAGGATTTGACCGTGCTCGTCACCGCACAGCGTGTTGCCGTACCGCCGGTGAGCGTCACGCCGCTTGCCGTATAGCCATCTACGGATTCCTCGGTTACCGTATACGTGTACGGATTGTTGTACAGGTTCTGCTTGGGAAGACCTTCGAACGTCCACGATTGCGTGTTGCTGCCGTTGGTTCGCACGGTTTGCACCACCAATTGTTCGGTCACGTCTTCCGTTTCGTCGGTGCTGCCGCTCTTCGGCTGTTTGCTGGTTCCCCAAATATGGAAGGTCAGCGTCTTCGGCCGTTTGCCATCGTTGTCATCCTGATCGTTCCACGTTTTGTTCACCGTGATGCTTGCCGTTTCCGGCTCCCGAATGTTCAATACCGTGAATTCGGCGCCGTCGATGTACGGACGTTTGATCACGGAAACGCGGTATTCCTTACCTGTGAGCTCTTGGGTCAGTTCCTCGTCAACCGTGTAGTTGTACCTGTTGCCGTCCGCATCATATCGGGGCAGATCGGTCCACGTGTACGTCCAGTCGCTGGTGTTCTTGTTGTTCAACGTCATCGTGTACTTCGCATCTTGCAGCTGCTTGGAGTTGCGCAGCAGGTGGAATGTCACCGATGTCGGACGCTCCGAATAGTTGTGGTCGGACCAGATTTTGCGCACGCGCACCATGGTCGTATCCACGCGATCCTCGACGCGGATGGTGTTGCCATCCACCAGCTTGCCGTTCACATACGCTTCGCCGCGGGAAATGGTGAAGTTGACCGCACTCGCTTTTTCATAGCCGACCGGTGCCTTGGTTTCGGTGAGCTTGTACACACCATCCTGCAACTGGAACTGCTTGGGCAATCCGCCGCCACTCGTCCAGGTGATTTCGTCGATGGTCTTGCCTTCGAAAGTTTTGCCGGTTATGGAGAATTCCGCTCCAGCCAGCTCGCTGCCGCCGCCGACCTTGGTTTTGGAGAACAGGATGCCGCTTTCACTGGGCTTGTCTTTCATGGTCACGACGTTGGAATCCTGCTTCTTACCGTCGATGGTCACGCTGCCGTCGAGCCCGACGCTGAATACGATGTCATCCGCGGTTTCATAGCCGTCCGGCGCCACCTTTTCACGCAGGGTGTAGGTGCCGGGTAGCAGGGTGAGTTCGCCGGGTTCGCCGCCCTTGCTGGTCCAGGTGATCTCGTCGATCGCCTTGCCGTCCAAGGTGGTGCCGGTGATGCTCATCTGCGCGCCGTCGATATTGGTGATGCCACTGGTGAGACTGTTTTTATTGACGGTCACCTGATGCGTCCGGTACTGGTCGGTCATCACGATGGTATTGTCCTGCACGTCGGCATATGTGCCATCGGTTTGCTTGATCTGCACGCTGAGCTTGCCGGTGACGGCGTCGCTCACGACTTTGAATTCGACCGGATCCGCTACCAGATAATCATCCGGCGCCTTGGTTTCGGTCAAGGTGTAGGTGCCGGGCTTGAGCTTGATCCTCTTCGACTTATCCCGCTCACTTCCCCAGGTCTGCGTTTCGAATTCGGTGCCATCATTCAGCGTACCGGTGAGGCGCATGGTGGCATCTGCGATCTCCGTACCCTTGAGGTCCTGCTTGGAGAAGCACACCTCCTCGTTTTCGGGGTGGTGCGTGTTGGTGATGGCGAAACCTTGGGTTTGCGAGCCGGTGATGTGCGTGGTGTAGCCGCTCACCGTATCTTCGCGTATAGTATACACGATCTTCTTGCCATCCTCGTAGACGGGCAGATTAGTGAACGCGCTGCCGTTCTGCCAGTTTCCAACCGCATCGAGTGTCACGCTTTGATCGGTTTCCTCTCCGTTTTTCAACAGATGCACGGTTACGCTGTCAGGGCGCTTCTGGTCCTGGTTGTTGGCGTCGTCCCATGTTTTTTCAACGCCGATCGACGTGGTTTCGGGCGTGTGCGTGTTGGTGCATTGTTCGGCGGCAGCCGAACCGTCGGTGTTGTATTGCACGTCAGCGCATTGCGAGTCGTACCCGCCCAGCGTCGTGGTTTCGACGGCCTTGTAGGCCGCGGTTTTGCCGTCGACTTTCACCGGCAGTCCCATCCATTGCACTTTATCGCTCTTGTCGGGATTGAGTATGCGGCTTTGCCCGTCGACTTTCGTATAAGCGGCATCGCCGTCGGTCTTGCGGTACAAATCGAAGGTGACGGATGCGCGTTTGCCGTCCTGGTTGTTATTGTCGTTCCATGTTTTCGTAACAGTCAACGACGTGGTTTTCGGTGCGTCCTCCGCCTGCACGTGACCGATGCCGTCGCTACCGGTCACATTTTTGCCGTCGACGGTGATGGTGCCGTCTTCGCCGACCAGAATGATGATCGGATCCATGACTTGGTATCCGTCCGGTGCGTTGGCTTCGGTCAGCTTGTACCGTCCGGGCAGGAGTTCGAGCGTTTTCGTCTCGCTGCCGGAGGTGGTCCATGTCCAATCGGATTCCACCTGCGACGATCCGACACGAGTCAGCTGCATGGTGGCACCGTCGACGGGTACACCGGCATTCGCCGCATCCACCTTTGTGAATTGCACCTTGAACTTCGTTTTGTGGTCGTTGCTGCAGTTCCAACGGTAGTTGCCCAATGTGGTCGTCTTGCCGTCGCTGTCTTTGGCTACGGCGACGATCAATTTGCCGCTTTGCCCGTCTACGGTAACGGTTTTGTTGTCGTATCGTCCGTCGTATGCACCGGCAGCGGTCTGCGCGTCATGTCCGGGGAATATCACATAGAGCGGAGCGGATTTCTCGTATTGCGAATCAGTGCTGCCGGGCACTTTGCCGTCCGGACCTGTCAGCTCGGTGACCTTATATACGGTGTCGTAGTCCAGCTGCAGTCGGTCGGACAGTCCGTTGGATGCTCCTGTGGTCAGCTGCTTGGTGATTTCTTTGCCAACCGTACCATTGCAGGTGCCGTCGGCATCGGCCGTAGACGACACGAAGTTGCATCCGGTGACGCTTTCCACTTTGAAGGTGGCGCTGCCCGCCGGCTTGCCGAGATCGCCATCCGCGTACTTGTAGATCTGCAGTGTGCTCTGGTCGTATTTCATGCCGCCTTTGCTCTGCTGCACGGTTCCGGTGATTGTGTTCTGCGAGGTTCCGCCGTTGTTCTCATACCCGGCGAGCACGATTTTGTTGCCGCCCAGCGATCCGAAGCTTTCGCCTGGTTTGAGCTGCACCGCGGCCGTGTAGGTGATGGTGCATGCACGGGCGTCGGGAATGGAGAACACTAGTTCGCGGGTCTGCGGATTGTATGACCATGTTGCACCGTTGATGGCGGTTCCATTGTCGGAGTCCATGATCGACACGCTGTTGGCGTTGAGGTCGAGTGCCTGACCCATGGTGTCGGTCAGAGTGAGGTTGTTGCCTTTGTTAAGCGTGTCCGCATTCGGGTTGACTTTGACCGTGTAGTTCACGTTCGGCGCGGTCGTGGCATCGTATTTGCCGTTTTTGTCAAGAAGTTTCGGCTTGCTCGCGCCCACTGTGGCGGAAGCGTCGCCTCCGGCGCTGCCATCAATGTCGATGTGCGCCTTGTTCTCGTAATTTCCCCAATCAGGTGCGGTGATCGGGTCGATGCTCGTCTCATACACGATGAGCACACCAGCCGAGGTCTTCGCCTGGCTGAACGCCGGGGTACCCGTTGGCTATGGTGAAGGTCACCGTGCCGTCGCCGTTGTCTTTGGCGCTCACTCCGGACAGCATTTTCGTGTGCTGGAAGCGTCGAGATCTTCAACGATTTCGCGTCGTACCGCGTGTGGACGGGCAACGTATCGGTCACCACGATGTTTTCGGCGTCCGACATCACGTCATGCACTTTGATGCGCCAGCGGATCACGCCTTTGGAGTTGGCGGTGTAGCCGTACCCGTATTGGTCCCAATACTGGTTGGCGTCTTCCTTGCCGAGCACGTCGCCGCGATGCTGGTGTTTCGCCGTGGAGGTTTTGTTCAATGCCGAAGCTCGGTTCCACACGGTTTCGTCGGTCACACCGTCGTTGACGGTGGACTGGTATTGCACGTACACCGTAGTGCCTTTGGGCAATGATGCGAACACGATGGTGAATCCCCTATCGGTGGCCTCTGTCGTGTATCCGCCCGCGTATTGCTGCGTCAGGGCGGCGTCGGTGTACACTTTAATGCTGTCTTTCACCAAGGTTTGCTTGGATCCCAGATCCTTGCCGCTGTCGTCCACATCCAGCTTGTCGGTCAGTTCGGCGTTGGTGAGGTCTTCCAAGGCTTTCATGCTGGTCACCCACGTCAGGTTCTTCGCTTCGGATGCCGGCGACGTGCATGTTTTCTTCAGTTCGACCGCGTCCGTGCCGAGTTGAGGTTCGGCCGTGGCTGTTTTGCCGGTTCCATCCTGAGGTTTTACGGTGACTTCGTTCTTGTATTTCTGGTGTTCGCCGCTTCCTTCGACCGGCACGTTTTTCGCTTCGGTCCAATACTGGATTTGGAAATGGTCGTAGCCGCCGGAGGGCAGGGTCACGGTGCCTGCTACGAGATCGCTCCAGCTAAGTTTGATGTAATGCTGCGGATTGTACGGGTCGTCGTCCGTATATGCGCCGGGCGAGCCGGTCGGACACACGGATTTCCAGTCGCCGCTGTTGTAGCAGCTGAGCACCAGATCTCCGGTCGGTTCCTTGAGGTTGTTCTTGTCGAGCAGATCTTTGACGGTGGCTCCGTCGACGGATTGGCCTTCGCCAGCGCCGATGGTGATGTTCCAAGTGAAGCCTTGCGTGCCATTTTCGTCTTTTGCTGCGGTTGCGCTTTTGTTCACATACCAGTCGCTGTAGTTGAACCAGATGGAGTTGCTGGTTTCCTTCTTGTTGACGTCTTCGTTGCTGGAATAGGTCACCTTGTTTTTGTTTTCGGTGGCATTGCTGCAATTGCCGGCCTCGCGGCATGCCTTGATGACGCTGTCTTTGTCGGCGTTCACCGAGTAGCGCACGTATAGTTTCTCACCGTCGCCCATGGAGCCGATGGTGACGTTGAAATTATGGTCGTCGGTTTTGGAGGATTGCCATGCGCCCGTGTATTCGTTCTTGCAGTCGGCGTCGGTGTAGATGTGCACGGATCCGTCCACGAAGGTCAGCAGGCCGCCCATGGTGTCGTCTATGGTCACGCCGGTGTTCGTGCCTGTAGAGGTCACTTCCAAAACGAAATCGTAGGTGGATGCGTCGGAAGTGGAGATTGCCGGGCGTTTGACCACGTTGACGCTGTGTTTGCCCTCCACGTTCACGGTGATGGTGCCATATCCGGGGAAGGTAAAGCTGGTATCGCCGCCAGCCGAACCACCGGTTTTGTTCGAGGTGATGGTTCCGTCAGTGGTCACGAACGCTTCGATGTTGGACCCCGCCGATTCGCCGCGGGTGTAGGTGGCCACCATTTTGTCGCCGTCGATGGTGTAGTAGCCGACCACGTCGCCACCGTTGTAGATCGGGTATTTCTCGTTCGATTTGTATTCCAGATTGCCGGGAAGGTCGTAGACGAAGGTGTCGCCCTCGTTGATTTTGACGTCGTTCGGCACTTTCCAATGCAGTTCGGTGCGGATCTGATCACCGTAGTTGACTTGCATGCCGGAAATGTACGGCTTCCACGTCTTGCCTCCGTCGGAACTGATTTCGAAGGAGGTGTCGTCCTTGTCAACCCAACCGAGATCGCTGATATTGTATTCCTCAGCATACGCGCGTTGCGGCGCTGCGATCACACTTGCGAAGATCATCGCAACGATTGCCACCAACGCGGCAATCGTTGTCATTCCATGCCGCTCACTTACGGCTTTATGCATGCCTGCCATTCTTCCCCCTGGTCGCAATGCAATCTAGTCGGTTTTACCCGTAAACCTACTATTTCTCTGGACCTTACGAGACCACCCCGCACAGACAATGAAACACTCTGAAAACGGGTGCAAGCATGACCTTATAAAAGGTTTAACATGCCGTCAAAAGTTGAAAAAAACGTTTGACGGAACACCCCTAAATCGGAGGATTCTGCAAGAAACGCCGAAAACAATCACCCGACCTGTTTCAATGTTTCATGAAACAAACTGCAAATGGAAGCGTTTGCAAAACGGGGTGCGCCATACGGTGCACCCCGTCACATAACAACAGACCGTTCCGAAACCGACCTCATCCGAACATGAAAGGTCCCACAAACCGGATCAATGCGTGATACCCATCATCGAAAGACACCAAGCATTCTCATAGGAGATCTCCTCCCACTGCTTGTACCTTCCAGACGTACCCCCATGACCAGCCTCAACCTCAATCTTCGCCACGGCATCCACGCCCGCACGCTGCAGTCGGGCCAAC
>ENA-OQNM01000118-OQNM01000118.1-human-gut-metagenome-genome-assembly--contig:-NODE-118-length-28363-cov-6.204774_pt1 | contig 28363 bp, 27 predicted proteins | sample MGYA00242632_ERZ504886 | MGnify/ENA primary metagenome ERZ504886 (study PRJEB26092, sample SAMD00036424) | human gut metagenome | host: Homo sapiens | study: EMG produced TPA metagenomics assembly of... | reverse complement strand
TTTTGTTTCCTGTTTCCACATGGAACAAGAAGTGTAGCTATCTGAGTGGAGGTGAGAAGATGAAACTTTCTCTCTGTTGTCTTATGGTGAGTGCACAGGCCCCCGATGTTTTTATTGTGGATGAACCTACTAATAATATTGATATTCTGAGTATGGAGATATTGACCGAAACTTTGAAGGATTATCAAGGCACTTTGTTGGTGGTGAGTCATGACAACTATTTTGTGCAACAAATAAAGGCAGATAAGCAGATTGAGTTGTTCTGATGTTTTTATTTTGTCAAGTGCGGCATTTTTGTTTTAAATATAGAATTTGACAAAAATGCCGCAGACTTGATTTATTTTATTCGGAGTTATTATTGCAGTGTCAGCGTCTTTACTTGTAATTCAGCATCTTTAGAATTACCCCCTACCATTATATCGAAGTTTCCGGCTATGGTGCGCATGGTATTTGTCTGCGCGTCCCACCATTCCAATTGTTTGGGTGTTAACTCTAATTCTACATTGACTGTTTTTCCTGCAGGAATTTGTACACGTTTGAAAGCACGCAGTGTTTTAACCGGTCCTTCCGCATCTTCTTGTTTTTTCAGATATACCTGTACTACTTCTTCCCCGTCACGATTACCGGTATTGGTTACAGGAACAATAATTTTGGCAGTTTCTCCTACTTTAATCGTTTGCTCCAGTTTGATGTTACCATAGTTAAAAGTGGTATAACTCAAACCATAACCGAATGGGAAAAGAGGATCACCTTTAAAATAACGGTAAGTACGTCCTGTCATATTATAATCTTCAAAATCAGGTAATTGCGTTATGTTCCGGTAAAAAGTAACGGGCAGTCGTCCGGCGGGATTGTAATCGCCGAACAAGACTTCGGCAGCAGCTTTACCTCCGGATTGTCCCGGATACCATGCTTGTAAAATGGCCTGACAATATTTGGTTTCGGGTTCCATGGCAATGGGTGATCCGGAAAAATTAACGAAAATAACTTTTTTCCCGGCATCACAGAGTGCTTTTATCAATTCACGCTGAACAGCCGGAAGTTCGATGTCAGTACGGTCTCCTTTGCGGAATCCCGGTAAATTGACACCCATCTCCTCTCCTTCCAAACTTGGAGATATACCGCCTGCAAATATAACTACATCAGCATCTTTCACTTTTGCTACCGTGTTTTTAATGTTGACTTCTTCTTTAAATCCAAGATCGAAATTCAACTGTGCATCTCCACTAAAGTATTGGAAGCGGATTTCTATATCGTATGGCTTGCCGGCTTCTGCATGCATGGCGTAAGCTTGTCCCCTGCCCCCATGTTTGTTGGTGAATTTCTTTACTTCTTCACCATTTATCAATAATTGTGTAGCTCCACAACTATAGAAGTTGAAAATAACCTCTCCTGTTTCCTGGGGGGTGAACACACTTTGATAGACGGCCGAGAAATCGGTCAGGTTCACACCGGGAGCAAATACGGTAGCTCCGGAAGTGCAAAGACGGAACGGTGTGGTAAGTTGTGCGGTGGCTACCGCATTTCCTTCATATTCCTTGTTGTTCCAATAGCGGGCGGAGAATCCTGGACCTTCTTTAGAAGTACACTGGCTGAAAACGCTTCTGATTAATGAGCGCTCCACCCAGCTGCAACCTTGTTCATAGATCAGCTTGTCGTTCTCTCCCATGGCTGAGCGGATACCTTCCAATAAGGTGATCGTATGTTTGGGAGTACCGTTATAATTACCCCATTGCATCACAGAATCATTTGCGTTAGGTCCCATGACGGCGATGGTTTGTCCACCGCGTTTCAGTGGCAGGATATTATTTTTGTTCAGTAACAGCGTCATTGATTTGCGTGCTATATCTAGTGACAGGGAATCATGTTCTGCCGAGCAAACCACAGAATAAGGAATTTTAGTCCATTCCACTTTGTCAGGATCATCCATTTCCCCCAATTCAAAGCGTGCTTTTAATAATCGTTTTACGGATACATCAATGTCCTTTTCACTGATTAATCCTTTTTTAGCGCTTTCTACCAATGCTTTATAACTGGAACCACATTCCAGATCCGTACCGCTTAATACTGCGGCGGCAGAGGCCGATTCAGCATCCGGATGTGTTTTGTGTCCTTTTTCCCGATAGAAATCGTCAATAGCACCACAATCTGAAAGTACAATGCCGTCATATCCCCAGTCTTGACGGAGAATTTGCATCAGCAGGCGGTCACTTCCGCAACACGGATCACCTTCCAAACGGTTATAGGCACACATTACCTCCTTTACTTTTGCTTCTTTTACTAATGCTTCGAAAGGTACAAGATAAGTTTCATGCAAGTCACGCGGTTTGATATTTTCCGCATTGAACTCATGACGATTCCATTCCGGCCCTGAATGGACGGCAAAGTGTTTGGCACAAGCGTGTATTTTATCGTATTTTTGATTAGCATCCATGCATTGCAATCCTTTTACCACATTTACCCCCATGACACTTGTCAGATAAGGATCTTCCCCGTACGTTTCAATACCTCTCCCCCATCTGGGATCGCGATAAATATTGACGGTGGGTGTCCACATGGTCAGGCCTTGATACCGTTCGTAGCTTCCCGCCGCCGAGTATGCGGCATTTTTGGCCCGGGCTTCATCCGAAACTGCAGTATAGATGGTATGTATGGCATCGGGCTCAAAAGAGGCCGCCATGCCTATAGGCTGAGGAAAGACGGTGGCCAGTCCGCTCCGTGCCACTCCGTGCAAGGCTTCGTTCCACCAATTATAAGGTTTAATGCCTAATCTTTCGACAGGTTTGGAATTGTCCATCATTAAGGCAACTTTTTCTTCTAGAGTAAGTTGTTGCAATAAATCCTCTGCCCGTTCTTCGGGAGATAAACTGCTGTCTTTATAAGCCGGTTGATTGTTACAGCCGCTTAGCATCACAAGGGAAGCAAATAAATATAGAATTTTGTTTCTCATAGTAAAATGGTAAAAATGATTAGTTACACGGCAAAAATAGAATAATTGTGAAAAAAGTCCGTGTATTTTTTGATTAAAAAGGTGGAAGATATTGTTTTTTATACAAAAAGGTGGGATAGATATAAAAAGTTTCCGGCCGGATACATCGTACCGACCGGAAACGTATGAGATACAGCAAATAATGACTATTTATATTCTGCCCAATCTATCAGGCGCATATCCCCTTTCTTGGCCAGCGTATCATGCATAGCCAATGCAGCCGGAATACAATGAGGAGTTTGTCCTTTGGAAGACATTTTTACATAATCCCAAAGAATGTTCTTATAATCCGGATGTGCACAATTTTCGATGATAGCCTTGGCGCGTTCTACCGGGCTCTTGCCGCGTAAGTCGGCAACACCTTGTTCAGTAATAAGGATATTGACATCGTGTTCACTGTGATCTTCGTGAGAAACCATAGGAACGATGGCACTGATTTTTCCTTCTTTTGCCACAGACGGGCAAGTAAAGATGGAAATATAGGCATTGCGGGTAAAGTCACCTGAGCCACCAATACCATTCATCATTTTGGTGCCGCTGATGTGAGTAGAATTTACATTACCGTAAATATCTGCTTCGATGGCTGTATTGATAGATATAACACCAAGACGACGGATAATTTCCGGGTTGTTTGAGATTTCAGACGGACGCATGACCAGTTTGTCACGGAAGAAGTCGATATCATCATAAATACCTTGCAGACATTCGTTGGTGACAGTCAATGAACAGGTACTTCCAAATTTTACACGTCCCTGGCGAATCAGGTCCACCACTGCGTCTTGTAATACTTCCGTATACATTTCGAAGGCGGGAATTGTTTTGTCTCGTCCCAAAGCACCCAATACGGCATTAGCAATGTTACCTACTCCACTCTGTAATGGCAGGAAGCTTGCAGGAATAATACCCCGTTTCATGTCAGCTGCCAGGAAGTCGGCAACATTTTGTCCAATCTGGTCGGTGATAGGATCCGGTGCGGTAAATGAACGGGCCTGGTCAGGGGTGTTTACTTCCACTACGCCGATGATTTTTTTCGGGTCTACCTGTACATAAGGCAGACCGATACGGTCGCTGGGTTTGTAAATAGGAATTTCACGACGGTAAGGCGGGTCAAGCGGTTCATAAACATCGTGCAGGCCCATACCGTTTTTACTGTGGGCAGCGTTCAATTCGATGATCACTTTATCTGCCAGACGTGCAATAGTCGGTGCAATTCCACCGGCGGCTGTCAGATAAACTTTGCCGTCGGGAGTGATTTCACACGCTTCCAGAATAGCGACATCTACTTTACCCATGAACCCGTAACGTACCTCCTGTGCCATTTGTGACAGATGGATATCGTTGTATGCTATTTCGCCGTTATTTACGGCTTTTCGGAAATCGGGGTTGGTTGTGTAAGGAGCACGGTAACGGATTGCCTTGACCCTGGATAAGATGCCGTCTGTAGCATCTCCTGTAGAAGCACCGGTAAAGATACTAATTTGAAAAGGGTTACCTTTGGCATGTTCTTCTTCTGCTATTTTTGCGACTTCGGGTGTTACGGCTTTCGGTGTTCCTGCCGGAGTAAAGCCGCTGAGTCCAATGTTGTAGCCATGCTTGATATAGCTGGCTGCTTCGGCTGCGGAAATAATATTAAATCCCATGATATTCAATGTGTTATTCTTATTAGTATAGTTGTTATTAATATTTGCGATTAAAAATCTCTGAATAAATAAAAGCACGTCGTGCCTCTTCTTTAGTACTCAGTCTTATAGGAGTCCGGTCTTCCCTTTTGTTCTCTTTCCGGGGTGGATCTGTTGGCTTCTTGACCATCGGCTGATGCTGCATGCGGGGAGTCTGAGGTTTGCGGACTGTTTGAACGGAAGAAACAGGAAGGTCCTCTCCTATGTTCTCCTGCTCTATTTCAGGAAACATATCTGCAAGCACTTTCTTTGGAGAAGGTGTTTTCTTCTCTTTGCCTGTTCTTGAGATTTGTTGCACGATGGCTGCAACAATGATTATTATAAATATGATAACCTGAATGATATCCATACTTTCCTTATTATATAATGAATGCTCAAAGTTAGAAAAATATTTCATAACTAACTCTATAAAAGGGCATAAAAAAAGGAAGAGAACTTCACAGTTGTCTTCCCCTATTTTTTTAACCTAAACCTTAACTATGAAAAAATCTAATGTTTTTCGGAAGCAAATATGCGAATTATAATAATACGTTGGTAACGTTAACGGTTTTTTTGTTCACTGGTTATAATTATTTAACAGTTAAATGCATAAATCTCTTATAATATTCAATTTTCGGCTCTTTTATTCGTTTAATTTGTCGGTAACTCCGTATCTTTGCCTACGAAACCATAAAACAGAGAAAATATGAAAGAAACAACAGGAGCAGACTTTAAATCTGCAACTGATTCCGAAAACAAGAAATTGTTTATTGAAACTTACGGATGCCAGATGAATGTTGCTGATAGTGAAGTGATTGCTTCTATTATGCAAATGGCAGGCTACCATGTATGCGAAACATTGGATGAAGCGGATGCTGTATTTATGAATACCTGTTCCATTCGCGACAATGCAGAACAAAAGATTCTGAACCGTCTGGAGTTTTTCCATTCTATGAAGAAAAACAAACGCCGGAATCTGATTGTCGGTGTGTTGGGCTGCATGGCAGAACGTGTAAAAGATGATTTGATCGAGAACCATCATGTAGATCTTGTCGTAGGACCGGATGCCTATCTCACTTTGCCCGATTTGGTCGCTTCGGTGGAAGCGGGGGAGAAAGCCATTAATGTGGAGCTTTCTACTACAGAAACCTATCGTGAGGTAATTCCGTCCCGTATTTGCGGCAATCATATCTCCGGGTTTGTATCCATTATGCGTGGTTGCAATAATTTCTGTCATTATTGTATTGTGCCGTATACCCGTGGGCGTGAGCGCAGCCGTGATGTGGAAAGTATTCTGAATGAGGTGCGTGACTTGGCAGACAAAGGTTATAAAGAAGTAACGTTGCTGGGACAGAATGTGAATTCTTATCGTTTTGAGAAAGAGGGTGAAATAATTACTTTCCCGATGCTGCTCCGCACAGTGGCCGAGGCGGTTCCGGACATGCGTGTTCGTTTTACCACTTCACATCCCAAGGATATGAGTGATGAAACCTTGCAAGTCATTGCGGAAACGCCTAATGTATGCAAGCATATTCATTTACCGGTACAGAGCGGCAGTTCGCGCATATTGAAGCTGATGAACCGCAAATATACCCGTGAGTGGTATTTGGAAAGGGTAGCGGCTATTCGCCGTATCATTCCCGATTGTGGTCTGAGTACTGATATTTTCTCCGGCTATCATTCGGAAACGGAAGAAGACCATCAGGAATCTCTATCCTTGATGCGTGAGTGTGCGTACGATTCCGCCTTTATGTTTAAATATTCTGAACGTCCCGGAACATATGCTTCCAAGCATCTGCCGGATGATGTACCCGAAGAGGTTAAGATACGCCGGCTGAATGAAATCATTGAATTGCAGAACCGTCTTTCTGCCGAAAGTAATGCCCGTGATGTAGGCAAGACTTTCGAAGTGATGGTAGAAGGTGTTTCCAAGCGTTCCAGAGAGCAGCTTTTTGGCCGTACACAGCAAAACAAGGTGGTGGTCTTTGATCGTGGGAATCATCGTATCGGTGATTTTGTCCATGTACGCATTACTGAAGCCAGTTCGGCTACATTGAAAGGAGAAGAGGTGTTCTGATGGGGAGAAAAGAAGAATATAAGGAAAAGAACTTGCAATATTTGCAAGTTCTTTCTACACAGGAAGGTATTTGTCCTTTACCTTGTAATATGTTTTATAAAGTATTGCAGACAGGTACGGGTACAGTTTCACCTACAATCCGAAGTATTGTCACCGTTCATTATCGGGGAAGTCTGATAAACGGAAAAGAGTTTGATAATTCCTATGACCGTAACTGTCCCGAAGCTTTCCGGCTGTGTGATGTCATAGAGGGATGGCAGCTGGCGCTTCAACGTATGCATGTAGGAGATAAATGGGTGGTTTATATTCCTTATACTATGGGATATGGCAACCGTACAAGCGGGCCGATTCCTGCTTTCTCTACATTAATATTTGAGGTGGAACTGCTGGGCATTGCATAATGCCTCCGGTTATCGGTTATGCAGTCTGTCATTCATCCGGTCTTCGTAACCGTCACGATATTTCTTTTCGGGCATAACAATCCATAAGATTATATAGACAATAATGCCCGAAAAGGCTGTGAAAACCGTGGCAAATGAATAGATAATGCGCACTACCGTAACATCCCAGCCAAAATAATCGGCCAGTCCCGCACATACTCCGGCTAGCATTCTGTTGTTGGAACGGGTCAGTTTTTTATTTTCCATTTCCGTCTCTTTTTAAGTTATCTGCACAAATGTAGGAAAAGTAAAAACGAATTATTAACTTATACTCTTAAAAGTACTTAAAGGATAGTCCTTCTCATTCAATTTATTTGTTATTTTGCAGCAAATTAGGGCAAAAAGTGGATATACTCAAAATAAATACTTGTCCGTTGTGCGGCGGAAAACATTTGGGACATGCAATCACTTGTACGGATCACTATGCTTCGGGTGAACAATTCAATTTGGTTCGCTGCGATGATTGTGGCTTTATTTTTACACAAGGTGCACCCGTGGAAGCCGAGATAGGGCGATATTATGAGACCCCCGATTATATTTCACACACTGATACCCGCAAGGGGCTGATGAACCGTGTATACCATGAGGTACGCAAGTATATGCTGTCACGCAAAGCCAAGCTGATAAAACGGACATCCGGTTTGAGTAAAGGTACTTTGTTAGACATAGGTACCGGTACCGGATATTTCAGTAATGCTATGAAGGAGCGCGGATGGCGGGTGAAAGCGATAGAGAAAAGTCCGCAGGCGCGTTCGTTTGCCAAAGAGCATTTTGAATTGGATGTAGATACGGAGGATGCTTTGGCGGGATATGCCGATCATTCTTTTGATGCCATAACTTTATGGCATGTGATGGAGCATCTGGAACATCTGAATGAAACGTGGGAGAAATTATTCAAGCTGTTGAAAGAGAGGGGAGTATTGATAGTGGCTGTGCCTAATCCCAGTTCGTATGATGCGGAAAAGTATAAGGAATGGTGGGCGGCATACGATGTGCCCCGTCATTTATGGCATTTTACACCTTCCGTCATGCAACAATTCGGTGTCAAGCATGGTTTTAAATTAGCGGAACAGCATCCGATGCCTTTTGATGCTTTTTATGTATCCATGTTGACGGAAAGATATAAAGGCAGCCGTTTGTCCTTTTTGAAGGGAATGTGGACGGGCCTGTTGGCCTGGTTCAGTTCACTGGCGAAAAAAGAACGCAGTAGTTCAATGATTTATGTATTCAGAAAGAAGTGATTATGGGAAAAAAATCAGGGTCCTTTTTCGATATGCAGTTCATTACCTCCAGCATCAGTACAATGCTGGTGTTGCTCTTGTTGGGGATGGTGGTATTCTTTGTGCTGTCTGCCAATAACTTATCCAAGTATGTACGCGAGAACATCAGTTTCTCCGTACTCATCAGCGATGATATGAAAGAAGCAGACGCTTTGAAATTCCAGAAAAAATTGAATGAGGAACCTTTTGTGAAAGAAACTTCCTATATATCGAAGGAGCAGGCGTTGAAAGAGCAGAGCGAAGCGATGGGTACAGACCCGGCTGAATTCTTGGGATATAATCCTTTTACAGCTTCTATTGAAATAAAACTGAATGCCGATTATGCCAATTCGGACAGCATTTCTTGGATAGAGCAGAAAATTATGCAGAACAAGAAAGTAATGGAAATCAACTATCCCCAGGATTTACTGGATGCAGTGAACAGCAATATACGGAAAATCAGTTTTTTGCTATTGGGACTGGCTGCGCTGCTTACCCTTATTTCTTTTGCGCTGATTAATAACACCATCCGTCTGGCCATTTATTCCAAACGTTTTCTGATTCATACCATGAAACTGGTAGGGGCAAGCTGGGGATTTATCCGTCGTCCTTTTTTGGTGCGGAATATATGGATAGGGATACTGGCCGCTGCCATGGCAGATGCGGCATTGATAGGAATGGCCTATGCGTTGGTAAGATATGAACCCGAATTGATTGAGATTATTACCCCTATGACCATGCTTATGGTAATGGGTTCTGTTTTTGTGTTTGGTGTGGTTATTACCTTTATGTGTGCATATATATCAATCAACAAATACTTGCGCATGAAAGCTAGTGCGTTGTATTACATTTAATAATAAAAGGATATGGATAGACAAAAATTCGCCTTTGATAAAACTAATTTTATATTGCTTGCCATAGGTATGGCAGTGATTATTGTCGGTTTTCTGCTGATGACAGGACCTAGTTCGACAGAAGGATATTTTGAGCCGGATATTTTTAGTGTACGTCGCATCAAAGTGGCGCCCGCAGTATGTTTCTTTGGCTTTATCTTTATGATTTATGGCATTGTCCGCAAGCCAAAGGACAAGACAGAAGTGGTTAACTCTTGATTTTTTTAATTTTAATTCTCAATTTTTATTTAAAGAATGGAATGGTTTGAGGCATTGATCCTTGGTGTGCTCCAAGGATTGACAGAGTATTTGCCGGTCAGCAGTAGTGGTCATCTGGCTATCGGTTCGGCATTGTTTGGCATACAAGGGGAAGATAATCTGACTTTTACCATAGCAGTGCATGTGGCTACGGTACTCAGTACTTTGGTTATATTATGGAAAGAAATAGGCTGGATATTCCGTGGCTTGTTCAAGTTTGAGATGAATGCGGAGACAAAATATGTGATCAATATCCTGGTATCCATGATTCCTATCGGCATTGTGGGTGTGTTTTTTAAAGATTATGTGGAAGAAATTTTCGGTTCCGGCTTGCTCATTGTAGGTTGTATGCTGTTATTGACAGCTTTGCTTCTTGCTTTCTCTTATTATGCAAAACCTCGTTTGAAAGAGAACATCAGCATGAAGGATGCGTTTATTATAGGTCTGGCACAGGCTTGTGCCGTGATGCCGGGATTATCCCGTTCGGGTACTACCATTGCTACCGGTTTGTTGTTGGGAGATAACAAGGCGAAACTGGCTCAGTTCTCTTTCCTGATGGTGATTCCTCCTATATTGGGTGAGGCGTTGCTGGATGGTATGAAGATTGTAAAAGGAGCTGCAGCCGGCACATCAGATATATCTGTATTGTCATTGGTTGTAGGTTTTCTGGCAGCTTTCATATCGGGCTGTGTAGCTTGTAAGTGGATGATTAATATTGTGAAGAAAGGTAAGTTGATTTATTTTGCTATCTATTGTGCCATAGCCGGTGCCGTTACGATAGCGTGCACATTGATGTAATTGGATGAATTTTAAAGAAGGAGAAGTATTATACTTTGATAAACCGCTGAAATGGACCTCATTTGCAGTGGTGAACAAGATAAGATACCATATTTGCCGCAAACTGGGCGTGAAGAAAATAAAAGTGGGACATGCCGGGACATTAGACCCGCTGGCTACCGGGGTGATGATTATTTGTACAGGCAAGGCAACGAAACGCATCGAAGAGTTCCAGTATCATACCAAAGAATACATTGCCACCTTGCAGTTGGGGGCTACCACACCTTCATTCGACCTGGAGAAGGAGATAGATGCTACCTATCCTACGGAACATATCACCCGCGAGTTGGTAGAGGAAGCCTTGCAGCGTTTTATCGGCAGGATAGAACAGATTCCGCCTGTTTTCTCGGCTTGTAAGGTAGATGGTAAACGCGCTTACGATTTGGCTCGAAAAGGTGAGGATGTGGAGTTGAAAGCCAAGACGTTGATTATAGACGAGATAGAGTTGCTGGAATGTAATCTGCCTGAGATTAAAATCAGGGTAGTGTGCAGCAAGGGCACTTATATCCGTGCATTGGCCCGTGATATTGGCGAAGCTTTGAATAGCGGTGCTCATTTGACAGGGCTGATACGTACCCGGGTGGGGGATGTGAGACTGGAAGACTGTTTGTCGGTGGAAAGTTTTCCGGAATGGCTTGACCAACAAGAGATTGAAGAAGTTATAAACGAATAAGGAGAGATAAGATGAAACTGTCGCAATTTAAATTTAAACTGCCGGAGGATAAAATAGCTTTGCATCCGGCTAAGTATAGAGATGAGTCGCGCCTGATGGTTGTTCACAAATCAACAGGTAAGATTGAACACAAGGTATTCAAGGATATCCTGGACTATTTTGATGATAAAGATGTGTTTATCTTTAATGATACGAAAGTTTTCCCTGCGCGTTTGTATGGAAATAAGGAAAAGACCGGTGCCCGTATCGAGGTATTTTTGTTGCGCGAGCTGAATGAGGAACTTCGCTTGTGGGATGTGCTGGTAGATCCTGCCCGTAAGATCCGTATCGGTAACAAGCTTTATTTTGGTGACGATGATTCCATGGTGGCCGAAGTGATTGACAACACCACTTCCCGCGGACGTACCCTGCGTTTCCTGTATGACGGCTCTCACGACGAGTTCAAGAAAGCATTGTATGCGTTGGGAGAGGCTCCGCTGCCCAGTTTCATCCGTCGTCCGGTAGAAGAGGAAGATGCCGAACGTTTCCAGACTATCTTTGCCAAGAACGAAGGAGCTGTGACAGCTCCCACTGCCGGACTTCATTTCAGCCGCGAGTTGATGAAGCGTATGGAAATCAAAGGTATAGACTTTGCTTTTGTGACGATGCATGCCGGACTGGGTAATTTCCGCGAGATTGATGTGGAGGACCTTACCAAGCATAAGATGGATTCGGAGCAGATGTATGTCAATGCGGATGCGTGCCGTATGTGATAATGCAGGATGAAGAAGAATATTGTGCGGTAGGAACGACAGTGATGCGCACGATAGAGACTGCGGTAGGTACGGATGGTCATCTGAAAGAATTTGACGGATGGACCAATAAGTTCATTTTCCCTCCTTATGATTTCTCGGTAGCCAACAGCATGGTTACTAACTTCCACCTGCCTCTCTCCACTTTGCTGATGCTGGTAGCTGCCTACGGTGGTTATGATCTGGTGATGGAGGCTTATCACACAGCGTTGAAGGAAGATTACCGTTTCGGTACTTATGGCGACGCTATGTTGATTTTGGATAAGTAATACCGGTTGGAGCAGCGTATGAGGGTTTATTTGGGACTTGGAACCAATCTGGGTGATAAAGAATCAAATCTGCATGTTGCTGTCCGGAAGATAAATGAGCGGATAGGGGAGGTTACTGCCCTTTCCGCTTTTTATGTTACCGCCCCTTGGGGGTTTTCTTCTGAAAATTCTTTTCTGAATGCCGCCTGTTGCGTGGAGAGTGTGCTTCCTCCCTTGGATATATTGCGGGAAACACAGGAGATAGAGCGTGAATTAGGTCGGATGAAGAAGTCGGCGGGAGGTAATTATAGTGACCGCCTGATTGATATAGATATTTTGTTGTACGGCGATTTAATACTGCATACGCCGGAATTGGAAATCCCTCATCCCCTGATGACTGAACGGAGGTTTGTCATGGACCCGCTGGCGGAGATTGCATCGGATGTGGTGCATCCGGTATTGGGAAAAAGGCTGGGGGAGCTTTAAACCTGTAAGAGTATATTAATTAAAAGAGGACGGAAAATTCTTCAAATCCGTCATTGTGGTGTAGATAGCTGATTGATAGTGTATTGTTATGAAGAATTCGTAATAGAATCCTTCATAAATGTTTCAGATGAATCAATGTTTATAATGTTATTATATTTTGTCATGGATATAATATCTATGCTCATATTTGTTTTCTCTTCCAGATTCTTATTATATTGATTTAGATCGAATCCTATGCCACATGGTGCCTGTGCTACGACAAGTGGGCGCCTCGAATGGCAGCGACGACGATTGGGTGCGCAAGTACAATCGTGATTCCGAGGAAGTCGCGCAGCTTCGCGCACAGTACCCGGACACGCTTGAATTCTATCGTTGGCTCGAATGGGTCGCCACCGAGCAGCTGCATGCGGCCCAGCAGGCGGCGCGCGAGGCCGGCATGAAGATCGGCATCGTCGCCGACATGGCTGTGGGCGTGCATCCGGCCGGTTCCGACGTGTGGTGGAACCCGGAGCGTTTTGCCAAGGGCGCCACGGTCGGCGCTCCGCCGGACATGTTCAACCAGCAGGGTCAGGATTGGAGTCAGCCGCCGCTGAATCCAATCGCTCTCGAACAGACCGGCTACAAGGTGTACCGAGATATGGTGCACGGCATGTTCTCCAATGCGGGCGCGGTACGTATTGACCATATTCTCGGCTTGTTCCGCTTGTGGTGGATTCCGGAAGGCAAGAAAGCCATGGACGGCACCTACGTGCATTACGATTCTGACATCATGCTCGGCATTCTCGCATTGGAAGCATCCCGCGCCGGTGGTGTGGTCGTGGGCGAGGATCTCGGCGTGGTTCCGGCATACGTGTCCAAGTCGCTGTCCGAGCACGGCATTCTCGGCTGCGCTGTGGAATGGTTCGAGCAGTTCGACGGCGAATTCCGTGCGCCGAAGGATTGGCGTCCGTATGCGTTGGCATCCGTCAACACGCACGATTTGCCTCCGGCAGCCGGCTACTTGGAGTACGGGCATGTCAAATTGCGTGAACAGCTTGGACTGCTGTCCGGTCCGGTCGAAGAATTCCAGAAGTCCGCGGAAGCCGAACATAACGCCATGCTGAGCATGCTTGTCGACGAAGGATATCTCGACGCTTCCGCGCTGGAAGACGAGCTTGCCAACGAAAACGAGATCATCGACGCGCTGTACCGCGGTTTGAAGGGATCGCCATGCAAGCTCATGGCGGCGTCCATCGTCGACGCGGTCGGCGAAAAGCGCACGCAGAACCAGCCGGGCACCAGCAACGAATATCCGAACTGGCGTATTACCGCTGGTCTGACGGCGATGGCAATGTCGTGCCGCTGGAGCAGTTGTTCGACAATACTCGACTGCAGGAGATCGCTAGCGATTATGCGCGGCTGAGCTTGCAGCGGATTGAGGCTGATTGCAGCTGATTTCGATTGGCGGAAGGCCGGCGATGCAAGGTAGGGAGACCTGCCAAGCGTCGCCGGCTTTTGCGTGTCGATTGCTGTGTTTCCGTATTCGCAAGTACTAGGGGTTGATGTGTCGCGAATGTCAAGGCTGGCGATATACTAGTAGATTGTTGTGTTTCCCTACGGGGTCCTTCAAAGCGCTTTTCCCACTCGCCATCGAGGACTTTCAGGGAGCCCACGGATAATGAGACCTGAAAAAGGCATCATTCCGCGCCTAACCAACGCAGAGATGTTGATGGAAGGTCCGGAACACAATATATAGAAAAGGTACATCGTGAAAACTTTCACTCCGAAGCCAGCTGATCTGACTCACGACTGGTACGTCATCGACGCCACCGACGTGGTGCTCGGCCGTCTCGCTTCCCAGGCAGCCATCCTGCTGCGTGGCAAGAACAAGCCGACCTACGCTCCGCACGCCGATTCCGGCACCACGTGATCATTCTCAACGACCGATAACGATCGCTCTGACCGGCAATAAGTTAGGGTCAAGGAACTGTAACATGCACTCCGGTCGTCCGGGTGGCCGTGCGTCGCGATAGCTACGGCAAGCTGCTCAAGACCAACCCGTCGAGCGCATCATCAAGTCCGCTATCAAGGGCATGCTGCCGAAGAATCGTCTGGCCAAGGTCCAGCTGGATCGCCTCCACATCATCTGTGGCACCGAGCATCCGTACGCTGGCCAGAAGCCGCAGGTTTTCGAGATCGCTCAGGTCTCGCAGCAGGCTAAGTGAACCGAAGGGAGATAAGAAACATGGCTGAAAACACCAACGACTCCGCGGTTCTCGAGACCGAAGAGGAGCTCACCTCGTACACCACCGAGACCAACGCTGGCGCTGGCACCGGTACTTCCACCATCGCTCCGGGCTACGGCACCGGTCGTCGTAAGGAAGCCGTCGCCCGTGTTCGCCTGGTTCCGGGCACCGGCAAGTGGACCATCAATGGTCGCACCCTGGAAGAGTACTTCCCGGCCAAGCTGCTGCAGCGTGAGGTCAACTCCCCGATCGTTCTGCTCAAGCTCGAAGGCAAGTTCGACGCTATCGTCCTCGTTGACGGTGGCGGCACCACCGGCCAGGCTGGCGCAATCCGCCTGGGCGTTGCCCGCGCTCTGAACGCTATCGATCGTGATGCGAACCGCGCCGCCCTGAAGAAGGCTGGCTTCCTGACCCGCGACGCTCGCGTCGTGGAACGCAAGAAGGCTGGTCTGCACAAGGCACGTCGCGCTCCGCAGTTCTCGAAGCGCTAAAGCTTTACGGCTTATTACGAAACCCCTCGGAAATTACGACTTCCGAGGGTTTCGTTGTAGTTCCAGACGGTATTTTGTACTGGCGTTTAGTATGGTTGGCATCTGCTTCATCGCGCTGATGCTCAATGCCGGAAGCGTCCACAATGTCGGATCATCTTCCGACAGCCCATCATCGGCGGATTGCAGATTGTCCGCATCGTCTTTCATTTGCCAGTACATCATGTTGATGCGGTGCAGATGGTTGCGGAGCCTGCCCGCGGGCTTGCTTTCCGATTCTTCGTCGAATTCCGACACCCGTTCGATGGACGTTCCCAATCCCGGATATTCGCCGACAATCTCCGATGAGGACCAGACCATCTCCCATTCGATGTCTTTCGGCAGATGAAAACGCGTGACCTCATCGGAACCGTTGATCAGAATCAGCAGACTTGGCTCGTCGGGGGATAGCAGCTGCATGGCGAACGAACGGACGGAAGGATTCGTCCAATCCGCATCATTTGGCATCTGTCCATTCGGCAAATACCAATGCACGCGATCGGATTTCTTCAGCAAACCGATTTCGCTCAGGCGAGTGAAGAAATCCTCATGATTGTACAAATCGCGGGATTTACGCAATGTGATTAAACGGGAAGTGAGATTGAACTGCTTCAATTCCGGCGTTTGTTCGGTACTGTACAGCCAATCCCAATCAAGCCAGGTGGTGTCGTTATCCTGCGTGTAGGCGTTATTGTTGCCGTTCTGCGAATTGCCGAATTCGTCGCCGGCAAGCAGCATTGGCGTGCCTAGCGAAAGCAGCAGCGTACCCAGCAGGTTCATGGTGGCGCGTTGCCGTTGCTGCACGATGATTTGATCGCCGCTGGGGCCCTCGTGACCGAAGTTGACGGAATGATTGTCGTTTGTTCCGTCGCGGTTGTTTTCGCCGTTGGCCTCGTTATGCTTGGTTTTGTACATGGTCAGATCGGCTGTGGTGAAGCCGTCATGGCATGCCACGTAATTCACGGACGCGGTCGAACCGCGGCCTGGATCGGTGGCGAACAGGTCGGATGATCCGCACAAACGTGTGGCCATCTCCTGCATGGTCATTTCGCCGTATTCTCCACCGCGCATGCGATCCACGTCGGTCAGCCAGAATTTGCGTGTGCAATCGCGGAACCTGTCGTTCCATTCGGCGAAGGGGATGCCGAATTCGCCGGTGCGCCAGCCGTTCGGGCCGCAATCCCAAGGTTCCATGATCATTTTGAGATTGCCGAGCAGCATGTCGGAGCGCAATGCATACAGGAACGGATGGTAGCGGGTGAATTCACCGTCGAGACGTGCCAGCGTCGCCGCGAGATCGAATCGGAATCCGTCGATGCCAATGCGTTTGGCCCAATAGCGCAACGAATCCACGGCGAACGTGGTGACGTGCGTGTTGGTGAAATCAAGCGTGTTGCCGCAGCCGGTAGTGTCGTACAGGCGGCTGATCTTATCTTTGGTGCGTCGGTAGTACGAGAGATTGTCGAGGCCGCGCCAGCAAATGGTCGGGCCTTCGGGACCGGATTCGCAGGTGTGGTTGTAAACCACGTCCATAATCACTTCAAAGCCGGCCTCGTGCAATGCGCGCACCATGTCGATGACCTCTTGCCGTACTGCGGCCGCGCCTGCTTCTTGTGAGTGTTTGGTGGCATATGAGGCTTCGGGGGCGAAATATCCGAGTGTGGAGTATCCCCAGTAGTTGGTGCGTCCTCTTTCCTGCAGGAAGAGTTCCGATTGTTTGGCTTGGATCGGTAGCAGTTCGATGGAGGTGACGCCCAGATCCTGCAGGTATGAGAGCGTGGCCGGGTGTGCGAGGCCTGCGTAGGTGCCGCGAAGTTCTTTGGGCAGCCATGGCGCGTTGGCGGTGAAGCCTTTGACATGCAGCTCGTAGATAACCGTTTTGCTCCACGGAACGTGTGGGTGCGAGGGTTCCCCTGCGTGTTTGTCGATGGCGCGGTCGTCTATGGCTACGGAAACTGGCATGCGCCCCACGGAGTCGATGGTGCTCATCGGGCCGAATGGCGAACCTTTGACTTTGCCGTTCACGATCTCACATTCATAGGAGAACGCTCCGGGATCAAGCTCCATTGATCCTTCGATGCCTTTGGCGTATGGGTCAAGCAGCAGCTTGTACGGGTTGAAGCTCACGCCATGATCGGGATCCCATGGGCCGTTGACGCGGTATCCGTATTGCATGCCGTCCCATGCTTGTGGCACGTGCACGTACCACAGTCCGTAGTTGGGACCGTCCATGCGGAACAGTGTTTCGCGAAGATTGAGCGAGGGAATGCGTCTGGTGCAGATGCGCTGTTTTTTGGCCTGATCGATGAACGTGAGTCCGGGTTCGTTGAACAGCCGTGCGGCGTCGGCATAGAAGGCGCTCGGTTGGTCAAGTGGTTCAAGTACGCAAAACCACACTTGGTCTGCTGTTTCTGAGCGGACAACGGCGTCCGCGCCACCATCGTCGGTGAAATAGAGACCTGGTCGGGTTGCGTAGCGGTGCAAAGGTGGGTTCTTCATAACCTCATTCTAAACACTTTGAAATTATCTGTTGACTTGCTATGTCGAGGCTGTCGACGCTCGTGCCGGTCTGATCCAGCCGTGAGCTTGAACTCGAGCAGGTGCAGGACTTCCTCGACGGCAAAATCGCCGCCGCTTCCAAGGCTGTCGTCAAAATCGGTGCCGGACGCTGTTTATTCGTCCTGAACAGCTTGGAATTAGCGAAAAAGTATCACGACATGACGGCAAATGCGCCGCCGACATCGCCGCATAGCGCATATCCTAATCACAAAAGGGAAAAATCAATCGTATTCATCGTTATCAGGAGGTAATTTTATGACGAAAGCAATGTCTGAATTCACTACCGATCTGCAGCATTCCGGCATGCCGGCGAAGGATCTCGACGAAACCATCGAATTCTATACGAAGAAGCTTGGTTTCGAACTGGCCGGACTGTTCCATAACGGCGAAAATCGTTGCGCATTCCTGCGTTACGGCCATCTGACCATCGAAACGTGGGAGGGTGATCCGGCTCCGCTGACCACTGGTGCCATCAATCATTGGGCATTCGACACTCCCGACATCGAAGCCGCATTCGAAAACGCGAAGGAACTCGGGCTGAATTTCAAAGATAACGAAATCCAGCATATCGACAGCTTCTGGGAGCATGGCATCCGCTACTTCAACGTGTACGGACCGAACGGCGAAACCATTGAATTCTGTCAAATTGTCAAATAACTATCGTTAGATGATTGCTGTCAAATAATCGTTGAAAACAAATACAACAGGCGAAACAGACGGAAGCAAACAAAGAAGCGTGCGCTGAACCTTATATACGGGTTCGGAACACGCTTCTTTTTTGTTATGCAATCGATGCGACTAATGCGATTAATATGTGCGCAAAAGCGGTCACATATCGCATAGTTCGCGTACGTACGGCTCCACAAAACGCAGAGCCGCGCCGATAATGTCTTGATGGTCGAGCGCCATTCCCTTGCGCAGGGTGAAATCCGTGGTGCCGAATGGCGTATGTTCCACCACGCGTTCGCGTAGTCCGGCCATATCGTCATCATCGAGATATTGTGCTGCCTCACCGCTGATGATCACGTCACCGGCCAGTACCGAGCGAATATTCGTTACCGCCAGCGCCACATAATCCAGCCATTGCGAGAATCGTTCGCGATGCTCCTGCTCGCCTTGTTCCAACACCGAGAAGAAGCCGGGCAGGCTTTCGCCGTCTTCCATCAGCGTTTCCGGCGAGCAATACGTATCCATGCAGCCCTGTTGTCCGCAGTAGCAGGTGTTGCCTCCTGGAATCAGCGTCATATGTTCGATTGAGCCATTGCATTGGTTTGGCCCTTGGTAGAGCGATCCGTCCACGATGACCGCGCCTCCTGGGCGTCGTTCGAGGTAGATGCAGACGGCATCCTTCAGATTGTGGTCGAACCAGAGTTCCGCCATGGCAGAAGCGTCGGAATCGTGAATCATCAGCGACGGATAGTTGAGGCCGTGGCTGAGTTCGCTGAGTTTCAGGCCGGTGTTGCCCATGATTTTGCCGAAGGTGATCGACTGGCCGTCTGCCGATACGATGCCTTGCATGCAGAAGGCCACGCCGAGTACCGTGCTGCCTTGTTTCGCCAGTTCTTGCGCGAAATCGTTGATGATGCCATTCATGCGCTGGTAGTAGGCGTCGTTGTTGCGATAGGGGAGTGTGCGCTGTCTGGTGGCTACGGATTTGCCGTTTAGATCAATGGCGATGGCCGTGATTTGCGTGGTTTGGATGCGCACGCCGATAGCTACGCTGGAGTGTGCCGCGAATTCGTAGATTTGCGCTTTGCGTCCGCCGGTGGATTGCTGCATCTCGCCTTTGACGATGAGCCCGTCGGCCTCCATGGCGCGCAGATTCTGCGTGATGGTTGGCAGGCTGAGTCCTAATTCGTGTTCGAACATCTGCTTGGTGGCTGAACCTTGGGTGTAGATGAACGCGGTCATGGCCTTGAGATTGGCTTCTTTGACCGATAGGGCGGATTGGGCTTTCACTGGTTGATCCTTCCTGCGCAACTTCTTTTCCAAGACTACTTCATAAAAGTCCTTTCCTTATGTCTTGTGTTGGTCTGAAATAACGGGTGTTGCAAAAAAGTATAAAAAATGGCCGTGTATAAGGGATTTTCTACCACTTTTCTGCGTTGAAAATATGTTTATCAACAAAAAAGTTGAGACGGTGACAACGACGTTCCACCAAGAAAAGAGGCATGTTATGAAGATAGGTCTGCCGCGCACGCTATTGGCCGGCTTGATCGCCATAGCGGTGTTCATGACCGGCGATGGCTTTGAATTGACCTTTTTGTCCAAATACATCGTGGACCAGGGATTCAGCTCTTCGCAATCGTCGCTGATGTTCACCATGTACGGGCTGGTGGCTGCGCTTGCCGGCTGGGCGTCCGGTGTGCTAGCTGAAATGTTCGGTGCCAAACGCATCATGCTTATCGGCGCGAGCGCCTGGGTCGTTTTGCACCTGCTGTTCGTTGGTGTGGCGCTGCCGAGCGGCGTCTATCCGCTGATGTTAGGCGTGTATGCGTTGCGGGGTGTTGGTTACCCGCTGTTCATCTACTCGTTCGTGGTGTTGATGGCGCAAACCATCGATCCTGCCAAGCTCGCGTCGGCCATGGGGTGGTTTTGGGCCGCCTACTCGTTCGGCATCGGCGTGTTTGGCGCATATTTGCCGAGTTTCACCATTCCGATGGTGGGCGAGTACTATTCGCTGTGGCTTTCGTTGCCGTTTTCTATAGCTGGACTGCTGATTTGCCTGCTGCTGGTGCCGAAAAGCAAGGGTGCTGACACCTCTTCCATGAGCAATGCAGACAAGCTGCGCGAGCTTAGTCGAGGAGTCACCATTCTGGTGCATAATCGCCAAATCGCTTTGGCTGCGGTGGTGCGTGTGATCTGCAATCTGACGTTGTATGGCTTTCCCGTCATCATGCCACTCTACTTGGCCACTACCAACAATGGCGGCGGCGCTTGGTTTAAGGTTTCGCAATGGAGTCAGATTTGGGGATTCCAGTTTGTGGTCACCATTTTCGGCAATGTGTTCTGGGGTCGTATGGGCGATTCGCATGGTTGGATGCGGCAAATGCGCTGGTTTGGCTGCTGGTTCTGTGTGATCGGCACGCTGGGCATGTATTACATTCCGCAGTTTTTCGGGGCGAATATGGTGCTTATGTGTGCTGATGCGGTTGTTCTTGGATTGGGAATTTCCGCTTTCGTTCCTATGGGAGCCGTGTTTCCCGCGTTGGCGTTGGAACATAAGGGTGCTGCGATTTCCGCGCATAATTTCGCTTCCGGCCTGGCTACGTTTTTCGGTCCGCTGATTGCGACGGTGCTGGTTTCCACTATCGGATTCGGCGGCGTGTGCTGGACGTATGCGATCTGCTATGCGATCGGATCGTTGGTCACGTTCGGCATTCATCCTCATCAACCCGGATTTGACGATCGCGGCCATCGCATTGCCGCGATCGAGCGTAACTAATCGCAATTGAATATCAATTGCTCGATCATCATTTTTCTCAAAAAACATCATTATCCACAAAGGAGAATAATCATGAAGGCAGTCGTTCTCGAAGAGCAGGGCGTCATCAATGTGCGTGAGGTGCCTGACGTCCCCGCACCTGGTCTAGGCGAGCTGAAGATCGCGCCGCATACCGTTGGTGTGTGCGGTTCCGACCTGCACTATTACACTCATGGTCGCGTGGGCAAATATGTGGTGGAGCAGCCGATGATTCTCGGTCATGAGGCTTCCGGCACGGTGGTTGAGGTCGGTCCTGGCGTCGAAGGCTTCAAGGTGGGCGATCGTGTGGCCATGGAGCCCGGCATTCCGGATATGAGTTCGCGTGCCAGCAAACTGGGCATGTATAACGTCGATCCTGCGGTGCGTTTCTTTGCCACTCCGCCGATTGATGGCTGCCTGTGCGAAACGGTGAACCATCCTGCGGCGTTCACCTACAAGCTGCCCGACAATGTGAGCTTCGGTGAGGGTGCGCTGCTTGAACCGTTGGCTGTGGGCATGTGGTCCGCCACCAAGGCTCGTATCAAGCCGGGCGATGTCTGCGTGGTCACCGGATCAGGCACGGTCGGCATGCTGACCGCGTCGTGCGCGTTGGCAGGTGGTGCTTCCAAGGTGCTGATTTCTGATGTGTCGGCAATCAAACTGGCGATTGCGGCTCAGATTCCAGGTATTATTCCGGTGGATCTCACCAAAGAGGATCTGGTGGAGCGCGTCCGTGAGGAAACGGGGGGTTGGGGTGCTGATGTGGCTTTCGAGTGCTCGGGCTCGCCGAAGTCATACGAGACATTCTGGAAGCTGATTGCTCCCGGTGGCGCTGCCGTTATCGTTGGCATTCCGGTCAGTCCGGTGGCTATCGACATTACGGAACTGCAGGCTACCGAGGTGCGCATCGAAAATATCTTCCGTTATGCCAATGTGTATCAGAAGGCCATTGACCTCGTGGCTAACGGTAAACTGAATCTGAAGCCATTCATCACCGACACCTATGCGATGGAGGATGCCAAGGCGGCGTTCGATCGCATGGCCGAGGGGCGTCCTGGAGATATTAAGCTGCAGATTACCGTGAATAACGACTGACGTTACGCGCGTTACGGAACGACGAAAGGGGTCTAGGCCATGGGTGCTGTTGTACAAGTCAACGATAATCGGCATGGGAAGGCGGCTTTGGCTCAGACCTCTTTTGGTGGATTCGTGCCGAAAGGTGGAAGTTCGAACGATTCCGGCGTATTGGAGATCATTGTGCCGGACGCGCAGGCTTCGGTGCGTTGGGTGAAGCATGGCTACCCAAGCTCGTTGGCGAAATGGCATCATCATCCTCATATTGAAATTCATCTGATTCGGGAAGGTACCGGATTGATGATGGCGGGCAATGCCGTTGTTCCGTATGAGGCCGGGCAGGTTGCGCTGATTGGTTCGAATCTTCCGCATAATTGGGTGTCCGACATCGCTCCGGGGGAGCGGCTTCGTCAGCGTGATGTGGTGTGCCATGTGCGTCCGGAAACCATACGTCTGCTGATGTCTGGATTTCCGGAAACGTCTGGTTTTGCAATGGTGTTGAGGCGTGCGGGGCAGGCGTTGGTGCTGAGCGGTGAATCCGCTCGTCAGGCCGGTTCGATTCTGGAAAGCATGGAGGAACATAGTCTTGCTTGCCGTGTTAGTGATCTGATTCGTGTGTTGGATGTGTTCGCGCATGCCTCAGCAGATGAATCCTATACAGTGGTTGCGTCCGGATACGATCCGGCTGTATGCAGCGGTGCGGAAAGTGTGGTCAACGATGCCATTGAGTACATTTCCTCGCATCTGAGCGGTGAAATTAGCCTGGATTTGGCCGCTCGTCAGGCTGGAATGAGTGTGTCGGCTTTCTCTCGTCTGTTCAAAAGGGCCGCAGGAATAAGGTTTTCGGATTTTGTTCGACGATTGCGTATCGGGCATGCGTGCAGATTGCTGACGACCACGAATCAAAGCGTCGCGTCGATTCGTCGTGCTTGCGGATATGGAAACGCTTCGAATTTCAATCGTCGCTTCTTTGAAGAAACGGGCGAAACTCCTACTGGCTGGCGGAAAAAATACATTGGACGGACAAGATAAGTAAATAAACTTTGTAAAAGTTTGATATGATTGATATCATATAGAAAATACTTTTATAAAAGATGAGGAGGTGAGACTTGAGAAAGTGTGTGTGATTTATGATAAAAAGCAACAAAAACGCTCAAAATGATGTTTTTAAAGCTTTTTCTCTTCACAAAAGAACGCAATCTAAACATTAAATGAACAGAATATAACATTTCTCTTGCGACACGACGCAGTGGAAAATCATATTGCATACTCGCTAAAGTGTGTCCTGGGTCACAAAAGACCAGCAACGCGTCCATCCGCTTCGAGGTGGGTGGAATAACGGGAAACTACTTTGCAAACCCCCAAAGAATCGAGGAGGACTTCAAGTGGCAGACGCAAAGAAGGAAGAGCCGACCAAGCCGACTCCGGAAGAGAAGCTCGCCGCAGCCGAGGCTGAGGTCGACGCTCTGGTCAAGAAGGGCCTGAAGGCCCTTGATGAATTCGAGAAGCTCGATCAGAAGCAGGTTGACCGTATCGTCGCCAAGGCTTCCGTCGCAGCACTGAACAAGCATCTGGTGCTCGCCAAGATGGCCGTTGAGGAAACCGGCCGTGGTTTGGTGGAAGACAAGGCCACCAAGAACATCTTCGCCTGCGAGCACGTCACCAACTATCTGGCCGGCCAGAAGACCGTCGGCATCATTCGTGAAGACGATGTCATGGGCATCGACGAGATCGCCGAACCGGTCGGTGTCGTCGCCGGCGTGACCCCGGTCACCAACCCGACCTCCACCGCCATCTTCAAGTCGCTGATCGCGCTGAAGACCCGCTGCCCGATCATCTTCGGCTTCCACCCGGGCGCACAGAAGTGCTCCGTCGAAGCCGCCAAGATCGTGCGCGACGCAGCCATCGCGGCAGGCGCTCCTGAGAACTGTATCCAGTGGATCGAGCACCCGTCCATCGAAGCCACCGGCGCCCTGATGAAGCATGATGGTATCGCCACCATCCTCGCCACCGGTGGCCCGGGCATGGTCAAGGCGGCATATTCCTCCGGCAAGCCGGCCCTCGGCGTCGGCGCTGGCAACGCTCCGGCATATGTCGACAAGAACGTCGACATCGTGCGCGCCGCCAACGATCTGGTGCTCTCCAAGCACTTCGATTACGGCATGATCTGCGCCACCGAGCAGGCCATCATCGCCGACAAGGAAGTCTACGCTCCGCTGATTAAGGAACTCAAGCGCCGCAAGGCCTACTTTGTGAACGACGAAGAGAAGGCCAAGCTCGAGCAGTACATGTTCGGCTGCACCGCATATTCCGGCCAGACCCCGAAGCTCAACTCCGTGGTGCCGGGCAAGTCCCCGCAGTACATCGCCAAGGCCGCAGGTTTTGAGATTCCGGAAGACGCCACCATCCTTGCCGCTGAGTGCAAGGAAGTCGGCGAGAACGAGCCGCTGACCATGGAGAAGCTTGCTCCGGTCCAGGCCGTGCTGAAGTCCGACAACAAGGAACAGGCCTTCGAGATGTGCGAAGCCATGCTCAAGCATGGTGCAGGCCACACCGCAGCCATCCATACCAACGATCAGGCTCTGGTCCGCGAGTACGGCCAGCGCATGCACGCCTGCCGTATCATCTGGAACTCCCCGAGCTCCCTCGGCGGCGTGGGCGACATCTACAACGCCATCGCCCCGTCCCTGACCCTGGGCTGCGGCTCCTACGGCGGCAACTCCGTGTCTGGCAACGTTCAGGCAGTTAACCTTCTCAACATCAAGCGCATCGCTCGGAGGAACAACAACATGCAGTGGTTCAAGATTCCGGCCAAGACTTACTTCGAGCCGAACGCCATCAAGTACCTGCGCGACATGTACGGCATCGAGAGGGCCGTCATCGTGTGCGATAAGGTCATGGAGCAGCTCGGTGTGGTCGACAAGGTCATCGACCAGCTCCGCGCACGTTCCAACCGTGTGACCTTCCGCATCATCGACTACGTCGAGCCGGAGCCGAGCGTCGAAACCGTCGAGCGCGGTGCCACCATGATGCGTGAGGAGTTCGAGCCGGACACCATCATCGCCGTCGGCGGTGGTTCCCCGATGGACGCCTCCAAGATCATGTGGCTGCTGTACGAGCACCCGGAAATCTCCTTCTCCGACGTGCGTGAGAAGTTCTTCGATATCCGTAAGCGCGCCTTCAAGATCCCGCCGCTGGGCAAGAAGGCCAAGCTGGTGTGCATCCCGACTTCCTCCGGCACCGGTTCCGAAGTCACGCCGTTCGCTGTGATTACCGACCACAAGACCGGCTATAAGTACCCGATCACCGATTACGCGCTGACCCCGTCCGTCGCTATCGTCGATCCGGTGCTGGCACGTACTCAGCCGCGCAAGCTGGCTTCCGATGCTGGTTTCGATGCTCTGACCCACGCTTTTGAGGCTTATGTGTCCGTGTATGCCAACGACTTCACCGATGGTATGGCACTGCACGCTGCCAAGCTGGTTTGGGACAACCTCGCTGAGTCCGTCAATGGCGAGCCGGGTGAGGAGAAGACCCGTGCCCAGGAGAAGATGCATAATGCCGCCACCATGGCCGGCATGGCTTTCGGCTCCGCCTTCCTTGGCATGTGCCACGGCATGGCCCACACCATTGGTGCACTGTGCCACGTGGCCCACGGCCGCACCAACTCCATCCTCCTGCCGTACGTGATCCGTTACAACGGTTCCGTGCCGGAGGAGCCGACCAGCTGGCCGAAGTACAACAAGTACATCGCTCCGGAACGCTACCAGGAGATCGCCAAGAACCTTGGCGTGAACCCGGGCAAGACTCCGGAAGAGGGCGTCGAGAACCTGGCCAAGGCCGTTGAGGACTACCGTGACAACAAGCTCGGCATGAACAAGAGCTTCAAGGAGTGCGGTGTGGATGAGGACTACTACTGGTCCATCATCGACCAGATCGGCATGCGCGCCTACGAAGACCAGTGCGCACCGGCGAACCCGCGTATCCCGCAGATCGAGGATATGAAGGATATCGCCATTGCCGCCTACTACGGCGTCAGCCAGGCGGAAGGCCACAAGCTGCGCGTCCAGCGTCAGGGCGAAGCCGCTACGGAGGAAGCTTCCGAGCGCGCCTGATCGCAATATCGCAACGTAACTCCTTATATAAAAGATGTGAAGTGAAGCGTATATAAGGAGTCGTGCAAAAGGAGCCTGATGGGAAACCATCAGGCTCCTTTTTTATAGTGAGGGGGAAGTGGACCGTCGCCGTTACCTTCCGCGTTCTTCATCGAAAGAAGACGCGTGATTGTGTTGGCGCGACACCGCGAAAAACGTTGGAAAAACCGCGACACGCGCGAATTCCATATGTTCACCCCTGATGCTTAGATAAAGAAGTTGCCTGATTTTAGGGCTCGCAAATTGGAATTAAAAAAGCGAGCGTGGCACAGCGGCTCACTCCGGTGAGAAGCTGCATGGCTGCGCACTGATGTGGTATGGCCACGGAACTTCCACGGTTCCGGGGGTCTTCTGCGCCGGTGCCCTTGGAAGCAGGCTGGTAAACAGTAAATAACGAATCGCTAGAAAGGGCGGAAGGCAATGGCGGGACAGAAAATCCGCATCAGGCTTAAGTCCTATGACCATGAGGTCATCGACCAATCGGCGAAGAAGATCGTCGAAACGGTGACGAACGCGGGCGCAACTGTGGTTGGCCCGGTTCCGCTCCCGACCGAGAAGAACGTGTTCGTCGTTATCCGTTCTCCTCACAAGTACAAGGATTCTCGCGAGCACTTCGAGATGCGCACTCACAAGCGCCTCATCGACATCGTGGACCCGACCCCGAAGGCCGTGGATTCCCTTATGCACATTGATCTGCCCGCAGATGTGAACATCGAGATCAAGCTGTAAGGGAGGAGGGAACCATTATGTCTAATCGCACTGCACTGCTGGGCAAGAAGCTCGGTATGTCTCAGGTCTGGGACGAGAACGGTTTCTTCGTTCCTGTGACCCTCGTCGACGTGTCCACCAACGTGGTGACCGCCGTCAAGTCCGAAGAGTCCGACGGCTACAAGGCTGTTCAGCTTGGCTACGGCCAGGTTGACCCGACCAAGGTGACCAAGCCGCTCGCCGGCCACTTCGCCAAGGCTGGCGTCACCCCGCGTCGTCACCTCGCTGAGGTCCGCACCGATAACGCCGAAGAGTTCGAGCCGGGTCAGGAGCTGACCGCTGAGCTGTTCCCGGAAGGCACCCTGGTCGACGTGACCGGTACCACCAAGGGCAAGGGCTTCGCAGGCACCATCAAGCGTTGGGGCTTCAAGTCCTATCGTCGTACCCACGGCTCTCACAAGAACGAGCGTCGTCCTGGCTCTGTTGGCGCATGCGCCACCCCGAGCCGCATCCTCAAGGGCAAGCGCATGGCTGGCCGCATGGGTCATGTGACCAACACCGCGCTGAACCTCACCATCGTTTCGTCGGATGTTGAGAACGGCGTGCTGGCTATCAAGGGCGCCATTCCGGGCCCGAAGGGCAGCATCGTTCTCGTCCGTTCGGCAGTGAAGGGAGCCTGATAAATCATGGCAAACGTTACTCTGAACGTCACCGATAACCAGGGCAAGGCCACCGGCACCGTCGATGCCCCGGCTGAGATCTTCGGCTTCTCCGCTGAAGAAGTTCAGTCCCGCATCCCGCTGATCCACCAGGTCGTCATCGCCCAGCTCGCCGCTGCTCGCCAGGGCACCCACGCCACCAAGACTCGTGGCATGGTTTCCGGCGGTGGCCGCAAGCCGTGGAAGCAGAAGGGCACAGGTCGTGCTCGTCAGGGCTCCATCCGTGCACCGCAGTGGTACCACGGCGGCACCGTGTTCGGTCCGCAGCCGCGTGACTACTCCCAGCGCACCCCGAAGAAGATGAAGGCCGCTGCTCTCAAGTACG
>ENA-OQNM01000112-OQNM01000112.1-human-gut-metagenome-genome-assembly--contig:-NODE-112-length-28596-cov-6.116372_pt1 | contig 28596 bp, 26 predicted proteins | sample MGYA00242632_ERZ504886 | MGnify/ENA primary metagenome ERZ504886 (study PRJEB26092, sample SAMD00036424) | human gut metagenome | host: Homo sapiens | study: EMG produced TPA metagenomics assembly of... | reverse complement strand
AGAAATATGGCGATGCGCTGAACGAATCGCTGCTGCAGTCCATCGGAGATATCGTTTACCAGGATACTGCGTCCGGTACGTATATTCTTCAGGTACAGGATACATAAAGAACAAAAACAGGAGAAAAGAACCGCCGGGTGCGGCATCTTTTCTCCTGTTTTTCATATAATACAGAGAATGCAGAAGAAAGTGCGAAGGGCAGACCATGCGGAGATTCCGAAAAGTGCGGCACGTTCCTCTGCCGCTTCTGGCTGTGATAATGGCGGCTATTCTGTTTGCAGAGCTGGCACGGTGTGAAAGAGAAGGCGCGAAAGAGACAGCGGCGGAAGTAGAAAAAAGTGTGCCCCGCCGTGCGGCGCTGACATTTGATGACGGGCCGAATGCGTGCTATACGCCGGAGGTGCTTGAAATTTTAAAAGAAAATGAAATTCCGGCAACGTTTTTTCTGCAGGGGCAGTGTCTTGCCGGAAACGAAGAAATCGTCCGCCGGATGCATGCGGAAGGCCATCTGATCGGAAATCATACGTTTCATCATGTTCAGCTTACGAAAGTATCAGAAGAGGAAGCGAGGGAGGAGGTCGTGAAAACAAGCAATGCAATCTACGAGATCACAGGGGAATATCCCGTCTATATCCGTCCGCCGTTCGGGGAATGGAGAGAGGGGCTGGACCTTGCAGTGACGATGATCCCGGTACTCTGGGATGTGGATTCCCGCGACTGGGAGAGCCAGAACACTGCGTCGATCTGCAGCGCGGTGCTTCCGAATGTGAAGGATGGCAGCATTATTCTCATGCATGACGGCTACCGCGCGACGGTGGAAGCGCTGCGGCGGATCGTAAAAGAATTAAAAGAAGAGGGATACACGTTTGTGACGGTGCGTGAGCTGATTGAAGAATAGCTTCCGCGGATTCCATCGAACATAGTTGCGGAGAATCCGAGATTAAGGGGTTGAGGATACCCGCCAAAATGTGATAAGATAAATGGCAGGAAGAAAAATGGGGTGAAAAATACATGGATTTGTTTGATTATATGAAAGAAACCACAATGGAAAAAGAGTCCCCCCTCGCATCGCGCATGCGCCCGACAACGCTGGACGAGGTGGTTGGACAGGAGCACATCATCGGCCCTGGAAAGCTGTTGTACCGTGCGATCAAGGCGGATAAACTCGGCTCTGTCATTTTCTACGGCCCTCCGGGAACGGGAAAAACGACGCTTGCCCGCGTCATTGCCAACACGACAAGCGCAGAATTTACCCAGCTGAATGCCACGACAGCCGGCAAAAAGGATATGGAAGAAGTCGTAAAAGAAGCGCAGCAGCGGATCGGCATGTACGGCAAAAAGACGATTCTTTTTGTCGACGAGATCCACCGCTTCAACAAGGGGCAACAGGATTATCTGCTTCCGTTTGTGGAGGACGGCACACTCGTTCTGATTGGCGCGACGACGGAAAACCCGTATTTCGAGGTCAACGGGGCGCTGATTTCGCGTTCCATTATCTTTGAATTAAAGCCGCTCGAAAAAGAGGACATCGAAAAACTGCTGGAGCGCGCGGTGACGGACCCGGTAAAGGGGCTCGGGACGTACAACGTTGTGCTCGATGCGGATGCAAAAGAGTTCCTCGCCGACATCGCAGGCGGTGACGCGAGAGCGGCCTTAAATGCAATCGAGCTGGGCGTCCTCTCGACGGAACGTCAGGCGGACGGAAAAATCCATATCGATCTCGAAACGGCATCGGAGTGCATCCAGAAGCGCGTCGTGCGGTACGACAAGACGGGCGATCAGCATTACGATACGATCTCTGCATTTATCAAGAGCATGCGCGGTTCTGACCCGGATGCGGCGGTCTTTTATCTGGCCAAAATGCTGTATGCCGGGGAGGATATCAAGTTTATCGCCCGCCGCATCATGATCTGCGCGGCGGAGGATGTCGGCCTTGCCGATCCGAATGCCTTAAATGTAGCAGTTTCCGCGTCCCTTGCCGTGGAACGCGTCGGCATGCCGGAGGCGCAGATTATTCTGGCGGAGGCAGCCACGTATGTTGCCTGTGCACCAAAGAGTAATTCTTCGTGCGAGGCAGTCTTTGCGGCGATGAAGACGGTCGGAAGTGTGCGGACGTCGGTTCCGCCGCATCTGCAGGACGCCCATTACAAAGGTTCTGCAAAACTCGGCCACGGTCAAGGCTATCAGTATGCACATGATTACCCGAATCACTACGTCGAGCAGCAGTATCTGCCGGACGAGATCTTAGGAAGCCGTTTCCTTCATCTTGGAACGAACGGCTATGAGCAGAAGATCCGGGAAAACTTCAAAAAAATTGGAAAAGACATCGAATAAAAGGGGAAGAAACCATGACAGACTGGCTTGGAAAGCCGTATTATTCGCTGGACGCCTATCTGAAAAAGACGTTCGGGGAAAAAGTGTACAAGCTCTCGCTCGACGGCGGGATGACGTGTCCGAACCGGGACGGCACCTGTGGGAACGGGGCTGTATTTTCTGCAGTGCGGGCGGCTCCGGTGATTTTGCCGGGGACAGAAACAAATCCATCCCGGAACAGATCCGGGAGCAGAAATCCCTCCTGCAGCAAAAGCGGCCGGTGCATAAGTTCATCGCCTATTTCCAGGCGTATACGAACACGTACGCGCCGGTGGAATATCTGGAAAAAATTTTCCGGGAGGCAATTTCGGACGAGGAGGTCGTGGTCCTTTCGATCGGAACGAGACCGGACTGCTTAGGGGAAGAGGTTCTTTCTCTGTTAGAAGAGCTGAACCGGATCAAACCGGTCTGGGTGGAGCTGGGACTGCAGACGATGCATGAAAAAACGGCACAGTATATCCGAAGGGGCTATCCGCTTTCCTGTTTTGAACAGGCAGTAAACGAGCTGCACAGGCGGGGGATTCCCGTGATTGTCCACACGATCCTCGGTCTGCCGGGGGAGGGACAGGAAGAAGTCTTTGCAACAATGGATTACCTGAATGGACTTTCCATTTCCGGCATCAAGCTTCAGCTGCTTCATGTGCTGAAAAACACGGATCTTGCGGCGGACTACGCGGCCGGAAAATTTGAGGTGCTGGAGCAGGAGGCGTATCTTACCCTTGTCATCGACTGCCTGCGGCGCCTCCGTCCCGATCTTGTGATCCACCGTGTGACGGGAGACGGCCCCGGGGATCTTCTGATTGCACCAACATGGAGCCAGGCAAAACGCACCGTCTTAAATGAGCTGCATCATCGCATGAAAGAAGAACATGCGTATCAGGGACAGCTTCTGGACGAAGAAAAAGGAGGAAACACACCGTGATTGAATCATCCTTTACGTTATACAAACTGATTATTCTCTACATGCTGCAGAATGTGAATTTTCCGCTGTCAAATACACAGATTTCGGATTTTATCCTGGAAAAAGAGTACACGAACTACTTTCATCTCCAGGAGGCGTTAAGCGAGCTGCAGGATACAAAGCTGATCGAGATCGAGAAGGTGCGCAACACCTCGTACTACCACATGACTGAGGAGGGCAGCAAGACGCTTTCCTTCTTCGAAAACGAGATCTCTCCGGAAATCCGGGAGGAAATCGACCGCTATATGAAGGAACACTCCTATGAACTGCGAAAAAAAGCGTCCGTTGTGGCCGATTACTACAAGACCGCGGGAGATGACTACGAGGTCCGCTGTCAGGCAAGAGAGCGGAAGACGACTATTTTTGAGATTGTCGTGACGGTTCCGTCCGAGGAGGCGGCCAAAAAGATCTGCAGCAACTGGGAAAACCGGAGTCAGAAGATTTATGCTTCGATTATGAATGAACTGTCAAGATAACGATTGACAGGAATGGTGGCATATAATAGAATAAATTAGTATGTCTAAAAAGCATAAACATGGAAAACATAGTAAATAAGATTTTATATTCCAAAGGAGATAAAACTGTGCCTGATTATACAAAAGAAATTGAAAGACGGCGTACCTTTGCCATCATTTCCCACCCGGATGCCGGTAAAACCACACTGACTGAGAAATTCCTGCTGTACGGAGGAGCGATCAATCTCGCCGGTTCCGTAAAAGGAAAAGCGACTGCGCGCCATGCCGTATCCGACTGGATGGAGATCGAGAAAGAGCGTGGTATTTCCGTTACCTCTTCCGTTCTGCAGTTCAATTACGACGGCTACTGCATCAACATTCTGGATACCCCGGGACACCAGGACTTCTCGGAGGATACGTACCGTACCCTGATGGCAGCCGATTCCGCCGTCATGGTGATCGATGCATCGAAGGGTGTCGAGGCACAGACCAGAAAGCTGTTTAAAGTCTGTGTCATGCGCCACATCCCGATCTTTACCTTCATCAACAAGATGGACCGCGATGCGAACGATACCTTCGAGCTGCTCGACGAGATTGAAAAAGAGCTCGGCATTGCAACCTGCCCGATCAACTGGCCGATCGGTTCCGGAAAGAAATTCCGCGGTGTTTACGACCGTGACAAAAAGAAAGTCCTTACCTTCTCCGATACAATGAAGGGAACGAAGGAAGGTATCGAGGAAGAAATTGATATCGACGATCCGCATCTTCTCGATGTGGTCGATGAGGACCAGAAAGAACAGCTTATGGATGAGATCGAGCTGCTCGACGGCGCAAGTGCAGAGTTTGACCAGGAGCTTGTCAGCAAGGGAGAGCTCTCCCCGGTATTCTTCGGATCTGCGCTCACCAACTTTGGTGTGGAGACTTTTCTGCAGCACTTCCTCACGATGACGATGCCGCCGCTTCCGCGTACGGCAGACTGCGGCGTGATCGATCCGGTCAAAGAGGATTTCTCTGCGTTTGTCTTTAAAATCCAGGCAAACATGAACAAAGCACACCGTGACCGTATCGCATTCATGCGCATCTGCTCCGGCAAATTCGACGCCGGAATGGAAGTCTTCCATGTGCAGGGAGGAAAGAAAATGCGTCTTTCCCAGCCGCAGCAGATGATGGCGAGTGACCGTCATATTGTTGATGAAGCATACGCCGGCGATATCATCGGTGTATTTGACCCGGGCATCTTCTCCATCGGAGATACGATCTGTATGCCGGGCAAAAAATTCGCATACGAGGGAATTCCGACCTTCGCGCCGGAGCATTTTGCAAGAGTGCGCCAGCTCGATACGATGAAGAGAAAACAGTTCGTCAAGGGAATTTCCCAGATTGCACAGGAAGGTGCGATCCAGATTTTCCAGGAGTACAAAGGCGGCATGGAGGAGATCATCGTCGGCGTTGTCGGCGTCCTGCAGTTTGACGTTTTAAAATACCGTCTGGAGAACGAGTACAACGTGGATATCCGTCTGGAGAACCTGCCGTATGAGCATATCCGCTGGATCGCAAACAAAGAGGAGATCAACCTGGACCGTATTCAGGGTACATCCGATATGAAGAAGGTCATGGACCTCAAGGGAAATCCGCTGCTTCTCTTTGTCAATCCGTGGAGTGTCGGCATGGTACAGGATCGAAACAAAGACCTTGTGCTGACCGAATTCAGCAAAAACTAAGAACAAAAGAGCGGGATGCCGCTTAAAAAGGAGAAGGAATGAACTTATTCGATATTCTGGGCCCTGTGATGGTCGGTCCGTCGAGTTCGCACACAGCGGGGGCAGTGCGGATTGGATGGATGACGCAGAAACTTCTCGGGGAACAGCCGGTGGAAGCAAAAATACTGATGTACGGTTCCTTTGCCGCAACGGGAAAGGGCCATGGAACGGACCGCGGTCTCGTCGCGGGTCTTCTCGGCATGCGGCCGGATGACGAGCGGATTCCGGACAGCTTTGAAATTGCCCGGAAGATGGGTCTTTCCTATTCATTCGGCATCGCCAATCTGACGAGTGCCCATCCGAACAGCGTCGTTCTGGAAGTAAAGGGAAAGAGCGGCCGGACGCTCGAGGTGCAGGCGTGCTCCCTTGGCGGCGGCCGTATCATGATCAACCGCCTCGACGGGCTGGATGTCAACTGCAGCTGCGAGATTCCGACCCTGATCGTCCACAATCTGGACCAGCCGGGCCACGTAGCCGAGGTTACGTCGATGCTGGCACATAAGTCAGTCAACATTGCGAATATGTCCCTCTACCGCGACAAGAGAGGCGGATCGGCCGTCATGGTCGTGGAGATGGATCAGCCGCTTCCCAAAGAGTCGCTGGAATGGCTGGAGCATCTTGAGGGCATTGTAAAGGTAACATACATCAACGTAACGGAAGGAGAAGAGGACGATGTCTTATAATTCACTGGAAGAAATTGTCCGGGAGTGCCAGGAAAAAGACCTGCCGTTTGATGAAGTTATCCTTCTGGACGATATGAATGAGAGAAATGTAAGCCGCGAAGAGTCCATCGAGACGATGCGCGGCATGTGGGAAGCCATGAAAGGCGCTGAACGGAATTACGACGGTTCGCTGCAGTCGAGAAGCGGTCTTGTGGGCGGCGCCGGAAAGACGATGCGCACGTATGTCGAGAGCGGGAACACGCTCTGCGGACCGTTTGTCGGAAAAGTTATGGCATCTGCACTTGCGATGGGTGAGTCAAACGCCTGCATGAAGCGGATCGTTGCAGCACCGACCGCAGGAGCGTGCGGTGTGCTTCCGGCTGTGCTCGTGAATTACCAGAAAGAGAAGGGGACAGCGGATGAGCAGATCGTGCGTGCGCTCTACACGGCAGCCGGTATCGGCCAGGTCGTTGCGGCGCGGGCCTACATTGCGGGCGCTTCCGGCGGCTGCCAGGCCGAAATCGGAACAGCAAGCGCGATGGCGGCAGGCGCACTGACCGCACTTGGCGGCGGCACTCCGTCCCAGATCACGCATGCGGCAGCGATGGCATTAAAGAACCTGCTCGGTCTCGTGTGTGACCCGGTCGGCGGTCTTGTCGAGGTCCCGTGCGTCAAGCGGAATGTGATCGGTTCCGTGAATGCACTTTCTGCGGCGGACATGGCACTTGCGGGAATCATAAGCCGCATTCCGCCGGATCAGGTGATCGATGCGATGCGGGAAGTCGGCGACCAGATGCATCCGAGTCTGCGCGAAACCGGCCAGGGCGGCCTTGCCAACACGCCGGCAGCACGCGAGTGGTGCGCGGCACAGGAAGAAGAATTAAAAAAAACTTTTATTTTCGGAAAACTTTTGGTATAATAAAGGAAAGTCAGCCAAGGAGGAGGTTCTTTAAGATGGCAGAGGCAAAAATTCAGAAAAGAAACACTTATACGATATATGATGACGAAGGAATCGGAACCGTGCAGATTGCAGACGAGGTGGTAGCTATTATCGCAGGACTTGCGGCAACGGAAGTGGACGGGGTAGCCTCCATGGCCGGAAATATTACCAACGAATTAGTCAGCAAGCTTGGCATGAAAAATCTTTCCAAGGGTGTCAAAGTTGATGTACTCGACGGCGTTGTCTGCGTGGATCTTGCCCTCAATCTCAAATATGGATACGAGATTCCGGCAACCTGCAAAAACGTACAGGAAAAAGTAAAAACAGCGATCGAGAATATGACAGGCCTGGAAGTTTCCGATGTCAATGTAGCCATTGCAGGCGTGAATATGGAACAGACGAAATAAAAAACAACGAACCGCGAGGGAATAAGGCGACCCCTTACAACCCCGCGGTTCTTGTTAACTATTCAGAGCCAGATGAAATGGAAGAAAAATAGTTAATTAACTATACAGGAAGGAATTAAAACAGACAATGAACAGAAGCAAACTTCGCGAAAATATTTTTAAACTTCTCTATACCGCAGAGTTCCAGGAGAAAGAGGAGATGCCGCAGCAGATGTCTCTTTACTTTACGTACTCTGACGACAACGACGAGGATGAAGAAGTAACCGTAAGCGAAAAAGATCAGACCTATATGGAAGAGAAATACCATCATGTGACCGAGCACATCCCGGAAATCGACGAGATGCTGAACCGTACTTCCGAGGGCTGGAAAACGACCCGTATGGGAAAAGTAGACCTGGCGATCCTGCGTCTTGCCGTTTACGAGATGAAATTCGACGAGGACGTTCCGGTCGGTGTAGCCATCAACGAGGCCGTTGAGCTGGCAAAACGCTTCGGCAGAGACCAGTCTCCGTCCTTTATCAACGGTATTCTTGGAAAACTGGCAAGAGAAGAAGATGAGAAATAAAAATCAGAATGTTTACACCGTAGGCCAGGTCAATTCATACATCAAAAACATCTTTGACCAGGACTATATGCTCCGCCGGATTTACGTCAGCGGAGAAGTAAGCAACTGTAAATACCATCCGTCCGGCCACATCTATTTTTCCTTAAAAGATGCGGAAGGAACCATTTCCTGTGTCATGTTCGCCGGTTCGCGGCGCGGCCTTGCCTTCCCGATGCGGGACGGCGATAACGTGATTGTCGGCGGCAGCATCAGCGTCTATGAGCGGGACGGAAAGTATCAGATCTATGCAAAAGAGATCACAAAAGAGGGCGCCGGCCTTTTATACGAAAAGTATCTGGCCCTAAAAGCAGAACTGGAAGAGATGGGCATGTTTGCCCCGGAGTACAAGCAGCCGATTCCTGCGTATGTAAAGAAAATCGGCGTTGTCACAGCACCGACGGGAGCTGCTGTGCAGGATATCAAAAACATTGCACTCCGCCGGAATCCCTTTGTCCAGATCATCCTCTACCCGGCCCTGGTGCAGGGAGAGGGAGCGGCGGACAGCATCGTGGAGGGCATCCGCCGTCTGGACGCACTGAATCTGGATGTGCTGATCGTGGGCCGCGGAGGCGGTTCGATCGAGGATCTTTGGGCGTTCAATGAGGAAAAAGTAGCGCGTGCCGTTTTTTCCTGCCATACGCCGGTGATCTCCGCCGTCGGCCATGAGACCGACACAACGATCATCGATTTCGTGGCAGATCTGCGCGCCCCGACCCCGTCCGCAGCGGCGGAGCTGGCGGTCGCTGATGTCCGCGCGGTACTCAACACACTGGAAAATTATAAAAGCCGCATGAACCATGCGATGGCAAACCAGACGCAGAGAGCGAGAAGCCGCCTTCTGCAGTACGAGACAAAGTGGAAGTATCTCGGACCGGAAAATAAGATCCGTGACCAGAGAGCACGCCACGCCGAGCTGGAGCGTCGGTATACAGATGCGATGGAAGAAAAGCTCAAAGAAGCGCGCCACCGCCTTGCCCTTTACATTCAGGCGATGAAGGGTCTGTCCCCGCTGGACAAGCTGAACCAGGGCTATTCCTACGTGGAAAAAGAAGGAAAAGCCATCACTTCGGTGCAGGATGTCAAAGAAGGTGATCTGCTCGAAATCTGTGTATCAGACGGAAAGATCACAGCGCGCGCAGAGAAGACATCGGCCGTATCCTGGATGGAACAATCGTGAAAAAGCAGAGAATCGAGAAAACATGGGAAATATGGAAGCAGAAGAGAGAAAAGAAGAAGGAACCCCTTCCGGTGAGACACTGGAAGCAGCATTTGGAAAACTGGATCAGATGCTCGAAACGCTGGAGAGCAGCGATGTCAGCCTGGAAGACTCCTTTCGTTTATACAAGGAGGGAATGGAGCTTTTGAACGAATGCAGTCAGAAAATTGACCGCGTCGAGAAAAAAATGCTCCAGATGAATGAGGATGGAACATTCAGAGAATTTTAAAGCGGTACTCGAAGAAAAAACGCGGGAAGCGGAAAGTATCATTGCCGCTTACCTGCCGAAAGAGGAAGGCTTTGCAAAGGAACTGGCAAAAGCCATGAATTACAGTATGACAGCGGGCGGAAAGAGGCTTCGTCCGCTGCTTTTGCAGGAGAGTTTCCGTCTGTTCGGCGGAACCGGGGAGGCTGTAAAACCATTTATGGCAGCCATGGAGATGATTCACACCCATTCCCTGATCCACGATGATCTCCCTGCGATCGACAACGATGATTACCGCCGCGGCAGAAAAACGACCCATGTCGTCTTCGGGGAGGCCGTCGGCGTGCTGGCAGGAGACGCCCTTTTAAACTATGCATACGAGACAGCCTGGAAAGCCTTTCCACTGGAGGAGCACACCGACCGCGTAGTGCGTGCTTTTGGCATTCTCTGTCAGAAAACCGGAATTTCCGGCATGTTGGGCGGTCAGAGTGTTGACGTGATGAATGAAAAAGCCGGCCATTTCGCCATCGACCGTGAGATGCTGGACTACATTTACGAGAACAAGACTTCGGCGCTTTTAGAGGCTGCCATGATGGCAGGTGCGGCACTTGCAGGAGCAAACGACGATGATCTTGACGCGCTCTGCCGGATTGCCTCCAAAGTCGGAATCGCGTTCCAGATCCGGGACGACATCCTGGATGTCACATCCACGATGGAGGAGCTTGGAAAGCCGGTTTTCAGTGATGAAAAGAATGAAAAAACAACGTATGTGACGATGTTTGGCACAGACGGGGCGGAGCAGGAGGTAAAACGGCTCACGAAAGAGGCCGTAGACGAACTGAAAAATCTGTCCTGTCCGGGAGATAAAATATTTCTGGAAGAGCTGTTTGAATCTCTGACTTCCAGAAAAAAGTAAGGGATGATTTCATGTTAGAAAAAATACAGAAACCAAACGATATTAAGAAGATTCCGGCGGACCAGCTTCCGGCGCTTGCAGAGGAAATCCGGGAATTTATTATCGAGTCTTTGAGTAAAACCGGCGGCCATCTGGCGTCCAATCTTGGTGTCGTGGAACTGACGATTGCGATGCACCGCGTCTTCGATCTTCCAAAAGACAAGCTGATCTGGGATGTGGGACACCAGTCCTACACGCACAAGATTCTGACCGGGCGGAAAGACGGGTTTGAAACGCTGCGCCGGGAAGGCGGCATCAGCGGATTCCCGAAGCGGAGCGAGAGTGACTGCGATGTATTCGACACCGGCCACAGCTCGACCTCGATTTCCGCAGGCGTCGGCTATGTGCGTGCACGGGAACTGAAAAAAGAAAATTATTCCGTTATTTCGATCATCGGAGATGGTGCGCTGACCGGCGGCATGGCGTACGAGGCGCTGAACAATGCGGCCAGCCTGAAATCGAATTTTATTATCGTTTTAAATGACAACGAAATGTCGATCACCGAGAATGTCGGCGGTATGTCATCGTACCTGTCCGGCCTTCGGACGGCATCGGCGTACACGGATTTCAAGATGGATGTCACAAAGGCATTGAACCGCATTCCGGGCATCGGACCTGGCATGGTGGATGCGATGCGGAAGACGAAAAGCAGCATCAAACAGATCATCATTCCGGGCATGCTGTTTGAGGATATGGGACTTACGTATTTAGGTCCTGTGGACGGCCACAACATTCCGCAGCTGATCAAGACCTTCCAGGAAGCAAAACGGTTTGAAGGACCGATTCTGGTGCATGTCCTGACACAGAAGGGCCGCGGCTATGAGCCGGCGATGCGCCACCCGGCAAGATTCCACGGTGCGGGTCCGTTCGATGTGAAAACAGGATTGCCGGTTGGAAAATCCAATCCGACGTACACGGATGTCTTTTCCACGGTCATGCGGAAAATGGGAGATCGAAGAAAGGATGTTGCGGCAGTCACGGCGGCGATGATGACCGGTGTCGGACTGAAACGCTTCTCCAACATGTTCCCGGACCGCTGTTTCGATGTGGGAATCGCAGAAGAGCACGCGGTGACATTTGCAGCGGCACTGTCACTCGGCGGCATTACGCCTGTCGTTGCGATTTATTCTTCATTCCTGCAGCGGGCGTACGATCAGATCATGCATGACGTCTGTATGCAGAATCTCCATGTCGTCTTTGCGATTGACCGCGCCGGTCTTGTGGGCTACGACGGGGAGACACACCACGGCATTTTCGACCTTTCCTATCTGGGTTCGATGCCGAATATGACAATTCTTGCACCGAAGAACCTCTGGGAGCTTTCGGATATGATCAAATTTGCGGTCGATTACGACGGCCCGATCGCGGTGCGCTACCCGAGAGGGGAAGCGTATACGGGATTAAAAGAGTTCCGTGCGCCCATCTGCCTCGGAAAATCAGAAGTGATCCATGAGGGAAGCCGTGTTGCACTTCTTGCCGTCGGCAGTATGGTAAAAATGGCAGAAGAAGTGCAGAAACAGTTAAAAGAGCGGATGGATATGGATGCGGCGCTTGTGAATGCGCGGTTCGTCAAACCAATCGATGAAGAACTTCTTCGAAGCTTTGCCGATACGTATGAGCTTGTCGTAACACTCGAGGAAAATGTAAAAGACGGCGGCTTTGGAGAGCGCGTCCTTGCTTTTGCCGAGGAAGAAGACCTTCCGTTCGGCGTGGAGATCATTGCACTGCCGGACCGCTTTATTCCGCACGGAAGTGTATCATACCAGATGAAACAGGTCGGCTTTACGCCGGAAGATATCTGCGGCAGAATTGAGGAATACTATAGAAAACGGGGGCAGGAAGAAAGATGAAAAAACGATTAGATGTATTACTGGTAGAACGGGGCCTTGCCGCATCGCGGGAAAAAGCGAAAGCCATGATTATGGCAGGAGAAGTTCTGGTGGACAATGAGCGGGAGGACAAAGCCGGTTCCATGTTCCCGGAAGAAGTGGAGATTGTCTTAAAAGGAAAACCACTGCCGTATGTGAGCCGCGGCGGCTTAAAGTTAGAGAAAGCAATGAAAAACTTTGACCTTACCCTGGATGGAAAGGTCTGCATGGATGTCGGAGCATCCACCGGCGGCTTTACCGACTGTATGCTGCAGAACGGCGCCGTCAAGGTATATTCCGTGGATGTCGGCCACGGCCAGCTCGACTGGAAGCTGCGGAACGATCCGCGCGTTGTCTGTATGGAGCGCACGAACATCCGTTACGTCGTGACGGAGGATATCGAGGAGAGACCGTCCTTCGTATCGATCGACGTATCGTTTATCTCCCTGACCAAGGTGCTGCTTCCGGTCCGGAATCTGATGGAAGAGAACGGCGAAATTGCAGCTCTGATCAAGCCGCAGTTTGAGGCAGGACGCGAAAAAGTCGGCAAAAAGGGTGTTGTCCGTGATCCGGCTGTACACAAAGAAGTCATTGAGATGGTCATTTCCTATGCGAAAAGCATTTCCTTCGGCGTGCGCCATCTGGAATTTTCTCCGATCAAAGGACCGGAGGGAAATATCGAGTATCTCGTTCATCTTGTCCGGCTGCCGGACGGCGTGACAGAGGAAGAGACCAATGTCGATGTAGACGCCGTTGTAAAGAGCGCACACGATACACTGGATAAATAAAAGGGTTAAGGAGCATGATATGGAGCGATTTTACCTGATCACAAACAGAGCAAAAGACCCGGACCTTACCGTGACAGACCAGATCAGGCAATATCTGGAGGAGCGCGGAAAAACGTGTCTTCTCTGCGATAACAGCGAAAAAGGGGAAAAATACCATTATACGGATCCGGCGAAGGTTCCGTCAGATATCGACGGCATTCTGGTGCTCGGTGGTGACGGCACGCTTCTGCAGGCAGCAGGCGACGTGGTGGATTTACAGATTCCACTGCTCGGCATCAATCTGGGAACGCTCGGCTATCTTGCGGAAATCGACCGTGACACGCTTTATCCGGCGCTGGATCATCTGATGGCAGATGAGTATACGATTGAGCACCGCATGATGCTCTGCGGATCGATTTACCGGGACGGAAAGCTGATTGCGGAGGACGCGGCACTCAACGACATTACGATCACCCGTGAGGGAAACCTGCGTGTCGTCCGGTTCGACAATTACGTCAACGGGGAGTTTTTAAATTCCTACAGCGCCGACGGCATTATCATCGCAACGCCGACCGGTTCGACCGGCTACAGCCTCTCCGCGGGCGGCCCGATCATCTCACCGTCAGCCAGCCTGATGCTGATGACACCGCTTGCCCCGCACACCCTGAATACGAGAAGCATTGTCTTTCCGGCAGAGGATGTGATCGAGGTGGAGCTCGGGCCTTCGAGAGACGGCGGCATTGAACAGGGCATGGCATATTTTGACGGCGACACCCGCGTTCCGATGAAAACCGGCGACCGGATCGTGATCAAAAAGGCCAGACGGGATACTCTGATTGTGAAGATCAGCAACATCAGTTTTCTGGAGACATTAAGAAAGAAAATGGCAAACATTTAAGATATAGTTACTGGGGAAGGATGCTTGAAATGAAAATCGCGAGACATGCACAGATTATCAAATTAATTAACCAATATGACATTGAAACACAGGAGGAGCTGGCAAAGAAGCTGGAGGAGAGCGGCTTTGCCGTAACGCAGGCGACGATTTCGAGGGATATCCGCCAGCTGAAGCTCACAAAAGTACCAAAAGAGAACGGCGGAAGCCGCTATGCGGTTCTGCAGAACGCACCGTCCGAGGTTCGGGAGCCGCTATGCGCGCGTGTTAAAAGACGCGTATATTTCCGTTGATCTTGCCAAGAATATTCTGGTCATCAAAACCGTGTCTGGAATGGCGATGGCGGCGGCAGCGGCTTTCGATGAGATGAACTGGAATGAAATTGTCGGCTGCATCGGCGGAGACGATACGATTCTCTGCGTGGCAAGAGACGATGATGCGGCGCTTGTGGCAGCAGAACGACTGAAAAAAATGGTGGACGGCATGGAGGAGACGGGCGAAGAGTTCTAAAGAACGCACGTCTCTGCAAAAAGAGACAAAAAGATGACAGCAGGTGTGACACCGGAGGAAAAGAATGCTCACAAACTTACACGTAAAAAATCTGGCCCTGATCGACGAAGCGGAAGTGGAGTTCGGTCCGGGCCTGAATATACTGACCGGAGAAACCGGAGCCGGAAAATCCATCTTGATCGGTTCGATCAACGCGGCGCTTGGAAAGAAGATATCCCGCGAGATGATCCGGACGGGAGAGACAAGCGCGCTGGTGGAACTGGTCTTTGAAACCGAAAATCCGCATGTGCTGGAGCTGTTAAAAGAGATGGATCTCGAGGCGGAGGAGGGTCAGGTGATTATTTCCAGAAAGATCACCGGATCCCGCAGCGTCTGCCGCATCAATGGCGAGGCATGCAATATCTCGCAGGTAAAAGCTCTTGCGTCCCTGCTGCTCGACATCCACGGCCAGCATGAGCACCAGTCGCTGCTCTATCCGGACCGGCAGATCGCGATTCTTGACGCGTTTGCGGGAACCGAGGCGGCCACGGCAAAAGGAGAGGTCCGGGCGCTGTACCAGGAGTGGAAGAATGTCCGAAAGGAGCTCTCGGCGTACGAACTCGGCGAGGAGGCAAGAAAGCGGGAGGCAGCATTTCTTACGTTTGAAATCAACGAGATTGATCAGGCAGAGCTAAAAGAGGGCGAGGACGAAGCGTTGGAAACTGCGTACCGGAAAATGGGCCATGCGAAAAAGATCGCGGAATCTCTGCAGACGGTATATGCGATCACCGGCTACGGTGCAGAGAACAGCGCCGGGGAGCAGGTCGGCCGCGCAATCCGGGAGCTGCAGCAGGCCGCGGTGTACGACGATGCACTTTCCGGTCCGTCGCAGACCCTTTCCGATATTGACGGACTGCTGAATGATTTCAACCGCGAAATTTCCGCATATCTTTCCGAACTGACCTTTTCCGAAGAAGAGTATTACGAGACGGAAAAGCGGCTCGATGAGATCAACCGCCTGAAAGCAAAGTATGGAAAGACGATGGAAGAGATTGCCGCATACCGCGAAGAACAGCAGAAAAAACTGGAAAAACTGGAAAATTTTGAGAGCTGCCGCGCCGCACTGCAGGAGCAGTTACAGAAAACGGAGCAGAAACTGGATGCGGCCGCACATAATCTGTCCAAAATCCGCAGAAACTATGCAAAACGGCTCGAAACACAGATTATCGAAGGTCTGCGCGACCTGAATTTCCTGCATGTCGCATTTGAAATTTCATTTGAAAAGACAAAAAGCTACACCGAAAACGGAACCGATGCTGTGGAGTTCTTAATCTCCACAAACCCGGGCGAAGCGATCCGTCCGCTGGCGAAAGTTGTTTCCGGCGGTGAACTGTCGCGAATCATGCTTGCAATCAAGACGATTCTTGCCGACCGCGACGAGACAGAAACTCTGATTTTCGATGAAATCGACACCGGAATCAGCGGAAGGACGGCGCAGAAGGTTTCCGAAAAAATGGCACAGATCGGGCAGCGCCATCAGGTCATCTGCATCACCCATCTGCCGCAGATCGCGGCGATGGCAGATTCTCATTTTGAAATCGAAAAAAACGTCGAAGAAAACGAGACCGTCACATCGATCCATCCATTATCCGAGGAAGATTCTGTCAGAGAACTGGCAAGAATGCTTGGCGGCGCGAAAATTACGGATTCTGTTCTGGCAAATGCCAGCGAGATGAAGGAATTGGCACAGGTACAAAAATCTGCAAGACTCAAATAAAGAGAAGTCCGCATACTAAGAGGGAAATCACGAAACAAAGCGTGGTTTCCCTCTTTTTCGCGGGCGGCGAGTCAAAGTCCGTGCCTGCACGAGAACTTGACGACCGCCGCGAAAACAAAAGAAATGCCGCAGTTCTGCCCTGCGGCGGAAAGGATGGGAATGCAAATGACGAGAAAACAAAAATACCGAAGAGTCCTGCTTGCGCTGGCGGCGCTGTTTCTGATCCTCGCCGTTCTTCTTGGCTACGATGCCATGCGCGAATCCCTGCCGGATACGATGTATGTGGATGAGAACAGCGAAAGCCCGTTTCAGCCGCTCACGAAACATCCACTTCTGACGATTTCGGAAGATACGAAGGAAGCAGAAAAAACCGAATTCGGAGAAACGGGTGAAACGGTTGTAGAATGTTCCGCCGCCGGGATCCCGCTGAAAAAGATCCGTGTGATCCAGGAAGAACGGCCGAAAGTTGCCGTCTGCGGCGCGCCGGTCGGTATCTATATGGAGACCGACGGTGTGATGGTGATCCGTACAGCCGAAATCCGTTCGTCCGACGGAACCGTCAGCCGTCCGTCAGAAAATATTCTGCGGGAAGGCGACTATATCACAAAAGTAAACGGACAGAGCATCCGCAGCAAGCAGGAGCTGATTGATGCAGTAAAAGTATCAAACGGTTCCCCGGTGTGTCTTTCCCTGCTTCGGGACGGGGAAACGATCGAAGTGCAGGTGACACCGCAGAAAAGCCAGGACGGCACCTGCCGCCTCGGGGCCTGGGTCCGCGACAATATGCAGGGAATCGGAACACTGACTTTCGTGGAACCGGACGGAACCTTTGCAGCGCTCGGCCATGGAATCAGTGATGTCGATACCGGAAAAATGCTCCAATTGAACGGCGGAGAACTGTATCTGACACAGATTCTGTCTGTGATCCCGGGAAAAGCGGGTGTACCGGGTGAACTGCAGGGTGTGATCCATTACGAAGAAAAGAACCGTATCGGGTCAGTGGCGGAGAATACCATCTACGGTATCCACGGCGTTCTGGACAGGGAAAAAAGCAGTGCACTGCCGCTTACCGTGACGGAAATTGCCTATCGGCAGGAGATCGAGACGGGCCCGGCCACCGTACGGATGTGCGTGGACAATACGGTAGAAGAGTATGAGGCGGAGATTACAGAAATCGATCTTGGAAGCGAGAATACGAACAAAAATTTTGTGCTCGAAATTACCGATCAACGGCTGCTACAGAAAACCGGCGGCATCGTACAGGGAAATTCCGGCTCGCCGGTGCTCCAGAACGGAAGGCTGATCGGCGCCATTACCCATGTTTTCGTAAACCATCCAGAAAAAGGCTACGGTGTCTTTGCGGAAAACATGCTTGCACGGAACTGAAAAAATATGCGTTAATTTGGTTGGAATTGTTACAAACTTCCGAATTTTTACGGAAAATGTCGATCGAATTTTCAAAAATTTACGGGAAATATATTGAAAATGCGAAAAAATAAAATTATAATGTCTGTGTGATTGGAAAAAGTTCAGAAGAAAACGGATGCAGTGAAATTCCGGAAAGACTATGAGTTTTTGCAAAGGAGAGCTTTATGGAAAAGATCAACATTGCCATCGCGGATGATAACGAACGCATGCAGGAAATGCTTGGGAACGTCATAAAACAGGATGACACGCTTGAACTGATCGGGCAGACCGGAAACGGAAATGATATCTACAGTATCATCCGCGACAAAGAACCGGACGTCGTACTGCTTGACATTTTCATGCCGAAGATGGATGGTCTGACTGTAATGGAGAAAGTCAATGAGGATAAAAATCTGAAAAAAAGACCTGCCTTTATCGTTGTCTCCGCCGTAGGAGAGGAGAGGATCACCGAAGATGCGTTCCGGCTCGGCGCTTACTATTACGTCTTAAAACCGTTCGACAACGAAACTCTTCTGAACCGGATCAAAGCAACAAAAGGAATGACATCAGTAAGAAGATACCATCCAAGAAATTTTACAAACCCCGGAAAAGAGCCGATCTGTCCGCCGGAAAACAGTCTGGAAATTGATGTGACAAATATGATCCACGAGATCGGCGTTCCTGCCCATATCAAAGGATACCAGTACCTGCGCGATGCGATTCTGCTTTCCGTAGAGGACACGGAAATGCTCAATTCCATTACCAAGATTCTCTATCCGACCATCGCGAAACGCCACCAGACAACGTCAAGTCGTGTCGAGCGTGCCATCCGCCATGCGATTGAAGTGGCCTGGAGCCGCGGCAAAATGGACACAATCGACGAGCTGTTCGGCTATACCGTGAACAACCGCAAGGGTAAACCGACAAATTCTGAATTTATTGCATTAATTGCAGATAAAATACGTCTTGAACTGAAAAATCAGTAAAAAGTAACAAAAAAATCCGAACAAACGGAGAAATTACAGAAGTTTAGACTTTTTTTTCTGGACAAAGTACGGTATAATACAGACAGGACGTTGATTATCCTTTCGCGTTTCATAGGATCGTGACAAAAAGGAAGGAATTACAGAAAAACAAAGATGCGATAATCAGCATGAAATTACAGGAGGATTCTTTTCATGAAAAATATTTTGTTCGTGGCTTCAGAGTGTGTACCGTTCATCAAAACAGGCGGTCTGGCGGATGTAGTAGGTTCTCTGCCGAAGTACTTCCCGAAAGAGTATTTTGATGTGCGCGTGGTGATTCCAAAATACGCGGGAATCAAAGAACAGTTTAAAAATCAGATGCGGTATGTGACAAACTTCTACATGGATCTGAACTGGAGACAGCAGTATGTCGGCATTTTCGAGATGGAATATGAAGGCATCAAATTCTACTTTATCGACAACGAGGAGCATTTCGGAGGAAGCACTCCATATGCGGGCATGCCGTGGGATCTGGAAAAATTTGCTTACTTCAGCAAAGCAGCGCTTTCCATTTTACCGACCATCGGCTTCCGCCCGGATCTCATCCACTGCCACGACTGGCAGACCGGTCTCGTTCCGGTTTACCTGCACGAGCGTTTCCAGGCAGATGAATTCTATCGGGGAATCAAAACCGTCATGACGATCCACAACCTGAAATTCCAGGGCATCTGGGACCGCAAGACGATTCAGAGCATTACCGGCCTTTCCGACTACTACTTCACACCGGATAAGCTGGAGTTCAAACACGATGCCAGCTACTTGAAGGGCGGTCTGGTTTACGCAGATGCGATCACCACCGTCAGCAATACATACGCGCAGGAGATTCAGACCCCGTTCTATGGCGAAGGACTCGACGGTCTGATGTGTGCAAGAGCAAACGATCTGCGCGGTATTGTAAACGGACTCGACTACAATGAGTGGAACCCGGAGACAGACGCTCAGATTGCAAAGAATTTCAATGTAAAGAACTTCCGTAAAGAGAAAGTGAAAAATAAACTGGCACTGCAGGAGGAGTTAGGACTCGAGGTCAATCCGAAGACGATGATGATCGGTATCGTATCCCGTCTGACCGATCAGAAGGGCTTCGACCTCATCAGCTATATGATGGATGAGATGTGCCAGGATGCCGTACAGTTTGTGATCCTTGGAACCGGCGAGGAGCGCTACGAGAACATGTTCCGCCACTTCGCATGGAAATACGACAAGAAGGTTTCGGCAAACATCTACTATTCCGATGCAATGTCACACAAGATCTATGCATCCTGCGATGCCTTCCTGATGCCGTCCCTGTTTGAGCCATGCGGACTCTCCCAGCTCATGAGCCTCCGCTACGGAACCCTTCCGATTGTCCGCGAGACCGGCGGCCTCAAAGACACCGTAGAGCCGTACAATGAGTACGAGGGAACAGGAACTGGATTCAGCTTCACAAACTACAATGCGCATGAGATGATGGGTACCGTGCGGTACGCAGAGCGCATCTATTACGACAAAAAACGCGAGTGGAACAAGATGATCGACCGCGCAATGGCACAGGATTTCTCCTGGGCGAATTCCGCAAAACAGTACGAGGAAATGTACAACTGGCTGATCGGATAAGCTGGTCTGCATTCTGAAAAATAAGAAAAAAACTCCCGAAATGGCAGAAGAGAAAGAAAAGCCGTTCGGGATTTTTTGCAGTATTTTGGGTTTGCGGCAGGAGAGTGGAATATGCTACACTTGTGCATAAGGATATATTCGAAGCAGCTCCGGTGCAGAGGATTTGGGGGCTGAAAAAAGACACAGGAAAAAAAGAAAAACAGTTGACAACAAAGCAGATTTGTAATAGTATGGATACAGAAGCGAACGGACGTTCGCATGGTAAGGAGAATATTCAGTATGGGAAATAATAACGAAGATAAACTGCGTGCACTCGATGCCGCACTTGGACAGATTGAAAAACAGTACGGAAAAGGAGCTGTCATGAAGCTCGGAGATTCCGCAGCAAACATGAACGTGGAAACCATCCCGACCGGCTCTTTAAGCCTGGATATCGCACTCGGCCTTGGCGGTGTGCCGAAGGGAAGAATCATCGAGGTATATGGACCGGAGTCTTCCGGTAAAACAACCGTAGCGCTCCACATGGTAGCCGAAGTACAGAAACGCGGCGGAATCGCCGGCTTCATCGATGCAGAGCATGCGCTCGATCCGGCCTATGCCAAAAACATCGGTGTTGATATTGAAAACCTTTATATCTCACAGCCGGACAACGGCGAGCAGGCACTTGAGATCACCGAGACGATGGTCCGTTCCGGTGCGGTAGACATCATCATCGTGGACTCTGTTGCAGCCCTCGTTCCAAAAGCCGAGATCGACGGCGACATGGGAGATTCCCACGTCGGACTGCAGGCGCGTCTGATGTCTCAGGCACTCCGGAAACTGACTGCAGCGATCAGCAAATCCAATTGTATTGTTATCTTTATCAACCAGCTGCGTGAAAAAGTCGGTGTCATGTTCGGAAATCCGGAGACCACAACCGGCGGCCGTGCACTGAAATTCTATTCTTCCATCCGTCTCGATGTCAGAAGAATCGAAGCCTTAAAGCAGGGCGGAGAGATGGTCGGAAACCGTACCAGAATCAAAGTCGTGAAAAACAAAGTAGCTCCGCCGTTCCGCGAGGCAGAATTTGATATCATGTTCGGAAAAGGAATCTCCAAAGAAGGAGACGTTCTGGATCTGGCAGCTTCCGTCGGCATCGTACAGAAGAGCGGCGCATGGTTCGCATACGGCGGCGACAAGATCGGCCAGGGACGCGAAAATGCGAAAGCATACCTGCGCGAGCATCCGGAAATCATGGATGAGATCGAGCACAAAGTGCGCGTGGCTTACGGCCTGATCAAGGAAGAAGCGCCGGAAGGCACAGAAGAAACAGCAGCAGTTCCGGAAACCGAAGGAGACGACGAATAAATGTTTGTGACAGAGATTCGTCCTCTGAATAAAAAGAAATCACGGATCCTCTTCGATGACGGAGAGGATCTGGTTCTTTATAACGGGGAAATCCGCGCTTCCCGCATCAAAGAGCAGGAGGAGCTTCCCGATGAGGTTTACGAAAAGCTGGCAGGGGAAGTGCTGACTAAAAGGGCCAAACACCGCGCGATGTATCTGCTGCTCGGACAGATGCGGACGAAAAAAGAGCTGGAAGATAAGTTACGAAAAGACGGCTATCCCGAGAGAGCCATTGAAGAGGCTGTCTCGTACGTGGAGAGCTTTCACTATATCGACGACCGCGCATACGTGGAGCAGTATCTTGCGGGCAGCGGTGCGAAAAAAGGGAAAAAGGCAGTCCTCTATGCGCTGGCACAGAAAGGCGTGGACCGGGAACTGGTGGAATCCGTCCTGGAAGAGCAGGAGGATGCCCGCGATGAGTATGAACTTGCAAAAAGTGCCGCCTTCGCAAAGCTCGGCACGCCGCACCGGCTGGATGAAAAAGAGTACCGCCGTGCCGCCGGTTTTCTGACGCGGAAGGGATTCGGCAGTTCCGAAATCCGTCGGGCACTGGAAGAATACCAAGATTCCGCTGACGAAGAATCCTGAATATTCCCGGCGATTCCGCCACATGCCGCGAAATTATGTGCAATAAATTACATGAATATTTTTAAAACATTGACAAATTTGTGAAAACAGTATAAAATTGTAGTGTTGTAAATGTGCAATGAAAACTAAATAAGGAGGTGCTCCGGTAATGAGTACAGGTATTACAATTCTGCTGGTATTCATTGCTGTAGTAGTCACGCTGCTTATTGCGGTTCCTGTTACCAGGAAAATTGCTGTGGACAATAAAATCAAGCAGGATGCTGAAAAAATTGGCACAGCGGAAGAAAAGGCGAGAAACATCATAGATGAAGCACTGAAAACTGCCGAAACTAAGAAACGGGAAGCCCTGCTGGAGGCGAAGGAGGAGTCTCTTCGTACGAAGAATGAAGTAGAAAAAGAGACCCGAGAGCGCAGAGCGGAACTGCAGAAATATGAGAAGCGCGTTTTATCGAAAGAAGAATCTGTAGATAAAAAAGCGGACGTATTGGAGCGTCGTGAAAACGAAATTGCAGCAAAAGAGGCAAGCGTCAGAAGGAAAGAAAAGGAAGTAGACGGTCTACACGAAAAAGGAGTACAGGAACTGGAAAGAATTTCCGGTTTTACCTCCGAGGAAGCAAAAGAGTATCTGTTAAAATCTGTGGAAGACGAAGTAAAAATCGACACAGCAAAGCTCTACAAAGAGCTGGAGAGCAGAGCGAAAGAAGAAGCAGGCCGCAAGGCAAAAGAGTATGTGGTAACAGCGATTCAGAAATGTGCCGTTGACCATGTATCCGAAAGTACAATTTCTGTTGTACAGCTTCCAAGCGATGAGATGAAAGGCCGTATCATCGGCCGTGAAGGACGAAACATCCGTACCCTCGAAACCATGACAGGTGTAGATCTGATCATCGACGATACACCGGAAGCCGTCGTTCTTTCCTCATTCGATCCGATTCGCCGTGAGGTGGCAAGAATTGCTCTGGAAAAACTGATCGTAGACGGAAGAATCCATCCGGCCCGCATCGAAGAGATGGTAGAAAAGGCCCGCAAAGAAGTAGAACAGAATATTCGCGAGGAAGGCGAGGCAGCCGCACTGGAAGTCGGTGTACACGGACTTCATCCGGAGCTGATCCGTCTCCTTGGAAGAATGAAATTCCGTTCCAGCTACGGACAGAATGCATTAAAGCATTCGATCGAGGTAGCACAGCTTTCCGGTCTCCTCGCAGGAGAGGTAGGATGCGATGTCCGCATGGCAAAACGTGCCGGACTGCTTCATGATATCGGTAAATCCATCGACCATGAGGTAGAAGGATCTCACATTCAGATCGGTGCAGATCTCTGCAAAAAGTACAAAGAATCTCAGATTGTGATCAACACAGTAGAATCACATCACGGGGATGTAGAGCCCCAGTCTCTGATTGCATGTATCGTTCAGGCAGCGGATGCAATTTCCGCAGCAAGACCGGGTGCAAGAAGAGAAACACTCGAAACATATACCAACAGATTAAAACAGTTGGAAGACATCACGAATTCGTTCAAGGGTGTCGAAAAATCTTTTGCTATTCAGGCTGGTAGAGAAGTCCGCATCATGGTTGTTCCTGAGCAGGTATCCGATTCTGAAATGGTACTGCTCGCAAGGGATATCTCGAAACAGATCGAAGCTGAACTGGAATACCCGGGACAGATCAAGGTCAATGTTATCCGCGAGAGCCGTGTAACGGATTACGCGAAATAAAAGACTTTCTACGAAACAATTTAATAACGAAATCAAAAAGAGGCTGTGGACATGAGCAATCATGTTCCACAGCCTTTTCAGTGTGTATAAGAACAGTAAGTTTCAAAAGAATTTATACGTGCCGTATCCGGTTCGAGCGCATTTTCTGAGGTGTAGAGCCATACAGCTTTTTGAAGGTCCGCATAAAAATTTTGTAATTCGACAGCCCGTTTTTCTCCATCAGTACCGTGATCGTTTCGTCGGAATTCTGTAAATCTTCGTACAGGTGCATCGTGCGCACATCGTTCAGATATTCGAGAAAGGTCTGTCCGGTATACTTTTTAAAGAGCCGGCAGAAATACTCCTTCGAGAGCGCCAGGGAATCCGCGGCTGTTTCGAGGCTTAACGGTTCCGGGTAATGCACTTTCACCCAGTTCATAACGTGTGTCACGCGCTGCAGATCGCGCTGTGAACCCGTGAGGGATGCCGAAGGGATCTGGTGGGAATACGACCGGCAGAGATGGTACAGAAATTCGTACAGTCGTGAGGTAAAGAGAAGCTGGTATGAATCGGAAGGATTCTGCCGGATCTCGTTCATCTCCGAGAGCAGTGCGCGGAGCGGAGCCGGCTGTTCCGAGTAGGGAATGATCGTGTCGAAACGCATCGTATCAAAGTCCGGCAGATATTGGCGCATCTGGCTTGCGGAAATCTGCAGCAGAAGATATGTACAGGTGTTGGAGCGCGTCATATGGAGGTCGCCGGAGTTGATGATAATCAGATCGCCCTCGTTTAACCGATACTCCGTTGCCTGGACAATCGCGGAAAACTGTCCCCTGATCAGATAGAGAATTTCCACATATTCGTGCCAGTGCGCCGGAAAAACAAAAGCGGGCGCATCCTGCAGCTCAAAACGGACGTGCAGCAGATCGGTTTCGTGTATTGTTTCGTAAAAGCAGGATTCCATAAGTACCTCCAGGATGTGATAGAAATATACATCAATTATAATCAAAAAAGATAAGAATATTGTACCAGAAATTGGGCGAAATATCAATATCAACCAGAGAAAGGACAAGAAAGGAACTAGAAGTTACACGAAAAAGGGAAGATAATGGAGACATTAGTACGAAACAAAGTTTGGGAGGAACAAAGACATGAAAGCAAAGGTAAGAACCTTTAACGGAACTACATCTCCGGAAGTAACCCAGCGTGAAACAGATCACCGCAAACTTGCCCGCGAGGCAGCAGCAGAGGGATTCGTTCTTCTGGAAAACAAAGATCATTTCCTGCCGCTGGCAAAGGGCAGCAAGGTAGGTCTTTACGGAGCAGGTGCGATCCGCACCATCAAAGGAGGCACCGGTTCCGGCGATGTCAATGAGCGTGACAGCGTTAATATTTTCCAGGGCATGAAAAATGCAGGCTACGACGTAACAAGCAGTGAATGGCTGGAGGATTACGATAAACTCTACGTACAGGCAAGACTGGACTGGAAAAATGAGATTTTCACAAAATTGAACGGAGACGACACAAAATTCTTTGATGCGTACTCTGCAACCCCGTTCTTTATGCCATCCGGAAACCCAATCGATGAAGAGAAAGCAGCAGCCGACGGTGCAGACACCGCATTCTTCGTTCTGGCACGTATCGCAGGAGAGAACAAAGACCGTTTTGATACGGAGGGTGACTACTTTATCTCCAAAGAAGAGAAAGCTATTCTGGCACAGGTTTCCAGATGCTATAAAAACGTTGTTCTTGTTATCAACACCGGCGGCCTGATGGATCTGGCATTCGTAGAAGAATTTGACAATATCCGCTCTATTTTACAGTACGTACAGGCAGGCCAGGAAGGCGGAAATGCATTTGCTGATGTTGTAAGCGGCGATGTAACCCCATCCGGAAAAATGACAGATACCTGGGCAAAAGATTACTATGATTATCCGGGTGCAGAGGTTTACAGCTACAAGAGCGGCGACCTCATGAAAGAAAAATACGAAGAGGGTATCTTCGTTGGATACCGTTACTTCGATACCTTTGAAGTACCAGTCCGTTACTCCTTCGGTTACGGTATGTCCTACACCGATTTCGAGATCAGAACCGATGACATCAAAGTAAGCGGCCGCGGTATGATGAATCCGAAAGTAAGCGTGACTGTTACCGTCACCAACACCGGCGATACTTATGCAGGAAAAGAAGTTGTACAGATCTACGCTTCCTGCCCGCAGGGCAGACTGGTGAAAGAGTTCCGCCGTCTGGCAGGCTTTGGAAAAACAAAACTGCTGGCTCCGAAGGAATCCCAGACCATGACCATCACCTTCCCGCTGTATCAGCTGACTTCCTATGAGGAGGAAAGCGCATCCTGGATTCTGGAGCCGGGCATGTATGGTATCTGGATTGGAAATGATCTGAATACATCTGTTCTCTCCGGCGCGCTGGAGCTGGACGAGAAAGCAGTCATGACAGCGTGTGAAAATATCTGCCCGCTGAAAGAGGAATTGAATGAGATTGTTCCTGATGCAGAAAAAGTTCAGGCAAGAGAGGCTGCATGGCAGAAGGAAGTAAAAGAAAAGAGAATGAGCGTGATCGAGCTCAAAGCATCTGAGATCCCAACTGAGAAAGTAGATTACCAGCCGGTACCGGAAGAGCTTCCTGGAAAAGCAGGAAAGATTGTGGAATCCCTTTCTGTGGATCAGCTGGCACTCCTTGCAACCGGTGATCCGGGAAGAGCACAGGGCAACGCGCTTGGCTCCGCAGGAATTTCTGTTCCGGGAGCAGCAGCGGAGACATCCCCGTGTGCTTCGGAGGAGCCGTGGAATGTAACCACGATTGCTCTGGTCGACGGACCTGCAGGTCTTCGTCTGAAGAGAGAATACCAGGTAGACAACGGAGAGATCGTAGCGAGCGATTTCCTGGCGGCACTGGAAGGCGGATTCTTCAGCAAACCGCAGGAAAAACGCGGAACAACCTATTATCAGTTCTGTACCGCAATTCCGGTTGGAACACTTCTGGCACAGAGCTGGGATGTAGAACTGATCAAGAGAGTCGGCGAGATGATCGGCCATGAGATGGAGCTGTTCAACGTAACACTGTGGCTGGCACCTGGCATGAACATCCACAGAAATCCGCTCTGCGGAAGAAACTTTGAGTATTATTCCGAGGATCCGCTGCTTGCCGGTATGATGGCGGCTGCTATGACGCTCGGTGTACAGAAGGTACCGGGCTGCGGAACCACGATCAAACACTTCGCATGCAACAATCAGGAGGATAACCGTATGGGCTCCGATTCCATCCTGTCCGAGCGTGCACTGCGTGAGATCTATCTGAAAGGCTTTGAAATCGCAGTCAAAGATGCACAGCCGATGTCCATTATGACATCTTACAACCTGATCAATGGTGTGCACGCTGCAAACTGCTACGATACCTGCACGAAAGCAGCGAGAGATGAGTGGGGATTTGCAGGAGCTATCATGACCGACTGGACAACCACCAACGTACAGATCCAGGGCGAGTGTACGGCAGCGGGCTGCATGAGAGCCGGAAATGACATGGTAATGCCGGGTCTGCCGGAGGATCACGAGAACATCAAAAAAGAACTTGCAGATGGAACTCTGACGATGGCAGAACTGAAACGCTGCATCTATAACACGGTAAATATCGTACTGCAGTCCAATATGTACGAGGGCGCAGTCAGCTACCTTGATCAGTTCGATGATCTGGATACCTATCTTGTCGTGAAATAAAAGAAGTGAAAAATATCTTATGGGGATATACAAAAAGCAGGGTTTGAAATGAACGGACATTTCGGTGCGTGAGACATTGGGGGACCCTGAAAAGAGGAAAGAAGTGCCATTCGCAGATGGGGGTCTGCGGAGCAGGCACTTCTTTTACGTATATTGTCTATGAACCGTGAATACATTGACAGTAAGGCAGAAAATAAGGAGGCGCAAAAAGCAAATGAGAGAACGGGATGAGAATGCATATATTCGTTTTTTTGCCCTCTGGTTTGCGGCCGGTATGACTCTCGGTGTACTGCTGCTGCTTGCGGCATCCCACACGGGAATGAAGGAGGGAAATAGCGTCCGCCTCTTTCAGGCGGAGGCGTTTTTTGGAAGAAAAATTTCCGCAAAGGCCTGCTTTTCCTATCTTCTAAAGGTACGGTTAGCACCGGCATTTGCGGGACTTCTCTTTGGATTGACGGCAATCGGTGCGTATTTTGCCACTGCTGCCGTTTGGGCATATGGTTTTCTGTGTGGCGTCTTTCTCTCGGCTGCCTATCTGCAGAACGGAATGGCAGGTCTTTTATCTTTTTTCTGGCTCTTTTTCCGCAGATTTTCCTCTACCTTGCCGCGTTATTTCTGATGGCTGCTGCGTGCAGCCGGATGGCAGAGACGAATCACCTTGCCGGCGGCATACAGAAAAAGGAATATTTTTGCTTCGGCGTGCGCTACTCTTTGCACTGATCCTGCTTCTGTGGGGTATTCTGCTTGAGAGTTATGTCAATCCGTGGTTTCTTGCGAAAATCCTGTAAAAACGGTCGAAAAGGGAATTGACATTTTTGAAAAAACGTGTATAT
>ENA-OQNM01000109-OQNM01000109.1-human-gut-metagenome-genome-assembly--contig:-NODE-109-length-29161-cov-3.062926_pt1 | contig 29161 bp, 29 predicted proteins | sample MGYA00242632_ERZ504886 | MGnify/ENA primary metagenome ERZ504886 (study PRJEB26092, sample SAMD00036424) | human gut metagenome | host: Homo sapiens | study: EMG produced TPA metagenomics assembly of... | reverse complement strand
AAAAAATGGTTGCGCTGTCTGATGGAACAGAGCGTTACAGTTTATCGTATCAAGGCTCTTCGGGACTTTGGGGATGTGAAGACCGGGCAGCTCGGTGGGTGGATTGAAAAGAAAGCAACCTCTCACACGATGGAAACTGCTTTGTATATGATGAAGCGGTAGTCTGTGATGATGCCAAAATATCTCAATCATAAGAAGTTCAACGAGGGTCCATGCACTGTCGCAAGGAGGTGAGCATGAGTAGGTACAGCGCCCAACAGTCATCGATCTCGGAAAACAACCGTTCCCGCATCCTGCAATACCTGTACCACAATGGCATCTGCTCACGCGCGCAGATCGCCAAAGCCATCAAGCTCACTCCGGCGGCAATCACCAAAATCACCGCGAAACTGCTGGCGCAGGGCATCATCGAAGAAACCGGCGACATGGACGGAGACAAGAACCGCCGTTCCATCGGTCTGAATCTCAATTGCGCCAAATACCACATCATCGGCGTGAAGTTCGCCCGCAGTCTGGTGCAAATCGCGGTCTTCGACCTCAAGTGCAACCGTATCTTCCTGTCCGACTTGCCTACCGTCAGCGAAGAGCACACTACCCCGGAAACGGTGGAGCGCATTCGAGATACCGTACGCCAGCTCATCAAGGACCGACCCAGCATCGTGGCCGTCGGCATGGCGGTTCCGGGCCTATTAAAGGACGAGGACGCACCGCTTTGGTCTCCTCCATGCAGGGCTGGAGGCAAATCAACTTCATCGACGAATTCAGCAACGCATTCAGCGTCCCCGTGTTCGTCGAACAGGACGCCCGCGCCGGCGCGCTGGCGCAGTTCCTGTTCAATCCGGAACTGTCGGAAGGTTCCCTCGCCTACTATCTGCTTGGCGAAGGCATCGGCCTCGGAGTCATCGACAACGGCACCATCTACTACGGCGAGCACGGCACCGCCACGGAAATCGGACACGTCTCCATCGACGTGAACGGCAAGCCATGCGACTGCGGCAATGTCGGATGCCTGGAACGCTACTGCTCCGCCAACGCCATCCACGAACAACTCAACGCCAACCCGAGCATCGTTCCCGGATGCGAGACGATGACGCATGCGCAGGCTTGCGCAGCACTGTTCGCCAAGGCGAACGCGGGAGACGAGACCGCGACGCTTCTGATGCTCGATGTTGCCCGATACGTTGGGTACGGCGCGGTCACCATCATCAACGCTTTCAATCCGACACACATCGTTCTTGGAGACATCATCGCGCAAGCCGGCCAGCCGTTGCTCGACGAAGTCACACAAGTCGTGCGCGAACGCACGATCCCCGAAATCGGGCGCAACACCCGAATCACCCTGTCCGCCCTGCCCACCGACGCCACCGTCACCGGTGCCGCCGCCGTGGCCATCACCAATTTTTTGGAACATCCATCGATGTTCTTCGACGTCGCATAGCACGCCGCCCACCAAAGAAAGGAACCACCCATGTCCAAGCCAATCGTCATCGCCCTCGGTGAAATCCTGTGGGATATGCTCCCCACCGGCAAGCGCGCCGGCGGCGCTCCCGTCAACTTCGCCTACCACGCGTCCCAGAACGGCGCAGAAAGCTACGCCATCAGCGCCGTCGGTAACGACGAGCTGGGCGCCGAGCTGCTCAACGATGCGCACAAGGCCGGCATCAACACGCTGGTGCAGACCAACGAATACCCGACCGGCACCGTCGCCGTGGCACTGACCAACGGCATTCCGGAATACACCATCGTGCAGAACGTAGCTTGGGACCACATCGGCTACACCGACGAACTCGCCGAGGCCGTGTCCAAGGCCGACGCCATCTGCTTCGGCACGCTGGGTCTGCGTTCCCAGGAATCGCATGACACCATCATCAAACTGCTCCAGCATACCAAGGAAGGCGCGCTGAAGTTCTTCGACATCAACCTGCGCGCCAACTTCTACTCCAAGGAGCTGATCGAGGAGCTGCTGGGATACGCCAACATCTTCAAGATCAACGACGACGAGCTCATCATGATGCGTGAGATGTTCTCCATTCCGGAGGGCAACGACGAAGAGGCCTGCAAGTGGTTCATGGATCGCTTCGATCTGGAGTACACCATCCTGACCGGCGGCGCGACCTTCAGCACCATCATCGCCAAGGACGGCGAGACCTCCACTCTGCTGACCCCGCATGTCGAGGTGGCCGACACCGTCGGAGCCGGCGATTCCTTCTCCGGCTCCTTCACCGGTAAGATCCTGTCCGGTGCCTCCCTCAAGGAAGCGCATCGCGCGGCCGTGAACACCGCCGCCTACGTGTGCACCAAGGAAGGCGGCTGGCCGGCCTACCCGACCGAAGGCGTTCCGGATTACCTCGCCGCAGCAGCCAAGTAAGCGTATCTTTTCCTTTCATCATCACCGATTCCGCATGCCGTCAAATAACGGCATGCGGAATTTTTTTACCGGTTTTGCGAAGTTTCGTCGGTATGATGAATCGCCGATAGCATAATTTGGTTTGTCGGATAAACCGTGGTATCTTGAAATTTCTGGCTATAAAGCCGGAAGGTTTGATAATTCAATATTTGGGGATGATCGGTTTCGACGGTGACCTGTTCGTCGCAGGGAAGCGTGCCGAGAACGTAGGGTCCGCTCGTGGATGCCCCCTACAAAAGAATAAGTGCTAAATCTAACCGCACTGAGTTCGCTCTCGCTGCCTGAGCTTCGCGCCAGGATTAACCAGTGAGCAGCCGCTCCGTTCACTCCCCCTCGTCTTTGGGGGGATGTTGAGCGTCGTTTAGAAGACTTGCCTTACCGGCTGAGCCACAGGGCCGGCAAGGGACTTTTACTGTAGATATGCTCGCCATCAGTTGTCTGCGACATCGATGGGGGCAGAAAAACCGCCGCACGGCCAGCAGACTACGCACGTAGAAGACTGAGGGTTCGGTCATCGGACCGGGGTTCGATTCCCCGCATCTCCACGGATTGAAAGCCGCCAGAAATGGCGGCTTTTCCTTTATTTCCAACGGTTTCCACCACTTTTGCAATTCGCTGCAATTCACCCTTTATCGCGATATTTCTCAAAAACATGGGCAAAATGTGGGCACGAATCATGCGTCAGCAATGACGGCTTTTTGTATTTGCAATCACATTTCTCGTTTGGTGAAACAACGCATGTCGGCAGCAACGCCTCCGTATCATCGAAATAACCGTCCGGCGCCTTTCAATATTGCAAGCCGCCGGCCAGCCAACCATCGAAAGGGACGATATCATGGCGAAGCTTACAGAGGAAATGAAGGATTTCATCAGCAGCAATCTCGCTTGGGTGGCCACCATCGGCAAGGATGGACACGTCGATTTGGGGCCGAAAATGAGCACGTTCGTCATCGATGACACTCATATCGGCTATCACGAGCGTACCGCCGGCCAAATGTACCGTAATCTGCTCGACGGCAGCGAACTGGTCATCGCAGTGGCCAATCTTGAGCAGAAGCGAGGTTATCGTTTCCGTGGCAACGTCACTCTGCATTCCGATGATGCGATCTACGATGAGCAGGTCGCTGTGGCCGAACATAACGGCACGAAGAAGCCCATGACCATTCCCGTTCTGGAGATCACGGAGATTCAGGACTTGACGCCAGGGGCGACCGCAGGCAAGACCATCGTCAAGGACTGACGCCCGTTCAACGCATACGGCTAATACCATCCATCCAAACGCGGAAACGCGCTCTGGCCCTCCCTTGGAAAGAAGGTCCAGAGCGCGTTTCGTTTTTCTGTCAAGACAAAAAGAGCTAGATCAAAGTATTTCCGCTCCGTCATGCAGTGACGTTGCGCAATAACGCTATTTGATGATCGGTCTCAACGGCGCGGACACGTCCACGTTATGCTTGTCTCCAATCACGTTCGGATCATTGACGATCTTGTCCACCACCGCTTTCTTGAGCTTCAGGTCCGAGGAATCACCCCATACGATCACGCGGTCTCCCCCATTGAGTTCCGTGGTGATGGAATCCTGGGTCGCCGCGGTGACCTTGGTGATGGAATTGCGCATCGATTCCGGCAGTGAGCTGAGAATCTTCAACGCTTCCTTGATAGGACGCCTAGACAGGCTCGCATCGACGTTCTGCACTTCGATGACGGGAATGCCTTCCACGGAAACGCCGCTGACGGAATTGAGCACGCGGCCCTTGCTGTCGACCGCCGTCATATGGTCCTCGCTGGTTTTGAGCATGGCCGCGGGTTTCTGCGCCTTGATCGTCACTTCAAGCGAGTTCGGCAGCTGTTTCTTCGACTTGGCTGACGTGACTCCCGGAATCGCCTTGATCTGCTTCTCCACGGCTCCATCCGAAACCAGGAACAACGATTTTCCGGACTGCTGCCTCGCGATGTCAAGCACCTGCGATTCGCTCACCCATTCGTTGGCGCCGACCACGCTGATGTTGCCTGGCTCCAAACGGAACACCGACGAGAAGAGGAACAGCCAGACGACAGCTCCCAAAACCACGGCTACGACAAGACCGATGAGCACGCGCAGGACTATGGCTCGCGCGCCGGCCTGACGGCGTTCCTTGAGCCGTTCGCCGAAATCAACCACTTTCGGACGTGTCATGATGCCGATCGTGCCGGTGGTCTCCTGCAGGGTTTTGGAAACCAGGTCCTCGCTTTGCAAACGTCGCGCGTCTACGAAGCCTTCGGCTTTTGAACGGTCCGCGTACCCTTCAATCGACCGTCCTTCGGCATGCTCCGATGAGATGGACCGTCCGGAACGTCGTCCGCCCGACTGGTCCGTCTCCTGCACATCCTTGCCGGAACTGATGACCCGTCGAGCCATCAGCCCTCGCAATCCCAACGATGCGCTTCAAGAGCATGCAGGATGACCTCGTCCATCTGCGTGATGTCGCCGGCGCCTACGGTGAAGATGACGTCGCCATGATGCGCGCGCATCACCATCATCTGGGCCGCGGTGTGCATGTCTTCGACGCCACGGATCCAGTCCTTGGCCGGTTCATGCTCAAGCTTGAGCGCCTCGTCCACGATGGTGGCCGGAGTCACGTCGGGGAAATCCTCCTGCTTCTCGCGCGCGGGGAAGATGCCGGTAACGATGACGTCATCGGCCTTGGCAAGCGCCTGCGCGAATTCAGAGCTGAAGAAACGCGTGCGGGAGAACAGGTGCGGCTGGAAGATCACACGGATCTTGGACTGCGGGTAGCGGCGACGGGCCGCATCCAGCAGCGCAGCGATTTCGGTCGGATGATGCGCGTAATCATCGACGACCGTCACTTGGCTGACGGTGCCACGGACCTGGAAGCGGCGTGCGGCACCGAGGAACGAGGTGACCGCCGCGGAGGCACGTTCGACGTCCATGCCCAACAGCGCGGCCGCGATAATCGCCGCGGAGGCGTTGCGTGCGTTGTGGATGCCGGGAACGGTAAGCGTCACGGCGATGCGGCGCTCCTCTTCGCCGATCAGTCCGCCCGGAATATGCAGCGTGAAATGTTCGGCGCCGCTTTCGGCGGTTTCGCTTTCCGATTCGATGCGTACCAGCGTGGCACCGTTCAGGTCGCCCAATTCGGCGGCGTTCCGTGTTGAATAGACGATCGTGCGTCCGGCCACGGTGGCGTCAAGCGCACGTAGCACGGCAAGGTTGCCTTCGTCGTCGCCGCACATGATTACGGCTTTGGTGGCGTGTCCGGCATGGTCCACGAATGCGGCCCGATAATTGTCCTGCGTGCCGTAGTGGTCAAGGTGGTCGGCTTCGGAATTGGTGATGATGGCGATTTGCGGATGGTATTTGGCGAAGCTGCCGTCCGATTCGTCGGCCTCGGCCACCAGCACGTTGCCCTTGCCGGCATGGCCGCCGTCCAAAATGGCACCGTCTTTGCCTTGGATGGAACCGCCGATGGCGTAGCTCGGATCGGCGAGTTCGCCTTCTCCGGCGTTCACGAGAATGTGCGCCAGCATGGAGCTGGTCGTGGTCTTGCCGTGGGCGCCGGCCACGGTCACCGCACGTTTCGCGTTCATCAGCAGGGCGAGGATGTCGCTGCGGTGCACGATGCGCTCCCCTGCCTCATGCGCGGCGACGATTTCCGGATTGTCCGGTTTGATGGCGCTGGAGAACACGACGGTGTTCTTGCCTTCGACGTTCTTCGCCTGCTGGCCGAATTCGACGGTGATGCCGAGGCTTTGCAGACGGTCGGTTTTGGCGCTTGGCTCACGGTCCGAACCATCGACCTCGACACCCTGCTCATGCAGCATTTCAGCGAGCACGCTCATGCCTGCGCCACCAATGCCGATGAAATGCGTGGCACCTAGGTCATGCACCGTCTCTTCAGGTGCGAACGACGCATGGGTTGGGTCAAGAATTATGGTACCGGCTTCACGCTGGTTGTCAGACACGATTGCTCCTCGTAAATTGTTTTCAAGCTCATTTCATTATGGCCGCACCCATGGTCTCCCACGGGGTGCGGCCATGATTGTTCGGCCGGTTAATCAGCTGGCTGATCGATTAGCGCGAGCACGCGCTTCGCCATGACTTCGGCGGCGTCGCGGATGCCGTATTTCCACGCGTTGGCACCGTATCGGGACAGCTTGTCCGGATCGGCAAGCAGTTCCGGCACATGGCCACGGACCCAATCCGGGGTGAAATCGCCATCCGCCACCATCAAGCCCCCTTCCGCGTCGACCACGGGCTGCGCGTTGAAACGACTGCTCGCCATTGCCGATCGGCAGAGGCACGTAAATACGCCGGCAGTCCCAAACGACCGTCAGCTCGCTGACCGTGCCGGCTCCGGAACGGCAGATGATCAGATCGGCGCAGGCGAACGCCAGATCGATGCGTTCCAGATAGGGAGCCACACGGTAGTCGCCATCCGAAACGTGGTCGGGGCCAAGCTCGCCGAGCACGTCCTCTCCGGCGCTTACCGACACCAAGGAACGCACTTCGTCGTCTTTGCCCTTACCGGTCAGATGAATCACCTGGGCGTGCGCAAGCAGATCCTTGGCGGAAGCGGCCACAGCCCTGTTCACGTTCACCGCGCCCAAGGATCCGCCGGTGATGACCACGAGCGGACGGTCCGGATCGACACCAAGCTGCGCCGCGGCGGCTTTACGAGTGGCGGTACGGTCATGTTCCAGATCGGACGCCAATCGTGCGATTGCCGGACGAAGCGGCAGGCCCACGCGTTCGACTTCGACGCCCCTGCGTGGTTTCAGTCCTGGCTGGGCGTATGCGGCACCGATCATGGACGCCCAACGCGCGCCCAGCTTGTTGGCCATGCCCGCACGTGCGTTCTGTTCGTGAATCGCAATCGGAATTCCCATGCTGTGCGCGGCCGCGTATACGGGTGCGGACGTGTATCCGCCGAAACCGACGACCACTTGGGCCTGATGCCGGGTGAGGATGTCACGTACTTTGGCCTTCTCGGCCTTCCATTTGGCTGGAAACTGCAACGCAGCCTTGTTGGGCCTGCGCGGGAACGGCACTTTTTCGATGGTTTCCAGTTCGAAACCGGCCTGCGGAACCAAATCACGCTCCAGACCGACGGCGGTGCCCACCACCGCGATATCCGCTTCCGGTTCAAGCTCGCGAATCACATGCGCCACGGCGAGCAGAGGATTGACGTGGCCTGCCGTGCCGCCACCGGCAAGAACGATATGCTTCTGATTGCTCATAATCCACGAGCTTAGCCCACCATGCGGCGGCAGGCCACGCGGCATACCGCCGCCGATGCAGATACTTACATTTCGTCTACTTTTCTTTTGCTTGCTTCGCAACTCGCATGACGGGAACCGATTACAGTATGCGGTTCTCGGCTTTGACCTGCGGCTGCTCCTTCATCAGGCTGATGGCCACGCCGGCGGCCCCCAGACACATGATAAGAGACGATCCGCCTGCTGATACGAACGGCATCGGCACGCCCATGACCGGCAGCAGGCTGACGACGACGCCGATGTTGACAAACGCCTGGCCGACGATCCATACCGCGATGCACACCAACGCCATGGTGATGTACCGGTCGCGGACCTGCACGGCCACCATCAGCATGCACCACGTCATGACGATGAACAGCAGAATCACCATGGCTGCTCCGACGAATCCGGTTTCCTCGCCGATGATGGCGAAGATGAAATCGTTGTGCGCTTCGGGAAGATAGCCCCATTTCTCGCCGGAATTGCCGATGCCGACGCCCAACAAGCCGCCGGATGCGATCGCGTATTTGCCGTGGACCGCCTGATAGCACACGCCCTGCAGGTCGGACGGAGAGCAGGTCCGGTAGGCCGCCATGATGCGGCCGAGTCGGTTGGGGCTAGTCAGAATGAATCCGACGATACCGCATATGCCAAGCAGCGCGGCTCCGGCAAGCCATTTGCCGGGGAATCCGCCAAGCAGCAATGCAATGCCGCCAATTGCGAGAATAATCAAGCCCGTACCAAGATCCTTGCCGGACATGACCAGGCAGAACGCGCACAGATAGCCGAGAATAAGCTTGGAGTACGCGCGGGGCGCGCCGACCTTCTTCACCTGCTTGCGCGCGTTGATCAGCTCGTTCGGCATCCAGATGCATAACGCCAGCTTGACGATTTCCGCGGGCTGCATGGTGAACACGCCCGGAATGCCGATCCATCCTTTGTTGCCGTTGACTTCGACGCCCAATGGCGTCAGTGTGGCGGCCTGCATGACCATGGCGCCAAGCAGGAACCAGAAGCTGATCTTTCGGTAGAAGCTGGCCGGCAGCATCATCGTGATGAATGCTATGACCAGGCCGAACACGCAGTACATGCCCTGTTTTCAGCGCCTGCGCCCATGGCGACTGCCCGTTGGCGATCATGTTCACCGAAGAGCTGGAGAACACCATGATCACGCCGAAGATCGTGAGGATGATCACGCATAGGCGGAATCCGTGGAAGCACCATAACGGGTTGGCGAGATTACGCGTTCCGCCGTTCTTCAACGGGTTCTCGTGTCTGTGCCGCGGCGCCGTCCGTCATGTTCGGACGGCTTGCGGAAGACGTGATGCTACGGCTGGCCTCAGGCTTCCCCATGCTCATTCACCCAACGCTGAGCCTGCTGCGCGAACTGGTTTCCGCGATCGGCGTACGACTTGAACTGGTCCATGGACGCGCAGGCCGGAGCCATGAGCACCACATCGCCGGATTGCGCGTAGGTGCCGGCAGCGTCGATGGCGCGGGCCATGACGGTGTCGTTGTCCGTGGGATCGATGATGGACATGGGAATGTCGGGAGCGCTTGCCTTGAACGCGTCCAGCATTGGCTGCTGGTCCTTGCCGATGATGATGGCCGCCTTGATGGTGTGCGCCTGGTCGGCAACGAGCTGTTCGAAACGGCCTCCTTTGGCAAGTCCGCCGGCGATCCACACCACGGACTTGTCCGCGAAGCTGTTAAGCGACGCCTTGGCCGCATGCGCGTTGGTGGCTTTGGAGTCATCCACGAAACGGATGGTGCCACCGTCGGACGTTTTGGCGACGGCGACGGTCTGGATGCGGTGGCCGCCCGGCGTGAACTGCTTGAGCGCAGCCAACGCCTTGTCTTTGTCTGCTCCGAGACCCAACACCAGCGCCAACGCGGTCAGGGCGTCGGCGAGCAGATGCGGGTAGACCGTGCCATCCGGCTCGGTCAGATGCGTGAAATCGGTGACCTTCGCCACTTGGAACGACTTTCCCGCTTCTCCGCCGGCAATGCCGGACATGTCGACGATCCAGCCATCTTTCACACCGATCTGCCCGTCCTTCGGCTCGGCCAACGTGAAGCCGATCCTGCGGCATTCCGGCGCGGTCTGGGCCGCGAACGCCAATTTGGTGACGCGTTCGTCGTCGGCGTTGTAGACCAGCGCCTTCTTGACGTTGTGAAACACCTTCGCCTTGTCGGCGGCATAGTTCTCGATGCCGCCATGCCAATCGAGATGGTCGTCGGCGATGTTGGTGATCGCCGCGCAGTCAAGTTCCAGAGAATAGGTGAAATGCAGCTGGAACGAGCTCAGTTCGACGCAGAGCACGTCGTTCGCGGGGTCGACGGCGGCGTGCGACACGGCTTTGCCGATGTTGCCAACGGCGGGAGCGGCCAGGCCGCATGCGGTCAGCATTTCGGAGGTCATTTCCGTGGTCGAGGTCTTGCCGTTGGTGCCGGTGATGCCGATCCACTGCGCCGGCTTGCCGGTGGTGTTGCTGTTCACGCGCAGCTGCCAGGCCAGTTCGACTTCGCTCATGACCGGTATGTTGCGTTTCTGCGCCTCAAGGATGAATGGCGTGCGCGGGTTGAAGACCGGCGAGGTCATCACCATGTCGGTATTGTCCCAATCGATTTGGTCGAAGGAATGCAGGTCGGCGTCCGGCTTCTTCTCATCCACGCCCAGCACTCTGCCGGCACGGGAGCCCAGCACTTCCATCATGCTTTGCCCGGAGACACCGAGACCAGCCACGATTACGGTCTTGCCATCCATATTCATATCCATCACCCTTCAATCGGAAACGTCATTTGCCGTGATAGCACACTCATATTGCGGGCGTAAAGCCGCGCCCGCAATCGTGTCACAGGCCGGAACGGGCCACCCAATCGCCGTAGAACAGCACCAAGGCGATCAGCACGAACAGCATCTCGATCATCCAGAACCGGACCACGACCTTCACTTCCGGCCAGCCCTTCAATTCGAAATGATGGTGGATCGGAGCCATCTTGAAAACGCGCTTGTGGGTCATCTTGAAGTAGCCGACCTGGATGATGTCGCTCATGGTCTCGATGACGAACAGACCGCCAAGGATGATCGCCAGGAATTCGGTGTGCGTGGCGATGGACATGGCTGCGAACAGACCGCCAAGCGCCAAGGAGCCGGTGTCTCCCATGAAGATGGAGGCCGGATTGGAGTTGTACCACAGGAAGCCGAAGCAGGCTACGGCCGCGCACGCCGCGATGATGGTCAGGTCAAGAGGATCGGACACCGCATAGGTGAAGCCTGGATGGTCCGAACCCTTGAGGTGGTAGAACTCCCAGAACGCGATGATCGCATAGCCGATGAAGGCGATCATCGAGGAGCCGGCGGCCAAGCCGTCAAGACCGTCGGTCAGATTGATGGCGTTGGTCCATGCGGTCATCAGGAAATTCACCCAGATCACGAACAGCACGATGGCCACGACACGACCGGCGAATTCAAAGCTGAAGAACGGCTTTTCGATGAAGCTCATGCCGGCCTGGGCGCTGGGGAAGCCGGATTTGGTCGGCAGAATCAGCGCCAGCACCGCGTATATGGTGGCGAGGATGAACTGTCCGATGAACTTGCCCTTGACGGTCAGTCCCTCGCTCTGCTTCTTGCGGACCTTCGCGAAATCGTCGATGAATCCCAAGAATCCCATCGACAGCATGGCGAACAGCACCAACACCGCGGACCACGACGGCACCTCTCCCCTGGCGAGGAACCGATACAGTGCCGAGGAGCACCAGCCGAGCACCACCGCGAGGTTGATGACCACGCCGCCAAGCGTCGGCGTGCCGCGCTTGACGAGATGCGACTTCGGGCCATCCTGACGGATGTACTGTCCGTAATTGAGCTTGTGCACCAACTTAATCAGCAGCGGAGTGCCCACAATCGTCACGACGAGCGACACCATAATGCCGATGATGAGTGAAATCACCTGATCTTCTCCGTTTCAGTCAGCTATGATCGGCACGACGCCGATTCCGTCAGTTTTGCGTCCAACGCTCCGCCAAGAGCGCTCAATCCGGACGCGTGGGATCCTTTCAGCAACACCACTGTACCCTCATGGTCGGTCGCAAGCCGGGTGACCATTCGGTCGGCCTGTTCGGCATCATGCGCCCATTGCACCATCGTCGGGTCGGCGGCAACCGCCTTGCCGCCCTGCGCCATGGCCTCGGCAAGCGCGTCCAACGCCTCGTCGGAAGTGCTGCCGACCGTCACAAGCGCGTCCGCACCGCCCTCGACGGCGTATCTGCCGACGTCCTCATGCAGGCGATGCTCATCCGGTCCGAGCTCCAACATGGCTCCGAGAACCGCTATTCTGAACGGCTGCTGCTCGGCGCCGGCATGCCAGCGCGACAGACCATCGAGTCCGGCCTTCATGGAATCGGGGTTGGCGTTGAACGAATCGTCGATCAGTGTGAACGACGTTTCGGGCTTGGTGACGGTGGACACCGCCATACGATGCGGGCTGATGCTCGTCACGTCGGATAGGCCGGAGGCCACAGCGTCAATCGGCATGCCCAACGTCATCGCCACCGTGGCTGCGGCAAGCGCGTTCATGACGTTGTGCTGTCCGCAGATGCCGAGCGTGACGTTGGCGTGCCGGCCTGTCTTGTCTTCCAGTACGAATGACGGATGGTCGAGATCGTCGCAGCGCACGTCGAGCGCGGTCGTGTCCAGTTGCGCGTCTTCTTTCTGCGGCAGGCCGAACCACAGCACATCGGCCGGAGCGATGGCGCTCATCGCGGCCACATGTTCGTCGTTGGCGTTGAGGATGGTCAGGCCGCCCGGCACCAGTCCGCGTACGATTTCCGATTTGGCTTGGGCGATGCGTTCCGCAGAGCCGAATTCTCCCAGATGCGCCACGCCCACCTTGAGCACCACGGCGATGTCCGGCGGAACCAGGGAGGTGAGGTTGGCGATTTCGCCCACGTGATTGGCGCCCATTTCCGCCACCAGGAAACGCGTGCCGGCGTTCACCTTGAGCGACGTCAGCGGCAGGCCGATCTCATTGTTGAACGATCCGACCGGAGCGACGGTGTCGCCCATTTTGGACAGCAGCGATTTGAGCAGATCCTTGGTGGTGGTTTTTGCCGACGGAACCGGTGATGCCGATGACGGTGAACGGCGATTCCAGCGCGCGCCGACGCTCGATATTATGCTTGGCGAGCGCTCCCAACGCCTTGACGGTGTTTTCTACGACGATCTGCGGCACCTGCGCGCCCGCGATTTCGTGGTCGACCAGTGCGGCCACAGCCCCCTGCGCGCCGACCTTCGGCACGAAATCATGACCGTCGACGCGTTCGCCGGCAATCGCCACGAAAACGGATCCCGGCACGATCTGGCGCGAATCCGTGAAGGCGCTGATGGCCACCGGTTCGTCGGTCGGCACGGTCGTCGGCATCAACCGTCCATCAACCGCCTGCGCGATCTCCGTCAGGCTCATCGGCATCATGGTCGGGCTGCTCACTGTCGTTACTCCTCTAATGGTTGGGTTTGTGTTTGATGTGGAGAATGTTTCGTTCCACGTTTAGTTCAGGTCACGCGAGACGCGTAACGCGCTTTTGATGTTGGCTTTCCTCACGCCGGCGGCCAGCACCATGGCGATGGACAGGGACAGCGAACGGCTGTCCGTCTGGCCGTATGCCGTCGCGGCCTGCGCCGCAAGCAGGTCGGATTCCTGGGTTCGTCCCGCGATGCGGGTCTGTTTGCCGACCGCGCATCCGAATTTTGCGACGAGTTTCGCAACCTCGGCATCGCTCAAACCATTGTCATCGCAGGCAAGCACATCGACGCTGACCGATTGCAACGCGTCCTCACGCAGGGTCTCTTCATCCAACGCGAGGATCACAGCGGCTGCGCCGTCTTCGGCGCACACCGCCATGGTACGTTGCACATCGATGGCCGACAGAGGATATTCCAGATTGAGGAAGCGTTCCAATGACTGTGAATCGGACGAGCTGATCACGCCGACGGGGTTGCCCAGCATGTGCAGGAAATCCGCGAGGTTCCTCACTTCGGATTCCACGATCTCCCTGTTCTTCCCCGTGATGGCGAATACGGCCAATGCGTCGGACGGATTGCCGGCCATGTCGCTCACCAGTTTGCCGAGCTGTCCCATGGTGGGTTCGGCGTAGATGAGCGGAATCTGGATGTCGTCGGTTTGACCGCGCAGCGCATGGGGCACAATCGCGCCATATGCTCCCTGCTCCTGAGCCTGCGACAACTGGTGCACGTCCACATCGGCGGACGGGACGAACAGTGCGCCGGGACGCACCGATTCGACATCATCCGCGATGGAAGTGATCGTCACTTCAGCCGCCGACGTCGGATCAAGATCGAAACCGTATCGGCTGGCAAGCAGCCCTAAAGTCATTCGTCTGTTCATGGATTCGCTGACCGCGCTCACCTTTCCGCCCCTCCGTGTCTGAATACGTATTCGCTCACCAATTCACCGGAATAGCATCCGTGCGAGGTGAAGACGCCGGCACTTCATACTTCTGCATAAGGAATTCACCAATCTCCGCGGTGACAGGACCCGCCGTCAAACCGCCGAAGCTGCCTTGGGGGTCTTTGAGCACCACGGTGATGACGAAGCGTGGATTATCCGCGGGAATGATCGTCGAGTAATCGCTGATGATCGAGGTCAGTTGGCCGTTCGCTCCGGCGACTTCTGCTGTGCCTGATTTCGCCGCCATACGATAGCCGTCGACCTTCACGAAAGTGTTGTAGTGTTCAGCGGACGATTCCATGGCGTTGAGCATCTGGCTCGCCACGGATTCGTCGATGACGCGTGTCGCCTCGCCCTTGGACTGCTGCTCTTCGACATGCCCCGCGGTGTCGGTGATGGACTTGATGATGCGTTGCGGCTTTTTGACGCCCTTGTTGGCTATCACCGAAACCGCGTTGGTCAGCTGCATGACGTTCACCGTGTACCCTTGACCGAACAGCACGGTGTTGCGGGTTCGCCTGTCCCAGCTATCCGAGGGGTGCAGCACGCCTTCGGATTCGCCTGGCAGGTTCAGTCCTGTGGCCTGTCCGATACCGAATTTGCTGATGAAGTTGTACCGCTGCTCGTTGGTCATCTTGTCTCCGGCAATGACCATGCCAACGTTCGACGACTGTTCGAGGATGCCGGCGAGCGTCCAATGTTCGTTGCCATGGTCCACCGCGTCCTTATAGGTCTGTCCTTCCACGGTCACCGTGTTCGGTACCGTGAATTTGTCATCGACCTTGTGCAATCCCAGTTGCAGCATGCCCGACATGGCCAGCACCTTGCCGATGGAGCCAGGTTCGAAGGTCTCGCTCACCGCCCGGGAGGCGCCCATCTTCGCCTGGTCGCTTCCGGCCTCGGTCGTATCGCTGTCCGCCAAAGCGAGGATGTCGCCCGACTGCACGTCCTGGACCATGGCGATGCCCCAAGCGGAATGGTATTTGTTTTCGCTGTCGCTCAGCACTTTCTCGGTGTACCACTGCACATCCCGATCGATGGTGAGGGTGACGTCGGATCCGTTGACCGCGTCTTTGGATTCGGTCATGGTTCCGGGGATTTCGACGCCGCTGTTGCCCTGTTGGTACACCTGGTAGCCGTCACGGCCCGTCAATGTCTTGTTTTCCATCTGCTCGATGCCGGCCACGCCCTTGCCGTCGGCGTCGACACCACCCAATAGCGAACCCATCAAAGTGCCGTTGGAGTACAGACGTTCGTTGCTTAGTTCCGCGTAGACGATGCCGCCGAGGTTCAGCTTGGAGATTTTACGTTTGACCGCAGGCGTCACGTCCTTCTTCAATACCACGTATTGCCCGCTGATCGACAGTTTGGCGCCCAGTTCCGTGGCGTCCATGCCCAATACGGGGGTCCAGCAGACGAGCCACGGCTGCGGCTCCCGTCACGCCGACCGGCTTGCCGTTGATCTGGTGGCAGTTGCTGCCGGTCTGTTTGGTGCAGGTGGTCGGTATGAACGCCTGCGCCTGTTCGGGGTTTGCCGATGATGGTGTAGCGTTCGACACTTTGCGCGAGAATCGCGCCATTGGTATCCATGATCTTGCCGCGTCGAGCCTTCAACGTCACGGTGGTGGTGCGGCTTTGCGCCGCGGCCTGCGCCATCCCTTTGCCGTTGACCAGTTGAATATTGGCAAGTTGGATAAGGCAGGTGGTGCCCATCAGCGCCAGAACGACGCCGATGGCCATGGTTTTCGTCAACAGGTTCTTGTGGAAGAACGTGTAGATCCTGCGGATAGGGTTCACCGGGTCTTGTCTCCACTTGCGTTTGCCTGATAGCCGTTCAGATCGATGGTCAATGCGCCTTTCTGCGGGACCATGCCCATCTCTTCGGCCTTGCTCGGCAATGAGGCGTCAAGTTCGTCGAGCTTGGCCTGATCGTCCTCGACGTCCTGGGTCAGCTGGGTGATATGCGTTTCGATTTGGCTCGCCTCGAAGGAATTCTGCACCATTTGGGTACGCAGCATCAGTGAGCCCAGCAGGCATACACCAAGGAACACCGCGGCGATGACCAGGTGCAGCAGCGGCGTGCTGCGGGTCCGCGTCCATGTGATGAGTTGTTCGAAGCCGTGACGGATGCCGTTGTCTTCGACTCTGGTCCCTTTGATGACGTGCAGTTCGGGACGCGTGGTGCCGATGGTCTCGGTCTGGCTTTTGCGGCCGGCCGGAGCCGCATTCGAAGCGATCGTTCTTGGTGCCGCCACTTCAGTCCCTTCTTCCTTGTCTGGTCATGCTTGCGTAATCCGCGCCTTGGTCGAACCGTTTGCGCCATCGTGCGGGAATCGGTCTGGTCAATTCCACCGCGCGCAATCTGACGGACGCCGATCGTGGATTGTTGGCGATTTCCTCCGCGTCCGCCTTGATGGCGCCGCGGGTCAGTTCCTTGAAGAACGGCATCATGTCGGGCGGCACCACGGGCATATCCGCCGGAGCGTCGACCTTAAGCCCTTGGTTCATGAAGGCTTTGACGGTTTTGTCTTCCAACGAGTGGTACGACTCCACCACCAGACGTCCTCCCACTGCAAGGTGGTTGGCGATTTGCGGCAGCGTGCCGGCAAGCTTGTCCAGTTCGCCGTTGACTTCGATGCGCAGCGCCTGGAAGACGCGTTTCGCGGGGTTGCCGGCGGGACGGTGGGCCTGCGGCACGACCTCGTCCACCAAACGATTGAGCTGGCCCGACGTGGTCAGCGGCTCGGTTTCACGCCGGCGTACGATTTCCCGTGCGATCTGCTTGGAGAACCGCTCCTCGCCGTATGTGCGGAAGATACGCACCAAATCGGCGAACGAATATTCGGCGAGCACCTGCTCTGCGGTCAGGGGCTGCGTCACGTCCATACGCATGTCGAGCGGCGCGTCATGGGAATAGGAGAAGCCACGTTCCGTCTCATCGATCTGCAGGCTGGACAATCCGAGGTCCATGAACACCGCGTTGACCTTGTCGACGCCTTGGTCGGAAAGCACTTGGGAGAAGTCGTCGAATGCCGCGTGCACGGGCGTGAAACGGTCGGCAAGGCCTTCCATTTCCATGCGTTTCGTGGCGAGCGCGAGCGCCTCGGTGTCCCGGTCGATGCCGATCAGGCGGGCGTTGGGGCTTGCTTTGAGGAACGCTGTGGAATGCCCGGCGAGGCCGAGGGTGCAATCCACCGCGATCGAGCCGGGCTTCGCCAATGCCGGTGCCACCAAGTCCACGCAATCGCGGAGCAGCACCGGCTGATGAATCGTCGTCACGTCTGTCATTAGAACTCCATCGCCGGCAATACGTCATCGGCAATGTCGGAATATCCTTGTTCCTTGTCGGCCAAGTAATCCTCCCATGCCTGTCTGTTCCAAATCTCGGCCCGGGTTCCCACGCCGATCACCACAATGTCGCTGCCCAGATTCGCGTAATCGCGGAGCATCTGCGGCACAAGCACGCGTCCTTGCTTGTCTGGCTCCTGGTCGACCGCGCCGGAAAGGAACACACGCAGGTAGTCGCGTGCCGCCTTGTTTCCCATGGACGTGCGTTGGATCTGCACCGCGATCCGTCTGAATTCCGATTGCGGCAGCAGGTAGACGCATCGTTCCTGGCCTCTTGCCATCACCATGCCGGAGCCCAGTTGGCTGCGGAACTTCGCAGGCAATGCCATACGTCCTTTGGCGTCGATTTTCGGAGTGTAGGTGCCCAGCAGCAATGGCGGCAAGTCCGCCATCATGCCGCCGGATTGAGCCGGATCATCGTCGGAGACGGATTCTGTTCCAATGTCATGGACCATTACCGCACCTCCTTTTTGCCCACACTCGGCCCACCAATCCGAGACACTTTCCCCACTCTACCCCACTGCTCACCATTTTTCCCCACGAAAAAGCAAAAATGCCTCAAAATATTGTCGATTTCTCCCCATATTTGAGATTGCGCGTCCGCACCGTACAGTTCCGTCGCTGTCAGACCGTCGCGATTCGCCGCGGTCACTCGCCGCTCGTAGAAGCCTTGGGGTACATTAGAGTGCCTTAAGTTTTTGATGAAGGGACAGCAATGTCGAGTTATTCCGCCCAGTTGCGTGAGGAGCAACAGGCCGTCAGCCGCGCATATGATCGTCTGGACGCGTTGAGGGCGCAGGCTCGGTCGCGTCTCGACACGGTCCGGGCCGCAGGATCGCACGGTTCGCCCACGCAACGCACCGAACGCGATTCCTTCGCCACCATGTACGAGGACCGTCTCACCCAGCTTCGTGCGGTGGAGGATCGCCTGGTTTTCGGCAGGCTCGACGACGTGCATGGCGCGCATCGCTACATTGGGCGTATCGGCCTGTCCGATGAGGATCATGAGCCGATTCTCACCGACTGGCGCGCCGACGCGGCACGCCCGTTCTATGAGGCGACGCCTTCGAATCATGGCGACATCGTCATGCGCCGGCATATCACGTTGAGTTTCCGGGAAGTGGTCGGCGTCGAGGATGAGGTGCTCGACGTGCATTCCGATCAGGTCGGCGAGGCGTCCTCCAATGGCACATTGACCGGCGAGGGTGCTCTGCTTGCGTCGCTTAACGCCAAACGCACCGGCAAGATGACCGATATCGTGGCCACCATCCAGGGCGAGCAGGACCGTATCATCCGTGCGGACCTCAACCAGGCGGTGGTGGTGCAGGGCGGTCCGGGAACCGGCAAGACCGCGGTCGCGTTGCATCGCGCGGCCTACCTGTTGTATACGCATCGTCGCGCGTTGCAGCGTTCCGGAGTGCTGGTGGTCGGCCCCAGCTCGACGTTCCTGCATTACATCGACCAGGTGCTCCCCTCGCTGGGTGAGACGGGTGTGGTCAGCCGTACCATCGCGGATCTGATTCCCGGCATCATCGCCACCGCGCATGACGACCCGTATGCGGCCAAGCTCAAGGGTGAACGCCGTATGGCCAAGGCGATCGCCAATGCCGTGGCGGCTCGTGAACGCGTGCCTTCGCATCTGCCGGTCATCCGCATCAACGGTTTCAACGTGCCGATGGTACGTGCGGATATCGAGCAGGCCATCGCCGATGCCAAGCGCACGCGGCAGCCGCATAACAAGGCGCGCGAGACCTTCGTGCGCGACATGCTGTCGGCCATGCGCAACCGGTACGTCGAACGGCTTGACTACGAGCCGGAGCAGGCCGAGCTTAACGATGTGATGCAGCAGTTGCGTATGAACGACGATTTGCGCAAGACGCTGAACCTCGCATGGCTGCCGATGACCGGCGAATGGCTGGTCGACCAGCTGTTCGCGAAACCGCAGCAATTGCGCCGTTTCGCCCCCTGGCTCGAAGAGCGTGACATCAAGACGCTGACGCGTCCGAAGGCTCGCCTTCACCGTCAGCGACGTACCTCTGCTGGATGAGGCCATGGAATTGCTTGGACCGGATCCGAAGGCCGTGGCCAGGCAGAAGGCGTTGGATGCCAAGCGCGCCGAGGAAGAGCAGTTCGCCAAGGACACGCTGGCGCAGGCCGGTATCGGTTCCGGCATCGTCACTTCGCAGATGCTGGTGGACAATATCAATGGTATGGACGCCGAATTAACCGCGCAGCGCGCCGCGGCCGACCGCGAGTGGACGTATGGCCATATCGTGGTGGATGAGGCGCAGGAGCTGACCGCGATGGATTGGCGCATGCTGATCCGTCGTTGTCCGTCGCGCTCGTTCACGATTGTGGGCGACGTGGCGCAGACCTCCGCGTTGGGCGGTACCCGGTCCTGGCGTCGCATGATGGACCCGCTGTTCGGCGAACGCAACTGGCAGCTCAACGAGTTGACGATCAACTACCGCAATCCGAAGGAGGTGTCGCAGCTCGCCAGCGATTTCGCCTCGTCCGAAGGCCTGTACATCTCCACGGTGAACGCCGTGCGTGGCGTCCCGGATTCAGTCAAGCGTCTCACCTTGCGTGACGATAGCCTGATCGGCGACGCCGTCGCGCAGCAGACCGTCGAGTTGGTGCGCGCCTACGTTTCCTCCGACGGTACCGGTCGTGTGGCGATCATCGCGCCGGACGATATGCTCAAGCCGTTGCGCGCACGCGTATACGCACAACTTCAGGATGAGCTCGACCCGAAGGAATTCGACAGGCTCGATGCCCAGAGTTCCTGGGACGAGCAGGTCACCGTATGTTCCACACAGACCGTGAAGGGTCTGGAGTATGATGCCGTGATGGTGGTCCAGCCCGGACGAATCGAGGAGAACGCGCCGTCGCGTATCGTAGCGGCCTCCGATTTGTATGTCGCCATGACGAGGCCCACGCAGCGTCTGCTTATACTGCGGACAAAAGACGACGAAAAGCTGCTCAAGCTATAAGGTAGGAACCATGCCTAAAGCATTGTTACTTGAAAACATCCATCCCGACGCGGCGCAGTCGCTGCGCGACCATGGCTTCGAGGTCGAGTGCCTCAAGGGAGCCCTGAGCGAGGACGAGCTGATTGATGCGTTGGAAGGTGTCGACCTGCTCGGCATCCGTTCCAAGACCAGTGTGACCCGCAAGGTCATCGACGCGCGTCCGACGCTCACCGCGGTCGGCTGCTTCTGCATTGGCACCAACCAGGTGGGTCTCGAATACGCGGGCAAGAACGGCATCGCCGTCTTCAACGCGCCGTATTCGAATACCCGTTCCGTGGTGGAGCTGGTGATCGGCGACATCATCTGCCTGATGCGCCGCATTCCCGCGCACACCCATCATATGAAGCACGGCATGTGGGATAAGTCCGCCTCCGGCTCCCATGAGGTCCGAGGCAAGACGCTCGGCATCATCGGCTACGGCAACATCGGCTCCCAGCTTTCCGTCGTCGCCGAGGCGCTTGGCATGCGCGTGCTGTTCTACGACATTGAAGAGAAGCTCGCCATGGGCAACGCCCACCGTTGCGACACGCTCAACGAATTGCTGGAACAGTCCGATGTGGTCACGCTTCATGTGGATGGACGCAAGTCGAACACGGGATTCTTCGGCGAAGACCAGTTCGAGCATATGAAGCAGGATGCCATCTTCATCAACCTGTCCCGTGGTTTCGTGGCGGATTTGGATGCGTTGAAGAAGCATCTGGATTCCGGCCATCTGTCCGGCGCGGCGGTGGACGTGTTCCCAATCGAACCGAAGAAGACCGGTGACGAGTTCCTGACCGACCTTGCGGACGAGGACAACATGATCCTCACCCCGCATATCGGCGGCTCCACGCTTGAGGCGCAGAAGTCCATCGGACAGTTCGTCTCACAGCGTCTTGAGGATTATTGGTTCAAGGGTTCCACCATGTTGTCGGTGAATCTGCCGCAGATCACCCTGTCCGACATCAAGTCGAATTTCCGCATCGCCCACCTGCATGCGAATCTTCCGGGTGTGCTGGCACGCGTCAACCGTGTGCTGGGCGAGGACGGCATCAACATCGCCGCCCAGGCCTTGGGCACGGAAGGCGAGATCGGCTATGTGGTCACCGATGTGGCGCAGCGCCCGGACCAGAGGGCTCTCGACCAGCTCGCCTCCATCGAGGGCACGATCCGCATGCGCGTGATCAGCTGAGCACGCAATACGAAACGTTACGATAATGCGGGCGGGGTTCCAACCATCAGGATTGGAACCCCGCCCGCATTATATATGCTGTATTTGCTTACGGATGCGGCACCCGTCTCACACCATCATTCGGAACTTGCGCCCTTCAGCTCGTCGATGGCCCTTTGGAAGTCCTCCAGATTCTCGAAATTCTGGTAGACGCTGGCGAAGCGCATGTACGCCACCATGTCCAAGTCACGCAGCGGCTTGAGAATCGCCTTGCCGACCTCATCAGATTTGACTTGGGCCAATCCTCGTGAACGAAGATCCTCCTCGACCTTCTGCCCCAGCATCTTCAGATCGTCCTCGTTGATGGGACGGCCCTGGCATGCCTTGCGCACGCCGGAAATCACCTTATTGCGGTCGAATTGCTCGACGTTTCCGGAACGCTTCACGACCAATAGCATGGTCGTCTCCAATGTGGTGAATCGCTTGGAGCATTTCGGGCATTCGCGCCTGCGACGGATGGAGTGACCATCGTCGCTAATACGGGTATCGACCACCTTGGTGTCTGGATTCTGGCAAAACGGGCAATGCATGTTGTCCAGAATAGACTGAGCCCTTGAAATAAGCCACGCTTGGCGGCCCCTACGCCTCATGGGGAACAATGAGGCGCTGCCCCGCATGCAAAGACACCGTATCAAGGTTGTTCAGCCGCATCAGTTCATCCACCGTATCTCCGACATTGCCACCCTCCGGAGTGATGCTCGCCGCATACCTCCACAAGGTGTCGCCGGGTTGCACCGTATACACGACGACAGCGGTGGAATCCGGCGCGGACTGCGCACTTCCGGGCGCGATGAATCCAAAAAGACACCAGGCAAGACCGGCCGCCATGATCGCCATGGCGATTCGATTTGCCACATTTCCGATATTCGCCGCACCGTTCACCACGCCACTCCTTTTCGAACAGCTGTTCTATCGAACGCTTGTTCCAAGTATGGCACATATGTTCGATAAACGCAAACACACCTCGAACAGATGTTTGATTTTATCGGCGTTTCGCGTTATGCTTCTAAGGAACTACGAAAGGAGCCCATCGTGAGCACCATCCCCTTCACGCCCAAGAAGAGCGACGAGCGTCCGGATGAAAGCACGTTGACCGACCGCCAGCGCAAGGTGCTTGACGCCATCAAAACGCATTTGGCCAAGCAGGGATTCGCTCCTTCGTTCCGTGAGATTGGTGAGGCCGCAGGGCTTAAAAGCCCGTCATCCGTCAAACACCAGCTTCAGGTTCTTGACGAAAAAGGCTTCATCCGCATGAACGCGAACAAGGGGAGGGCCATCGAAGTGGTGAACCTCAATGACGAGGAGCCGAATGGAAAAGTCGCCCAGGTCATCCCGTTCCCCAGTCAGGACGACGCATGCGGCTCCATCATGGCCTCGCATGACGTTCCACTGGTCGGGCGCATCGCCGCCGGCGTGCCGATCACGGCCGAGCAGCATGTCGATGATGTGATGAGGCTTCCCGAACGGCTTACCGGCACCGGCAATCTGTTCATGCTTGAAGTGCACGGTGATTCCATGATCGACGCCGCCATTTGCGATGGTGATTTCGTGGTGGTCCGCGAGCAGAACAGCGCAGAGAATGGCGATATCGTCGCCGCATTGCTGGATGACGAGGCCACGGTCAAGACGTTCCGCAAGGATCACGGCCATGTCTGGCTGATTCCGCACAATCCGGCCTACTCCCCCATCGACGGCACGCATGCCGAGATCATGGGCAAGGTCGTCACCGTGCTGCGCAAGATCTGATTGCTTTCACACGTTAAACGGCAAAGGGCGTCGAACATACCATTTTGAGGCCATGTCCGACGACCCTTTGCCATACCGCGCGGTTGTGCATTCACCTTGCGAATCCATCAAGAATGAACGCGAGGGCAATTTCAAAATGTCGTCGCATTCTTGAAGTTCGGGAGCACGGTTCAGGAATGCAGTTCCTTGCGGCTGTCCGAATCGTATCCTTCAGGTTCAAGCTGGAAGGTGGTGTGCGGCACGGATACGGGGAAGTGCTCACGCAGGCAGTTCTGCAATTGGGAGAGGATGTCGGCGGCATCATCCATGGTCAGCCCGCGCTCCACTACCACATGGGCCATGACGACGGGCATGCCGGTAGAGACGGTGCTGGCGTGCAGGTCGTGCACGGCCACCACGTGCGGCACCTGCTCAAGATGTTCGCGCACCTCGTCCAGATCGAGTTCCTGTGGGGTTTCCTCCAGCAGCACGCGCACGGCGTTGCGCAGCAGCACGAACGCCCGGGGGATCATCATCAATGCGATGATGCCGCCCGCGACGGCATCGAAGCCGGCCCAGCCCGTTGAGATCAGCACGATGGCTGAAACGATCACGGCCACGGACCCCAATGCGTCGTTCATGACTTCGAGGAACGCGGCTTTCATGTTCATGTTGTCCTCGCTTTGCCCCGCGAGGATGAAGATCGAACCGACGTTGGCGGCAAGGCCGAGTATGCCCATGAACAGCAGCAACCGCACGTCGTGCACTTCGTCGGCGGCTCCGCCGAACAGCCTCATGCCGGCTTCGACGAGCGCGTAGATGCCGACGATCAGGAGCACGAGCGCGCCGACCGCAGCGGTGAGCACTTCGAGTCGCGCCCATCCCCAGGTGCGTTTGTTGCTGGGTTTGCGTTGCATGAGCACCGCGGTGACGGTGGAGGCGATCAGCACCGACATGTCGGTGAGCATGTGGCCGGCGTCGACCAGCAGCGCCAGCGATCCGGTGACGATGGCGCTGACCACTTCGGCGATGAACACCGTGGAAGTCAGCCCCAATGACATCATGAGTCTTTTCTGGTGTTCGGCCCCGCTTGCGGCGGTCGTGGCGTCCACACCCGCATGGCTGTGTGCCATGATGGGTTTCCTTTCGTCGTCTTTGGTTCGATCCGCGGCTATTGAAACCGCTTCTCAATACCTATTTTCATTCGTCTACAAAACGCAACGGAAACCCCAGCCCGAAGGCTGGGGTTTCCAAGTTCTGCTGACAGTCTAGCGGCTCACCGCTCCCCTGTCAATAAAGTCAAACCGTCAAATTAAAAAACCGAACTGGGCGGCGGTTTCCTTCAGCGTCTCCGCGGAGCGCTTCAGGGCCGCGAGCTCACGGTCGGACACCGGGGTGTTGATGGCGGTATTGACGCCGGAACGGTTGAGGAGGGTCGGCACGGACATGCAGACGTCGGAGATGCCGTGGAAGTCGTGGAGCATGGAGCTCACCGGCAGGATGCGGTTGGAGTCGCGCATGACGGCTTCGATGATGTCAACGCCGGACATGCCGATGGCGTAGTTGGTTGCGCCCTTGCCGTTGATGATCTTGTAGGCGGCGTTCTTGACGTCCTGGTGAATCTGCTCACGAACTTCGGCGTCGAGCGGAGCGTGACCCGGCAGCGGGGTCCAGTCGCACATCGGGACGCCACCGATGGTGGCGGAGGCCCACAGCGGCACTTCGGAGTCGCCGTGTTCGCCAGCAATGTAGGCGTGCACGTTCTTGACGTTGACGCCGGTCTGCTGGGCAATCAGGAAGCGCAGACGTGCGGAGTCAAGGTTGGTACCGGAGCCGAAGACCTGGTTGGCCGGCAGGCCGGAGATCTTCTGGGCAACATGGGTTGCGATATCAACCGGGTTGGTGATGAGCATGTAGATGGCGTTCGGAGCGACCTTCACGAGGCCCGGAATGATGGCCTTGAGGATGTTGATGGTGGCACCGACCAGTTCGAGACGGGACTGACCCGGCTTCTGACGCGGACCTGCGGTGATGACGATCATGTCGGCGTCGCGGCAGATTTCCGGATCATCGGAGCCTGCGATGGACACGGTCGGGAAGAAGCTGGAGCCGTGCTGCATGTCGAGTACTTCGGCTTCGACGCGTTCCTTGGCAATGTCTTCGAGCACGATCTCACGTGCGACGCCACGCTGAGCGGCAGCGAAAGCGAGAGTGGAGCCGACTGCACCGGCACCGATGATAGCGAGCTTTGTGGGCTTGATTGGTGAATCCACCATGTGCTTACCTCTCTTATAAGAAAGAATGTCCCGCTGGTAGCAGGTTTTCTCTTAGAATTTCATCTTTACTTTATCCACACAGCATGACGTTTCAAGGCGTTATAACACGACTTGCAAATAATGAAAAGTGATATGCATCACAAAAGATGTGAGCGCTCACAAACGCTGTGTCCGTTGCGTTGCACTGCTTTGCAAGGTTTTCAGCCGATTGACTGTTCCACGATTTGCGCAGCCAAATGATCGTCCACTTCCGCTTCGAGCATCATACCGTCGTCACGGTATTCGACGTTGATCACTTTGCCGTATTCACGTACGCGCGACACCAGCGAACCGGCAGTGTATGGCAGCAACGCCTCGACATGCACGTTCGGCGTCGGCAGCATGGATTCCACCTGCATACGCAGCTCGTCGACGCCTTCGCCGGAAAACGCCGATACGATGTACGCTTCCGGCATCAACGCCTCGATACGCTCGCGTGTGGCCTCATCCATACGGTCGGCCTTGTTGAACACGATAATCGTGGGAATGGTTTCGACGCCGTCGATGTCGGAAAGCACATCGTCGACCGCGTCGATTTGCGAGAACGGGTCCGGGATGCGATCCGTCCACCACATGCACGATCAGATCGGCTTCGGAAACCTCCTCCAGCGTGGATTTGAACGCTTCAATCAGCTGCGTAGGCAGTCGACGCACGAACCCGACGGTATCGACGTACGCATATTGACGTCCATCTTTGGCACGCGCCCTGCGCACTGCGGTGTCCAATGTGGCGAATAGCGCGTTCTCCACCAATTCCGCTGATCCGGTCAACCGATTCGTCAACGACGATTTGCCCGCGTTCGTATATCCAACCACAGCAACGGTCGGCAATCCGAAACGACGGCGAGCGCCACGTTTGACGTCACGCGCGGGAGCCATCTGTTCGATCTGTTTGCGGAGTTTGGCGATGCGGCTTCGGATCACACGGCGGTCCATTTCGATTTTCGTTTCGCCAGGTCCTCGCGAGCCGATGCCCGCGTCTCCTGCGGCGCGGCCACCTGCCTGTCGCGACAGTGATCCGCCCCAGCCTCGCAGTCGTGGCAGCATGTACTGGAGTTGTGCCAGTTCCACTTGGGCTTTGCCTTCGCGTGAGGTCGCATGTTGGGCGAAAATGTCGAGGATCACGGCAGTGCGATCCACGACCTTCACTTTGGTGGCGTCTTCCAAGGCACGGCGTTGGCTTGGCGGCAGGTCGTCGTCCACAACGATGGTGTCGGCTTCCTCTTGCGCCACGATTCCGGCGAGTTCGCGGGCTTTACCGGAGCCAGCGTATGTAGCTGCGTCCGGCTTGATACGATGCTGCAGCAGGCCGTCGCATACCACGGCGCCGGCGGTTTCGGCAAGCGCGGCAAGTTCTCTCAATGATTCTTCGGCCTGTGCCTGTGTGGTTTCACGGCTGGACCACACGCCGACGAGCACAACGCGTTCGAGGCGGACTTTTCGGTATTCGACTTCGGTGACGTCTTGCATTTCGCCGAGTCCGGACACATGCTTCAACGCATTGCGGGATTCGCGTTCCTGCCATTGTTCGTCATGGGATTCGTTGAAATGGTTCTCGCCGTTGGTATCAAGCAGCACCTCGGACTGGTCGGCGAGCACGCCTGACACGTCGTTGGCGCTCATGCTATGCTCGATGTCGTTTTCTTGGCTCAATGGCACCTCTCACGGTTAAACTATGGTGTCTTTATTATCATCATTCTCTAGAGACATGGGTATCGGGCATTCGCCACGTGGATGAGCGTGGTTTGCGTGATGCCGGAGGCGAGCGTTTGTAAGGAGTGGGTATGGCACAGGCCGAACAGTATTTCGCGGCTGATCCGCAGTCGAAGGATGTACGTAAGAGGCTGCATGTTGTGTTGCGAGGCAATGAGGCCGATGTTGAGGTTTCCAATGGCGTGTTTTCCGGCAATCGCGTGGATTTGGGAACGTCCGTGCTGCTTCGTCAGGCTCCGGAGCCTCCTGAGGAGGGTACGTTCCTTGATCTGGGTTGCGGTTGGGGTCCGATTGCGTTGGCACTTGGCTTTGCTTCGCCGAAGGCTGATATTTGGGCATTGGATGTGAATGAACGCGCGTTGGATCTGACGCGTCGCAATGCCGAGCTCAATGGTGTGAGGAACGTTCATGCGGTCACCGCCGATGAGATCCCTTCGGATGTGACGTTTGATCTGATTTGGTCGAATCCGCCGATTCGTGTTGGCAAGGATGTGCTGCATGAGTTGTTGATGACGTGGCTGCCACGTTTGAATGCGGGTGGTACCGCCTATTTGGTGGTGCAGAAGAATCTGGGGTCGGATTCGTTGATTCCGTGGCTTGCCACGCAGCTTGGCGATGGTTATGAGGTAAGTAAGTACGCGAGTTCGAAGGGCTTCCGCGTTATCGAGGTTATGAAGGCATGAAATTCGAATATCCTTCCCAACTGCCGGTTTCCGCTGCACGTAGCGATATTGCCGAGGCGGTGAAGTCGAGCCAAGTCGTGATTGTGTCTGGTCAGACGGGTTCCGGTAAGACCACGCAGCTGCCGAAGATTCTGTTGGAATTGGGCCGTGGATCGCATGGTAGGCAGATTGTGCACACGCAGCCGCGTAGGCTGGCCGCTCGTACCGTGGCCGAACGTATCGCCGCGGAGATGGGCGTGCGTTTGGGCGACGAGGTCGGCTATCAGGTGCGTTTCACCGATGAGAGCTCACCGAAGACCCGTCTTCGCGTGGTGACCGACGGTATTCTGTTGGCGCAGATTCAACGCGATCCGAAACTGATGCAATACGATACGATCGTTATCGACGAGGCGCACGAACGTAGTCTCAATATTGACTTTCTGCTCGGTTATTTGACTGCGCTATTGCCGAAACGACGTGACCTGAAATTGGTAATCACGTCGGCGACGATTGATTCGGTGAAGTTCCAGGAGCATTTCGAGCACGCTTTGCATACGAAAGTGCCGGTTATCGAGGTTTCGGGACGAACCTACCCCGTGCAGGTCGTGTATGAGCCGCTGGGCACCGCTCCGGCGTTGATGCGTTCCGTACCCGGTTTTGAAACGGGCGCGATGCCGGGCGATGCCGACTATGAAACGTTGTCGGCCGCTCCCGACGCGAAGGATTCCCATGAGCCGAACGTTGACATGCCGACGGCGGTGGCGCGCGCCTGTGCCGAAGTTGGTGATTCATTCGAGTCATGACCGTGGCCCGCGCGATAGTTCTACGTGTTCGCTTTCGGGCGAGCGACGACATTCATGATTTTGAGAATGCGCTGCGCCATCATTATGGTCCGCGTGCCATTGATATGCGTCGTCCTGATGCGATTGAGATCGTGCCGTTAGTTCGCGCGGTTCGTACCTCCAAAGGAGCAGCATCGCGTGTTTGAGCCGCATGACCATCAGCCGTATTGTGATCGCTACGAAT
>ENA-OQNM01000108-OQNM01000108.1-human-gut-metagenome-genome-assembly--contig:-NODE-108-length-29247-cov-4.051030_pt1 | contig 29247 bp, 29 predicted proteins | sample MGYA00242632_ERZ504886 | MGnify/ENA primary metagenome ERZ504886 (study PRJEB26092, sample SAMD00036424) | human gut metagenome | host: Homo sapiens | study: EMG produced TPA metagenomics assembly of... | reverse complement strand
GTGGACAGCACAGCCATTGTGCGACATACCAAGATAAAAGCTACTGCAAATCCGTTCCTCGATGAGGCGTATTTCCAAAAAAGGAAATTCGATAAAGGAATGCACCGGCTGACTGGAAAATTCAAGACGATTTGGAAAAACCAGAACGGACTGTGCTACCACTGCGGAATGCCGATGGATGTAACGGAAGAAAGAGAAATCTTCTACCTTGCACCAAAGGCAAAGACTGGCGTGGAAGATGTTCGTAATATGCGCTACGTTCATTGCGCCTGTCAGAGAATTTATGCTGAGAACCGCTTGAAGAAGTGATGAAATGCTTGAGCCGTATGACGGGAAACTGTCACGTACGGTTCTTAGGCGGGAAGGCGGTGGTAACACCGCTGACCCAGCCGATTATTCTCCGCTGGTGAACCGGCTGGGCGGCCAGGTGATCCGGCTCTCTCCCAACAGCCGCGACTATGTAAATCCGCTAGATATCAACCTCAATTACAGCGAGGAAGAAAACCCGCTGGCGCTGAAAAGTGATTTCGTACTGTCCTTCTGTGAGCTTATCATGGGCAGCAAGACGGGGCTGGAGGCCATCGAGAAAACCGTCATTGACCGGGCCGTGCAGATGATCTACCAGCCGTACTTCGCAGACCCGCGGCCGGAGAATATGCCCGTGCTGGGCGATCTGCTGAACGCGCTTATGGCGCAGGGCATCCCGGAGGCGGAGCGTGTGGCCCAGGCGCTTGACCTGTATGTAAACGGCTCGCTCAACTTCTTCAATCACCGTACCACCGTGGATATCCGAAACCGCCTTGTCTGCTTCGATATCAAGGGCCTCGGCAAGAATCTGAAAAAGCCGGGGATGCTCATTGTCCAGGACGCGGTGTGGAACACCGTCACGGTGAACCGCTCCATTGGACGGGCCACCTGGTATTTCGTGGACGAATTTCATCTACTCTTGAAGGAGGAACAGACGGCGGCATACAGTGCGGAGGTCTGGAAGCGTTTTAGAAAGTGGGGCGGCGTTCCGACCGGGGCGACACAGAACCCCAAAGACCTGCTTTCCTCGCCGGAGATCGAAAACATTCTGGAAAACAGTGATTTTATCTATCTGCTGAACCTCTCCGCGGGCGACCGCAAGCTGATGACGGAGCGGCTGAACATCTCTGCCGAGCAGCTTGCCTATGTGACCAACGCGGACCCCGGCAGCGGCCTTCTGTTCTTCCAGAATGTGATCCTGCCCTTCCGGGACGAGTTCCCGAAGGATACGGAACTATATAAACTTCTCACGACCAAGCCCAGCGAGGTTATGCCGGAAGAATTACGATAAACTTTCTTTTTGTGGGAGGAGGTGATATAATTTCAAAATGAGGAAGTGAAATAATGAGCGATAGAATAGATTTTTCATCATTTCGAGATAATGCTCCAATAATCACAATTTCATTGTCTGGGAGAGATGCAAACATCTGTGTTTTCTTTAGCATGAATTGTTGCACAAAAATGTTTGAGCATCATGAGCAGGGGGACGATTTTCGCACGGCATTTGCAAAAGCTGTTTTTCTCATGTTTCAAAACACAGAATGTAATGATGGCGAAGGTCTGACTGAAACGGATTTTCTGAGTGCGCCGGACGACAGCTTGCTTCTTGTATTAAATGCGATTCTCGAACAAGATAATAAGCTGAAAAATGAATATGATAAGGCAACTGGAAGTAGTGCCTATGAGCAATTTTTTACAGCTAATGAATCTATACTGAAAAATGCATCGGCAGGCCTTTCAAAATCGTTCGAAAGAATATCCGGAATCTTTGAATCACAGAACAAGTTACTTTCAACATCACTTGGCAATGCTTTGAGTAATCTGACTATACCTCACGATTACCTTCCTGGGTTGACTTCCGCAATATCAAATATACCCAAATATGAGTTGCCACAATTTCATTCAGCACTGACCGACATTCCTAAAATCCCGGCATTAGAAATATCTTCTGCTATGCAGTCAATGTCGAAGATTAATTTCGCTCAGCTGCAATCCGCATTAGTAAATGTTCCTGATATCCAGTACCCCGAATTAGCATCTGTCATAGCAAAAATTCCAGAGCCAGTAATAGATGTGCAAGCCATACTAGCTCCTTTACATGATCTAGCAGAAAGTGTCCAGCACATATCTGAGGCTTTTTCACAGGCCATGCAGTCTTCGGTGCTGCAACTGGCAAACGCAACGCAATCCATACTGTCCAATATCGACTTCTCTTTGTTGACCTATCGCAAAAAGTGGAGCGCACAAAGAGAAACGCTATTAAAATATGGCTGGTTTTATTCTGATGAGCTTCCGGACGAACTCGTAAACCATATCCACGACAACCAAGAAAAATTAAGTACTGATGAAGTTAACAAGTTAATTATTGCGCATTTTCGGAACGATCGATGCAAGGCTTTAAAGACGGTAGTAAAGGGTTGGGATGAATTACCGTACTTTGCTTGTCGCAAACGAATTTTTCATGAAGCCCTCGTCAATCATTCTAGGCGCTACTTCATTTCTTCTGTAACGCTGTTAACCGTGCATACAGAAGGGGTAATTACGGATTTTGTTAGAACATCTCTTAAAAATCCACGTTACAAAGTAAAAAAAGCGATAGAGGACATCAAGAGAGAACTTGAAGGAAATAATGATGTATCAATTTATGAATATGAGGTGTTTCACGATGTAATTGATCGGATAGAAAAAGCCTTTACAGAGGGTTTTGAACATTCCAATCCCGATGCGGCTTCAAATGAATCTCGGGATAAAATTGCGCATGGTCACGTTTATGAAGCAGAAAACGAGGTCAATTCGTTAAAAAAGTTTTTATATTTAAATGAATTGTATTCATTGTTTTTATACTTGGACAAAAAAACACAGGACTAATATTCTAATGGAAAGGCCCGCCTCAGCCGAGGCGGGTTTTCTTATGCCCAAAATTCAGAAAGGAGCATGAAATGAAACAGGAAAAGCTGTATGTCATTGAGGAAAAGACCTACGAGGCCCACATTGACGAGGAAGTGCATCTCTACGGGCTGCTCCACCAGCTTGCCTTCCTTGCCGGGAAAATCAAGGACCGCCGGGACATGGAGAACCTGATCGACACCGCCCGGCGGTACGGCGAGATCGCGGAGGAAAAGTTCACCGCCTGGCGCATCCCCGGCCGCTATCTGGTGTTTGGGGACAGGAAGGACCTTGCGGAGCTGAAAGCGGCGGAGCTCACACCCTTGACCGCCGTGCTGAAAGAGCATGACGCAAAAATCAGGGAAAAGCAGCGTGCCGCTTCCAGCAATGATCCCGCCTACATCATTTCCGGCAGCGCCTTCCGTATGCTGGTGGGCGATCTCTTTGGCCTGCTGGCGCAGTATGGCTTTCTCCACAATCGTGTTCTGGAAGTGAAAACGGAGCGGCAGCTTGCGCGGCTGCAAAAGAATCTCTCCGGCGAGCATCCGGTGATCCGCAGAATGTACCGCAGGTGGGGCATCCCGGACAGTACGGGCGTTACAGGCTTCGATATGCTGGAAAGTGCCATTCGCAGGACACACCTGACGCCGTATGACCAGGACGGCAGAGAGGACGTCTATGACTGAGCTGACCCATGTGAGCCTGTTTTCCGGCACTGGTGACCGAACTGCTAAAATGACAAAATACTACATTTTCCATAGGAGGTATGTTATAATCAATAAGAGGTGATTAGGATGACGGATGTATTCTTTACTGCCACAAAGCGAGCGCTAAATAATATTACATCGAACTACGATATGGTTTGGCCTACTGCGGTCGGCCTATGGAACCTTCGCTGTATGGTCAATGGTGTTAAGAAGGAATTTCCTGAAATCACCGAGGCTGAATTAGCGGCGAAGTTCAGTCAGGGCAGCGGTATACATGGAGTGAACTATCAACGAGCGTTTATTCAAACAACATGGACGCAGCAGCAAACAAAATTCGCCTGGATTCTGTTAAATAGTACAATACCTATTTTTGAAGGTTGGTTAGAAGAACTGAAACAAAACTATTTCACGGATATGGATGTCAAGGCCCTACAATTTCCTACACAGGCACAAGCAGAAGTTGCCCGTTTGACAGCTAATTCATCCACCATGTTGCATAACTCATTTTATTCGACCTATCTCGGAAAAAGAGACAGGTGTTACGCACAGCTTGATGCTTTACTGCACTGTTATCGAGTGTTCAAAGAGGCGCGAAACTGCTATATGCACAATGGGTCTATAGCGGATCAAAAATTGATAAACGCATATACAGACTACTTGCCGTTTGCAACTGCATCATCGTTATGTGTCTCGGAAGTCCCAGATTTTCCTGCACCTGCTTTAGGAACAGAAGTTCAAGTGAGTCTAAGAGGTGTAGTTGGATTCTCATACATACTGATTAAACTTTTAGTGTCGTTAGATACAGAATTGCTTTGTGCAGCCGATGCAGAAGCTGAATTTATCGCTCGTTATCAACAAAAGCACAAAATCATGCGAACATTAAAGCCTAATGCAGATGAATCCAGACGACAGGTGAAACAGTATGTACAGCAGTGCGGCTTCCCTAAACCTTTGGCTGTCGATGATATAATTACTTTTTTACTCAATAATCACTTAATATCAAAATAGAGTTCTCAACATGATTAGACCTCGCTTCAATCGAAGCGAGGTTTTTCTATATCAAAAATCAGGAGGTGAACACAAAATAGAAAACCAACTGACCCATGTGAGCCTGTTCTCCGGCATTGGCGGGCTTGATCTGGCGGCGGAGGCGGCGGGTTTCCGCACCGTCTGTCAATGCGAGTGGGCAGACTATCCCTATTCCGTTCTGGAAAAGCACTGGCCGGATGTGCCGAGATTCCGGGATATCACGACTTTTACGAAGGAGGCGTTTTTTGAAAAAACAGGACTTGAAACCGTTACCGTCCTCTCCGGCGGCTTTCCCTGCCAGCCCTTCTCCACCGCAGGGCAGCGGAGAGGCTTTGCGGATGAACGCTACCTGTGGCCGGAAATGTGTCGCGTTATTACCGAGCTGCGGCCCCGTTGGGTGCTTGGGGAAAATGTTGCTGGCTTCATCAATATGGGGCTCGACAAAACGATCTTTGACCTGGCAAAAGCGGGATACGCTGTTCTCCCATTCGTATTTCCGGCTTGCGGCGTCGGCGCATGGCATGAGCGCCAGCGAACTTTTATCGTCGCGGCTGATGTTTCCCACACCCCTTGCCTCCGACAAGAACACCTGCAGGGACGCGGCCAACCTGGATGTGTACCTCTCCGACAACGGGATATTCCGCAAGGTGAACAAGAGCGGCGCGATCTGGAGCCTGAGCCTGTCGGCGGCGGTGTTCTATCTGACCCCGGCAGCGTCGGAGGGCTACCGCTCCACGCTGAAACCAGCGGCGTTTCGGAACAGCGCCCCGTCTGCCAACCTGTCATCCCAGGTGATCCGGCAGGAGCGGCCGATATCCGAGACGGCGGCGCTGAACCCGGATTGGGTGGAATGGCTCATGGGCTTCCCGCAGAAATGGACGGACGTATCCTCTGGGCCGCCGAACCAGAGGGAGTCCCCCGTATCACCGAAAACACCGCGGACCGCGCCCTACGGCTGAAAACCCTGGGCAACGCGGTCTGCCCGCCCCAGGCATATCCCATTTTCAAGTATATCTCTATGATCGAGACGGGCGAGTGCGTGAGCGTTTGCCCCTACGGAAAGGCAGGTGGTGACGCATGAAGGAATGGAAGGCCTCCGAGAAGGAGGCGCAGAAGATGACCCGCGACGGAGCCATTTCCGTCAACATGGTCACAGGCGAGACGAGCCATGTTTCAGACCGTGCGCCGGAGCAGGACTATTCCCCCTCCGGCGATTCCGCGGTGTTCGTTCACAGCGCGGCGGAGCGGCTGGATGACCGGCGCATCCACAAAAGCGAAAAGAAAAAGCGCCGGAAACAGCGCAGGTCCTATCGGGAGGGTACGGCGGCCAACGACCGTCCATCCTCCCGTTTGCAATTCACCGAGGAGGAACGCGCCGCGCCGGAGCTGCAAAAGGCGATCCGCAAATCCGACAAGGCGGCAGACAAGCTGGACGCGGTACGGGCCGCCGTCCCCGAAAAGCAGCCCTCGCTCCATCAGCCGGTGAATCCGCTGGCGCGGCCGTTACAGGAGATCGGCCACGCCGCCCATGCGAAGGTGCATGAGGTGGAACAGGAAAATGTCGGCGTGGAGGCGGGGCACCTGACGGAGCGCGGCATGGAAAAGGCTGTCCGCTACGGAAACCGCAAACTCCAAAACTGGCAGGCGGACCGCAAGCTGAAACCCTGGCGGGAGGTATCCAGCGCAGAGCAGGCGGCGATCCAGGCCAATGCGGATGCGCTGTATCAAAAGGCACTGCGGGAGAATCCGCAGCTTGCGGCCAGCAACCTCATTTCCCGGATGTGGCAGAAAAAGAAGCTGCAAAAGCAGTATGCCGCCGCATACCGGGCAGCGCATAGCGCCGGGGACGCGGCGGCAGCGGCGCAGACAGCAGCGAAGGGCGCAAAGAAAAGCGCGGACGCGGCGAAGAAGACCGGAGAGTTTGTTTCCAAACACAAAAAGGCGTTTTTGATTGTTGGCGGGATTGGCCTGCTGCTGGTCATGCTGCTGGGGCTGCTGCAATCCTGTTCCTCCGTCTTCGGCGGAGGCGTGTCCAACATTGTCGCGTCCTCCTATCTCTCTGAGGATTCTGACCTCCTGGCGGCGGAGGCCGCCTACTGTGCGATGGAGGATGAATTGCGGGAATATCTGGGCACCTATGAGCAGACCCACGACTACGATGAGTATCATTTTGATCTGGACGAGATCAAGCACGATCCCTATGTGCTGCTGTCCATTCTGTCGGCGCTCCATGAGGGCCAGTTCACCATTGACCAGGTACAAGGCGATCTTCAAATGCTGTTCGACAAGCAATATATCCTTACCGAGACGGTCACTACGGAGACACGCTACCGCACAGAGATGAGAATGGACAGCGAGGGCAACGAGTACGAGGTGGACGTTCCGTACACATATTACATCTGCACCGTGGAACTTGAAAACTTCAATTTGAGCCATGTCCCCGTTTACATCATGGATACCGAAACGCTTTCCATGTACGCCGTGTATATGTCCACGCTGGGGAACCGTTCTGATCTGTTCCCGTCATCCGGGTATGTGGACAAGTACATCACGAACCCGCCGGAGGACTATGAAATCCCTGCGGAATACCTCTCCGATGAACGCTTTGCGGCGCTTATTACGGAGGCGGAAAAGTACCTGGGATATCCCTACGTCTGGGGCGGCAGCAGCCCCTCCACTTCGTTTGATTGCAGCGGCTTTGTCAGCTATGTTCTGACAAGCAGCGGCCTATGCAATATCGGGCGGCTGGGAGCCCAAGGCCTATACAACATTTCCGCACGGGTATCCGATCCGCAGCCGGGCGACCTGGTGTTTTTCGTTGGGACCTATGATACCGCAGGCATCTCCCATGTCGGCTTCTATGTGGGACTGGACGAAGCGGGCAACCCCATGTTTCTGCATTGCGGCGACCCGATCCAGTACGCAAGGCTCAATACAAGCTACTGGCAGCAGCACTTTTACGCCTACGGCAGACCGCCGTATGATTGATGGAGGTGAGCATATCAATATTGTTTCCTATGGCGGCGGTGCAAACAGCACCGCCCTTCTTATTGGGCTGCACCAGCACCGTATCCCCGTTGACCTGATCCTGTTTGCGGATACGGGCGGCGAGCATCCCCATACCTACGCCTATCTGGATATCATGGATCGCTGGCTGAAGGATCACGGTATGCCGGAGATCACACGGGTCTATAAGACCACGAAGGACGGCAGACGGCTAACTTTGGAGGACGAATGTCTGAAAAGCGGTACGCTGCCCTCCATCGCCTACGGCTTCAAGCGGTGTTCTCTGAAACACAAGATCGGGCCGCAGGAAAAGTTCTGCAACAACTATCCTCCGTGCCGCAAGGTCTGGGTCAGCGGGAAAAAGGTGGTCAAGTTCATCGGCTATGATGCTGGCGAGCATTACCGCAGCAATAAGGTCCTTCTGCGTGATCTGGCAGACCCGAAGTACAGCAAATGGTATCCCCTGATGGAATGGGGCTGGGACCGGGAGGCGTGTATCCGGGCGATTGAGGCGGCGGGCCTGCCGCAGCCGGGAAAGTCCTCCTGTTTTTTCTGTCCCAGTATGCGTGCGGAGGAAATCATCGACCTGCGGGAGCATTACCCGGATTTGTTCCGGCGTGCGCTGGCATTGGAGGATAACGCACGGGCCAACCTGAAAACCGTTCAGGGGCTTGGACGCAACTATTCATGGAGAGAACGATTTGGAAAGGAGTTTATCTGACTATGGCAACTACTGAGAAGATCCGTCGTGACATTGAAAAGGTCCGGGAGAAGATCGCGGAGCAGCAGAAGCGGCTTCGCGCACTGGAGGCGCAGCTTGCGGAGGAAGAAAATCTGGAAATCGTCCGCATGGTGAAAGCCGTGAAGATGGATAACAAGGAACTGACCGCCTTCCTGAAAGCCTATGCCAGCGGTATGATCTCCCTGCCGGAAGGTATGCTGCAGGAGGGCAACACCGAGAATGAGGAAACGGAGGGATACGAGGATGAAGCATAACTTTATGACAAAAATGGTATCGGCTCTTTGGCGGTGGTGCTCAGCACTGCCGCTTTTTCTGTCACTGCCTTTGCCAGCGGCGGCGAGGAAACCACGGAGCCCGTGGCTGAACAGGAAACGCCGGGGATGTTCTGATCTGCTTTCCGCTTTGGCGGGCAGCCAAGTTACGGTATTCGTCACCGAGGATGGTATCCAGTTCAGTTCCAGTGAAAATGACTCCGGGCAGATCGGTACTGTCACCACGGGTGGCGGCAATTTGAATGTCCGCACGGGCGCGGGAATGGACTACACCGCCTTCACCCAGCTTCCCAATGGAACGACCGTGAAGGTGATTGGCACGGACGGCGACTGGCTGAAGGTCATCCTGCCGGAGAAAGTCGGCTATGTCTATTCCGGATACATGACGGTAAGTGACGGCGAGGCTGGCTCCGGGGAAGGTTCTTTCTCTCTGGATGCGGAAACACTGGAAAATCTGCTGGGGATGCTGGGCGGCGGTCTGAATGGTGGTGCCGCCCTAACGCCGGATGGGAACCTGTCACTGATTGACGATATTGGCAGCCCGACCGCCAGCGGCAAGCAGTTTATTACAGCGGAAACGAAGAACGGCAATGTGTTCTATATCATTATTGACCGTGACGATGAGGGCGAGGAAACCGTGCATTTTCTGAACCAGGTGGACGAGGCTGACCTTCTGACGCTCATGGGCGACGATGCGCCCGCGGCGGAGACGCCCGCCGTCTGCAACTGCAAGGAAAAGTGTGCGGCTGGCGCGGTGAATACGAATTGCCCCGTCTGCAAGAACAATCTCTCCGAGTGCAGCGGCAAGGAGCCTGTGACGGAGCCGGAGCCTGAACCGGAGCAGCCGGAGAAAAAGAGCAGCGGCGGTCTGCTGGTCATTGTCCTGCTGCTGGCGCTGGCGGGTGGCGGAGCCTTTGCCTATGTGAAATTCATCAAGCCGAAGCAGGGCGTGAAGGTCAGCGCCGATCCCGACGATTACGATTTTGAGGATGAGGAATATCTTACCGAAGATGAAAGTGGCGATATAAAAGACAACTGACCCGTATAGTAAAATCCATTAAAAAAGAACTGTGCGTACCTGTCAAAACAGGTCGCACAGTTCTTCGATTATATTCCTTGGATTGCGGCTTTAACCATTGATGTAACGATTGCGGACGATATTTCCTTTACGGCATCAAGGACAAGTGGTATCCCCTTGGACTTAATAGTTTCCTTTGTCTTATTCCAAACGGTATCACTCTTGATTTTGTCTAAAAGCTCATGTCCTTCCCAAGTTAAGCGCCCAACACCAAAAAAGCAAAGTCCATCTCCCGCATACTGAGCTTTATAGTCATAAATTAAACCGGCATCGTGAAGCAATGCACAATGATATGCAATAGTTTTCATGTCGTAGCCATCAATTTGAACATCGCTCCCTGGGAGCCAAGTATCGACATATTTTCCTTCGATGACAAAAAGAATTTTCCTGATAAGATCCATATCGCGTTGCATTTAATCACCTCTTTTGAATTATACACTATTTTACTACTTATCGCAATGAAAGGAGTAGCTTATTTGAAACTGATTATTGCCGAAAAACCGAGCGTAGCAAAATCTATCGCGTCGGCCCTGGGTGCTTCATCCAGGGCCGACGGCTTTTATGAGGGCAACGGCCTTCTCGTATCCTGGTGTGTGGGGCACTTGGTATCCCCGATGGATGCGGGCGGCTATGACGAGAATTTCAAGAAATGGCGCTATGACGATCTTCCCATTCTGCCGGAGCCGTTCCGCTATGTGCTGGCACCGGGCAAGGAGGACGCATTTGAAAATCTACGCGCCCTGATGGACCGACCCGACGTGGATACTATCGTCAATGCCTGTGACGCCGGGCGGGAAGGGGAGCTGATCTTCCGTCTGGTGTATGAAATGGCCGGCTGCCGCAAGCCGGTTCTTCGGCTCTGGATTTCCTCGATGGAGGACAGCGCTATCCGGGAGGGCTTTTCTGATCTGCGTCCCGGTGCCGATTATGAAGCCCTGTATCAATCAGCCCTCTGCCGCCAGAAAGCGGATTGGCTGGTGGGGATCAATGCCACGCGCCTTTTCTCCGTTCTCTATCACCGCACCTTGAATGTGGGCCGTGTGCAAACACCCACGCTGGCAATGCTGGCGGAGCGTGACGCAAAGATCACGCTGTTTCACAAGGAAAAATATCATCTGCTGCGCCTGACGCTGGATGGAGCCGAGGCGGTGTCGGAGAAATTCACCGATTCGGCAGCGGCGGAACAGGCAGCGGTCATGTGCAAGGGTGCGACCGTCACCTGTACCTCTGTTACCCGTGAGCAGAAGAAAGAGCAACCGCCGAAACTCTATGACCTTACCACCTTGCAGCGTGAGGCGAACCGCCTGTTCGGATACACGGCGAAGCAGACTCTCGACTACGCACAGAGCCTCTACGAAAAGAAGCTGCTGACCTATCCCCGCACGGACAGCCGATATCTGACTTCCGATATGGCAGAAACGGCATCCTGCGTGATCCACCTGGTAGCAAAGCTGCCGCCCTTGATGGCTGCGGCAACTTCTTCCCGCTGGTGGAGGCCATGATCTCCGACAAGGATGTATCTGACCACCATGCTATCATCCCGACTATGGAGGTTGAGAAAGCGGATATCAAGGCTCTGACCCTGGGCGAGCGCAATTTGTTCCTTTTGGTCTGCTGCAAGCTGCTGTGTGCATCGGCGGAGCCGTATATGTATGAGACGGTCACGGCCACATTTGACTGCTGCGGCCATTCCTTCACCGCAAAGGGCAAGCGCGTCCTTGCCGAAGGCTGGCGGGAAATCGACCGCATTTTCCGTGCCTTCTTGAAGGAAAAGCCTGCGGATGGGGACGGCGATACGCTCCCGGACTTCACCGAAGGGCAAACTTTTGACGGTGCGGAAATTGCTGTTACCGAGCATTTCACCCAGCCGCCGAAGACCTATACCGAAGATACCCTCCTGTCCGCGATGGAGAACGCAGGAAAGGATGATATCCCCGACGAGGCGGAGCGAAAAGGTCTTGGCACGCCTGCGACCAGGGCGGCCATCATCGAAAAGCTGGTAGCAGCCGAATTTGTGGAGCGCAAGGGCAAGAGCCTGATCCCCACGAAAGCCGGTATCAACCTTGTCACGGTCCTGCCGGAGCCGCTGACCTCTCCCATGCTGACAGCGGAATGGGAACAGAAATTGACGGAGATCGCAAAGGGCGGCGCTGACCCGGATACCTTCATGGACGGTATCCGCACGATGGTTCAAGAGATCGTGTCCACCTATTCCTGTATTTCCGAGGATGGCAAAAAGCTGTTTGCCCCAGAGAAGGAAGTGATCGGCACCTGCCCCCGCTGCGGTCAGCCGGTCTATGAGGGCAAGAATAACTTTGCGTGTTCGGATCGGTCCTGCGGTTTTGTTCTCTGGAAAAATGACCGCTTCTGGACGAGCCGCAAGAAGGAGCTGACAAAGAAGATGGCAACGGACCTTCTGAAAAAGGGACGTACCAATGTCAAGGGAATGTGGTCTGAAAAGAAACAGGCTGCTTATGACGCTGCGGTGATCCTGGACGACACGGGCGGCAAATACATCAACTTCAAATTGGAATTTCCGAAAAGAAAGGAAGGTGTCAATGGTAGAAAATAAGACTTTGGAACATTTACCCGAAGTGAGGGCGGCGGTGGCTGCCCTCTCCCCGGAGGAGCGGGAGGTGCTGGCGGCGGTGCAGGCCTCGCCCTTCAAGCTGACAGCACCGGAGCAGTTTAAGGAGTTTGCGGACAACACCGACTATTTCGTATTTGAGCCAAATATCCACGATTTGAATGATCTGGGGTGGCGGTATCTGGCACAGCACATGGATATGCTGCTGCCCCCGGAACTTCTGAAAGCGATCGACCCTGTTCCGTTTGGCAAGTACGCCATGCAGGAGGAACAGGGCCATTTTACGGAACACGGATATATTTCTCTCTCCGGCGACGAGTGGAACCATGAACGCCCTGCGGAGCCGGAGAAAAAGCCTTCCATCCGGGAACGGCTGGAACAGGGCAAGAAGGAATGTGCGGAGAAAAACAAGGCGCAGCCCCATAAGGAAAAATCTGCGCCGGAGCTGTAAGGAGGTGCTGATATGCCATATTACGATCACAACAAGGATTATCCCTTTGCCGCCTTTATCACCAATCTTGGGAAATATAACGAGGGCGAGCTTGTGGGCGAGTGGGTGAAGTTTCCCATCACCGCCGAGGAATTGAAAGAAGTGTTTAAGCGGATCGGAATCGGCCAGAAGGATGACTTCGGCCAGCCCTATGAGGAATGGTTCATCACGGACTATGACTGCTATGTGGACGGCCTTTACAGTAAGCTGGGCGAATACGAAAATCTGGACGAGCTGAATTATCTGGCATCGAAGCTGGATGAAATGAGCGAAAGCGAATACGCACAGTTTCAGGCCGGTATGGAAATGGGCGACCATTGCGGCAGCCTGCAGGAGATCATCAACCTCACCGAGAATCTGGATTGCTATGAGGTTTACCCCGATATCCATGACTATGACGATCTGGGCCGCTATTACATCGAAGAACTGGACGTTATGCAGGTGCCAGAGCATTTGCAGAATTACATCGACTATGAGGCCTACGGCCGGGACGTTGCGTTGGAGGAAAACGGCACCTTCACGGATCAGGGCTATGTGCGTGATACGGGTGACAGTTTCCATGAGTATTACGACGGTGAGCGCGGCAGTATCCCCGACGAGTACCGGGTGATGACCTTTCAGGACGATCTTCCCGAAGAAGAAAAATCCGAGTGGGCTATGGATATCGCCTTTGACATGGATGAGTTTTTCCGTCAGAACGATCCGCAGTATGCAGCGGAGCACCCGGAGGTACACGCCGCAAAAGAAGAACTTTACGAAAGCCTGATGGCCGGGCGCATTTCCGCGCTGGATGAAAAGCTGGCGGCGCTGGGTCAGACGCAGGAGGACTATCTTCCTTCGGAGATCGAAAAATTCAAGGACGCCACGGGCTATGAGGAATTTCTGGACTTCGACCCCGCCGAGATCAAGGCAGCGTTGGAGAACCCGGACAAGTCCCGTATTGACGAAATGCTGGCTTTTGCAGAAAAGGCAGAACGGGAGTATGCGGCAAAGACAGCCGCCTATGTGCAGACTCCGGCGGATATCGTGGCACAGGCCCAGGCCGTTCAGGATCAGGCTGCGGAAAACAGCTTTTCCATTTATCAGCTCAAAGGCGGCAATGAAACGCTGGACTATCGTTTCGAGCCGCTGGACAGTATCCACCGCAACGGCCTTTCCGTGAAGCCGGAAAATTACGAGCTGGTCTATGAAGCGCCGCTGACGGCGAAGGACGATCTGGAAAGCATCTATACCCAATTTAATATCAACACCCGGCAGACTTCAAGGGGCACTCCCTGTCCGTGTCCGATATTGTGGTGCTGCATCAGGACGGGGAGAACACCGCGCATTACTGTGACCGCTTTGGCTTCTCCCAGGTGCCGGAATTTTTGCAGCCGGAACGGGCAGCGGAGGTCACGATCCCCACGCCGGATCAGATGGCGACGCAGGAGCGGATCAGCACACCCAGAGGCAGCTTTTGTGTGACCAATATGACGCGGGAACAAATGGAGGCGGCGGGATATGGGGTTCACCATCAGTCTGACGATGGGAAATATCTCATCATGGGCAACGGCACACGGGCTTTTGCTGTCCTCGCGCAGCAGCCGGAACAGGACAATCCCCTCCGCACGGCGGAAATGACGCTGGAAGATGACTACGGGATGATCGATGGCGTTATCAACAACGGCAGACGCGGCGAAGAATTGGAAAAAGCCCAGGAGTACGCAGATCGGACAACGCCGGAGAAGCCTTCCATCCGTGAGCGGTTAGAGGATGCCAAACGGGAGTGTGCTGAGCACAAGCCCCCGGAGGGCAAGAAGCCCGGCCGTGATGTGCCGGAGCATGACTGCCTATGAGCCGAAGCAAGAAGTGGCGGCTGGAATGGGCGTTCTTCCTGGGCGAGAACGGCAGGCGGCAGTATAACCATATTTGTAAAAAATGTGTTCACGGCTGCAAGCAGAGTTTTAGGGCGTGTCTGGTCGCTTGTCCGCATTACAATTCCAAACGGTCTAAAATATGTGAAGATAGGGGTGGAAAAACCGCAAAATAATTCCCTGTATCCGTATTTTCAAAGGGAGCCTTTATGATTTCTCATGTGTCGGTCTGTTTGCTGGTACATGAAGAAAAAGGCTTGATTTCAAACACTTTCTGACACATAAAACGGGAGTACAGCTTTTCGGTTCATCCGATTGGCTGTACTCCCGCTTTTTTCTTTTTGCAAAATGAAGATATTTGTAAATTGGAAAAATAACTGCTATAATTATAAAATATAAGGATATGGTTGTTTGCGTCAGGATTAGAGAAAAATGTTTGCTATGAGAGGAATCGCTTTATGGAAAAAGCAGATAATGAGATGTATGCCTTGGTAGACGAGGAATTTCTGGCGAAATTCTCCAATCAACATTTGAACTATATGAAGAAACTTTACTACTCATTCTATGCTGGCTATTGCAAAAGAATCAAACGAAAGCCATTAACTTCTGAGGATTTTTTTAAGAATATGCACCTCAGAAGATTTCAACTATACCAACTTTGTTGCCCTTATTGTGGGACAGTTTCCTTATGCATTCACGATAAGAAAGAATCTAAGACTGCTGGATATAATTTTTGCCATTCTTGTGGCCGAACATCTACGCTAAAAAATATACAAAAGCATCTGGCTCGCTTTGTTCGTATTAAACGAATGAATCGTATTAGTATTCAGGCAGTTGCGGAACATCGACCTGAAACAGAGAAGTGGCTATTGGCGTATGACTGCTATCAAATCGAAATAATTGAACTGGCATCTATTATCGAGGTTCTATTTAGGGATTATTTTGAGGCCTTACTCTTCATAAGTTGTGAATCTAAAAAAGATAGCTTCTTGGAAAAAATTGTTCGCAAGTATACTGGGAACGACTTTATGAATATTGAAAAACAAATGATATCTACAAAAAGGCATTTGGAATTGAAATACGAAAGAATTTGAACGCTGAAACTTGGGATGATTTACTGGATATTGTGAACCTTCGGAACATGATAGTACATAATAACGGACAAGTAGACAAGCGCTTTGAGTCCACATCTACGTTCAGAAGATGGAAAGATCGAGTAGACATCCCGCTCATTAAAATAGAAGATGAAGATATTGCTAAACTGCTTTCAAGTGTTATTGATGCTGTTACAATCATTTCAAATCTATATCTAAAAGAATACTATCAAAGACGAAACCGAGTGATAGCAAACTACTACTTTAACAAAGAAAATGCATATGATTTTTTTGCGGACACGGAATGATTAAGAAACCGGAGGGTATTATCCCTCCGGTTTGTGTTTTAAGTGTAGTCATCCAACTATCAACCTCCACACCGTCAGCGGCACATACCACACCGCCACAATCAACCGCCAGACCAGGACGAAACCTCCGATGATTCCAGCCAGAATGAAGTTCAGCACGAACAGGGCGATCCCGCCGCCCAGAGAGCCGCTGCCCGGTATGATCCAGAGACGCAGCCGCCAGATGCCGAACGGCAGCCCGCAGAGTATCCATAACCATAGGTAGTCCAGCTCACCATTTTTCACGCAAGCGGACCGGAAGATGCAGTACAGCAGCGCGGCGGCCGCCATGGGCAGAATCGTCTTACAAAAGAAATCCTTTATCGTTTCGCCTCTCGTCATAGGCTCGCCTCCTTCAATATGTCTATATCGTTATTATATTTGATGTTCTGACAAAAGCCCAGGATAAAACGCGGAAAACGGATTTATTCCAACTCCACATTCTTTTTCCGCTCCTGCTCCGGCTGCGGCGGAGAAAGAAAATCCTCCACATTCCGGCGCATGGCAGCATAGTCCCGTTCTTCCCGCTGGGCTTTCTGCAATTCAGCTTTCAGCACGGCTTTCCTTGCGTTGAGCTCGTCCATTTCAGCCTGCATCCGCTCCGTGGCAGGCAGCGGAACCGCACCCAGCCGCTTGCACTCTCTGGCGGCGGCTTCAAAAAGGATGATCTCGCTTTCATGCCCTCGCAGAAACTTTTCCTTATCTCTGGATGCCTTATAGCGGTCATAGATCGGTTTGAGCTGGCGGTAGGTGGCGACGTGCTTCATCTTCAAGGCCAGCTCGTCGATCCTTGCCCCAGTATCTCGTAGGTCTGCTTTGAGACGGGCAACGGAGGCAGACGCCGCCTCGCACCGATCCACCAATTCCTCATAGCTGCCGATACCATGCTCCGTCAAAAAGTTAGAGGTATCTGCGATCCGTTTCAGATTTTCGATGGTCGCCCAGCGGCGATAGCCTGCACTCTGCTGTGCCTTGATGTTATTCTGGATATCAATGAGCAGGCTGATCTTTCCGTCCTGCCGTTTCGGTTGGCGGGAAGGTCTGGATCGTCCGGCAATCCGGGCGGCAAGGGCTTCTTCGGTGTAGTCAACCCCCAGCGTTTTCAGACGGGTGAACCGTTCCTGATCCGGTGCTCTGGCAGAGATATATTTGCCCCGCTTGATCTCATAGCCTTCTCTCTGCAGGTGGCGGAGCAGTTCTTCCAGATCGGAACAGGCTGGCAGGAGTCGGTCGATTGCCGCTTTCAGCTTTGCCTTATAGCTGGTGCCGTTCTGCGCAGCCTGATGTTCAATATAGCTCTTGCCCTTGTCCTGTCCGGGGATGATGACAGACAGACCGTGTTCCTTGCAAAGCCGATCCGAGGTGCGGCGGATATCGTGATAGCTTCGCTTGTTGGAATGATAGTGCTTATGATCCGCAAAGCTGACTGCATTGAAAATCAGGTGGTTATGAACATGATCTTTGTCTATATGGGTGGTAAGCACAAACTCATACTTGCCGCCCAGAATTTCTTTTGCAAGCTCCATACCGATCTCATGGGCCTGTTCCGGCGTGACCTCCCCAGGCTGAAAGGCTTGGATCAGATGGCGGCCCAGGTTTGTTCCTTTGTCGATGGCGTGGCGGCGGGTCCAGGAAAATTCGATATCCGCAGTTTCGGCGGCGCATCCATAGGAGGATACAAGCAGCTTTCCATCCGTCTTTTCCGGGTTGCAGATATAGTCAATGGCTGCTTTCAGCGTTGACTTGATAGGATGTGTCTTTGTAACTGCCATATCTCGTCTAGCCTTTCCCGTATCTCGTCCATGTCAGCCTGATACGCAGGGCCTCCGGTGTTGATCCGCTTGGCGATCTGATTGATGTTCCGGCCGATGGCGGAAAGCTCTTTGGTGAACGCCTTGATATCTGCGGTATCTGTATAGATGATATACCCGTCAATCGCCATCTTGCGGAGATAGGCACCGATCCGCTGGGTGGGGAGCTGAGCCATCTTCTGTTCAATCAAAGCCCGTTCCTCCGCCGTCACCGGGCAGCGAAGAACGATGGGCCGTTTTCTGTTCGCCATAGCGGATACCTCCGTTTCTCATAAGGGTTTGGGATATCCCAACAAGCAATTTTCTCTTTTCGGGCAAGGGACCTGAAAAGAAGAAAAATCCGCAAGTGTGGCTACACTTGCTGTGCTTGCTGACTACTTCGTACCCCCGTATTCCTTCCGCTACCCATACTACAATCTGAATGGGGCCTTTTGGCCACATCTGCGGATTTTGCAAAAGAAAAACGCCATGAACTACCTGTTCATAGCGTTCCTTACACCGTATTCAATTTTCTCCCTCGCTGTCTGCTCTTGCATCCAGTAGCGCTTGCGCCGTTGCCGTAAGGATTTTGATTTCCGCATCCGTCAGCTCGTCCAACAGCGTTTCAAACTGCATACGCTCCGTAGACTTGCCCTCCATAGCTTCGCCATGAAGAATCTGATCCACGGAGATATGATACCGGGACATCAGCTCTAAGAATACCTGTACGCTGGGATGCTGTCCCTTATTCTCGATGTTGGCGAGATAGCGCGGCGAAATAAACAGCGCATCAGCTGCCTTATTCCGGGATTCTTTCTGCTTTGTGCGCCCGGCTTTGATTGCTGCGCCATACGGCTTGAAGTCGATTTTCGCAACAGGCCGCTTATTCTTTCTTCGTTCTTTTAGGCATATCCATTCACCCTACTACATTCTACTGTTCACCTCGTTTTTCGATGATATGCCTTATTAGTTCATTGTATTAGCTTAAATACTTCCTATTATTCGCATTCAGTCTGTTGCTATTATTCGTTTTACCGTATATAATATATCATGGTAGGTTTTGAACAGAAAGGACGGGTACGAATATGGAATATATATCTTGTGCGGAAGCAGCGGAAAAATGGGGAATTTCTGCGAGACGGGTGCAGAAACTTTGCGAGGATAACCGCATACCCGGCGCGGTGAAGTTCAGCCGCGTTTGGTTAATTCCCAAAGACGCAGAAAAACCTGTTGATGGGAGAAGAATAGACAGTAAGATAATTGATAAATAGTTGAAAAATGAGCACTACACTTAATTGTTAGGGGGTGTGTAAAGTGGGAGCAAAAATCTTAATCGCTGACGATGAAAGCGACATTGTTTCTATGCTCGGCAGCTTTTTTGAAAGCAAGGGCTTTCGTGTCCTGCCCGCTTTCAATGGTGCAGAAGCACTAAAGCAAGTGGAAAAACAACCGGATATTATTTTGCTTGACATCAATATGCCCGGAACAGACGGGTTAGAAGTTTGCAAGCGTATCCGCGATCACATATCCTGCCCGATCCTTTTTCTGACTGCTCGAATCGAAGATACAGATAAGGTAAAAGGCTTTACTGTTGGCGGCGATGATTACATTGTGAAGCCCTTTTCACTTATGGAACTTGAAGCGCGGGTGCGCGCTCATCTGCGCCGGGAAGCACGACACAATTTTGAAGCACAAGTCAAGTTTTCCGGTGATTTGACGATTGACTATTCAGAACGTTGCTTGTTCTTTGGCGATAAGCGTGTCGGTCTTGCAAAAAAGGAATTTGATATTGTGGAACTGCTTTCTCAAAATCCAGGACAGATCTTTGATAAAGAACGGATATATGAGCGTATTTGGGGTTATGACAGCGAGGGCGACAGCAGCGTTGTGGCAGAGCATATCCGCAGGATACGGACTAAAATTGCTGCATATACCGACCATATATATGTTGAAACGGTTTGGGGGTGTGGATACAAATGGGTCAAGTAAATTGCCGCAAGCACTATTTATCTCTCCGAAAAAGCCTTGTTCTCTATATAATTGCCTTTGTTGTACTCGCAGTCTTTCTATCCGTAACGACTTTTTCAATCTGTGGTAGTGCTGCCGAAGGTATCAGAGCATCTTATCCCCCGTCCGGCGAAAAATATTATTTGACAAATGAACAGGGGGAACAGTTGGGCGACGGCGCTTACATCGGGACAGTGCCCGTCCCGATGTCTAAAGAGGACGAGCGTACCATTGCGCTACTGGAGAAACTTCCCATTGTTGCAACTCCTATCTATTCTGCATTCTGTATTATCGCTGCTGCGCTGCTGTTTTACAGAAACAGGCTGAAAAAGCCGCTTGTGGAACTGCGGACTGCTTCTGAAAAAATAGCGAACAATGACTTGGACTTTTCAATCGACTATGATAACAACGATGAATTGGGGCAGCTTTGCGCGTCCTTTGAAATCATGCGGACAACCCTTGCGGACAATTTCTCTAAAATGTGGCGGCAAGTTGAAGAACGAAAAGCACTCAACGCCGCTTTTGCTCACGATTTGCGTACCCCTCTAACAGTACTAAAAGGCTATAATGAAATGCTGCAAGCCAGCGAAAATCCTCAAACACAAGAAACCGCCGCCATAATGGGCAAACATATCTCCCGTATGGAAAGCTATGTGAGCAGTATGAGCAATCTTAGGCGCATGGAAGATGCGCAGCCGGAGTACAAGTTGATAGACTTGCAGACAGTGGCATCTTCTTTGTATGACAGCGCAAAAATCGTATGTGCGAAAAGCGGAAAAGAATTGATTTTACAAAATGACGTGCCTGTTTCGCAGTTATCCCTTGATGGGGCCTTTGTTTCACAGGTCAGCAATAACCTAATCTCCAACGCGGTTCGGTATGCCCGGACTGCGGTGGCAATCTCTTTTGCCTTGCGTGACAATGGTCTGCTGCTTTCCGTATCGGATGATGGAAAGGGGTTTGACAAAAACTGTCTGCAAAAAGCCACCAGTCCATATTACACAGAGGAAAGCAACCATTCCGAGCATTTTGGACTTGGGCTGTATATTTGCAAGCTGCTTTGTGAACACCACAACGGCTATTTGAAGATCGAAAATACTGCATCCGGGGCAAAGGTATCCGCCTACTTCAAATCTCCTGCCTTGTAGATAAAAAGTAGATATTTTCCCTCTATACTCTCCATGAAAACACATGGAGAGTATTTTTTTGCTCCCTATGGAGAAAGGGGCTTTTTATGGAATTAAAAACGATCGGACTGACAAAAAAGTTCGGTTCCAAAACCGCCGTGGACAATTTGAATATTACCTTAACAAATGGCGTCTACGGCTTACTGGGTGCAAATGGCGCAGGGAAAACAACGCTTATGCGTCTGCTCTGCAATATCCAAAATCCTACTTCCGGGAAAATTCTGCTGAACGGGAAAAACATTGTGGGGCTGGGTGAACGCTATCGCAATCTTTTGGGCTACTTGCCCCAGCACTTCGGATATTACCCGGATTTTTCAGCGTTTGACTTTCTGCTCTATGTTTCTGCCCTAAAAGGATTGGACGAGAAGGCGGCGCGGAAGAAGTCAAAGGAGCTGCTGGAAGCAGTAGACTTATCGAGAGAAAGTAAGCACAAAATCAAAACCTTTTCCGGGGGCATGAAGCAGCGTTTGGGGATTGCACAGGCCATGCTCAATGACCCCCATATTTTGATTTTAGACGAGCCGACGGCGGGGCTTGACCCGAAAGAACGCGTCCGTTTCCGCAATTTGATCAGCGCCTTTTCCAAAGACCGCATTGTGATCCTGTCTACGCATATTGTTTCCGATGTGGAGTTTATTGCGGAGGAAATCATCATGATGAAATCCGGGCAAATCATTCACTTTGGAAATCCGCAGGAGATCACTTCTGAAATCGACGGCCAAGTGTGGGAATGTACGGTTCCGACTGCCTATGCGGAAAAATACGCGGCTGCCTACAACACAAGCAACTTGCGAAACACCAGCGAAAACCAGACAATTTTACGGATCATTGGAGATCGTCCGCCGATGGAAAATGCAGTAAGGGTGCAGCCTACTTTGGAAGATTTGTACCTGTTCTATTTCAAAGGGGGCTGTGAAGAATGAAAAAACTGATTCTTTTTGAACTGCGGAAAGTGTTTTCAAAGCGTTTGGCGCTCATCGCTCTAATTGGAATTATCCTGTTCTCTGCCTTGCTATCCTTTTCCACCTTTCAAAACAAATATGCGTTTGACCAAAATATCGGTAAAGGTACTGGCAAAACAGCAGTAGAAATCGACAAGGAAATTGCAGCGAAATATGAAGGAATCCTGACAGACAAAAAAGTGCAGCAAATGATGTCTGATTTTGCACCGACATCAGATTTACATGGATTGAGTGCAATCTATGTTTATCAAAACGCCATGCAATCGGCAGCCTTTTCACGGTTTTCTGATAAAGAGGGAAATTGGAACGGATTAAGTGTTTCTGATGTATTTGGCAATGAAGAAATCAAAATTGGCTATGTGGACGGTTGGCTTTCCACCAGCCGAAACATGGTGCGGGTTTTTGTCGCGCTTGCTCTTGCGGTTATCATCATGCTTGCTCCGATTTTCTCCGGCGAGTATGAAGGTGTTGATAATATCATATTGACAAGCAAGTACGGTAAAACCAAATGCGCTACTGCAAAGGTGGTTGCAGGTATTATCACCGCCATTCTCACTACCACGCTGATTGCAGCATTTAACCTGCTTCTTGCTTTTGTTTTTTATGGAACAGAAGGGTTGGATTGCAGTATTCTATTTGCCCCCAGTGACTATGTGGAAGCGTTTATCCCTTTTAATATCACCTGCGGTACGCTGCTCAAATATCAAATTCTGCTGGCATTTACCTGTACGCTTAGCGTTACGGGAATTACACTGTTCCTATCTGCAATCAGTAAAAATCAGATTGTAGCTTTGGTTGCGGCGATGGCAATTTTTCTTTTTCCCGTTTTGCTGCCGATCACCGAAGTAAATCCATTGTTCCGATTGGTTGGACTTCTTCCGATCTATCATGTACTAGCCATTTCGCTCCTGTCGGTGGAACAAATGAGTAACGGGATGCTGTATGCGATATGGGCAATCCCGGCAGCACTGCTCTTTTTGGGAAGTTGGTGCAGGTATCTCTCGCCGTGTATTTGCAAAGCATCAAGTTTTATAAATCATTCGCACAGAGCCGCTAACAGCAGATTTGCGCGAAATAAAAAACGGCGGCTTTAATACGAAATCAAAGCCGCCGTTTTCTTTTCGAAAAATAAGAATACGGGGGTGTGTTAAAGTCGCCCTTTTTTAAGGACACGGCGGTATCTGGGAGGTATTGCCGTGTCCTTTTTGCTTTTTCGCAACGTCCATGATCTGCACCAGTTAAAAAAACGCGTAGCCCCTCCATCGGACTATTCCGGCTATGAGTATGAACACAGAAATCATGTAAATAGATTTTATAATTCTTCTGCGCCTGTCTGCGTTTTGCAGACAGGCGCGTTTTTGTCGTTATCGGGGATGTTTCTACTGTCCCCGCGCTCCGCCCTTTGCCTGATCCGGCCACCCACCCGATCAGGACGAAAGGAGCGCACAAATGAGCGACAGAAAAAATAATTTTGATTTTTCCCGGCAGAGCTGGCCAAAACAGCCTTCCGCAGAACGAGTAGTGGGCGAAAGGGGAAGAAAAGAACTGCCTCCCGGCACGAAGGGAGGTGAGAACATGAAACCTGATCGCCACGCCGAACACAAGCAGCACGCCTTTGACAGCTTTTGCAAAAAGGTCTTGAAGTGCGAGGCCTGCAATGGCTATCGAGAGATCAGCCGCAGGAAGAAGCACAGCATCCCTTTCAGCGAACTGCCGGAGGACGCAATGGAGCAGCTTGCGGCCTATGACCGTTATCCCTGGGAGTACAACACCTTCATTCTTGGCGGTGATGTGATCCTGATCGAAAACGATCTGCTGGCCGATGCGCTGAACGCCTTGCCTCAGGACAACCGGGATATCCTTCTGATGTACTGGTTCCTGGAAATGGCGGACCGTGAGATCGCGGAGCGTATGAACCTGGCCCGCAGGACGATCAACAACCGCAGGCTGAAATCCTATCGGCTGCTGAAAGAGCTGATGGGAGGTGATACGGATGCGTGACACCGCAGCTTCCCGGAATAATCTTCTTCCTTATCCGGTCATTACCGCCGCTGTCCAGGGCGACCCTGACGCGGTAAACCGTGTGATCGGCCACTACTCCGGCTACATAGCGGCGCTTTCCACAAGGACAAGCTATGATCCTCAGGGCTGTCCTCATTCTCAGGTGGACGATGATCTGCGCCGCAGACTGGAAACGAAGCTGATTATTGCGATTCTGGATTTTGACCTGACCTGATTCAGATGACCGCCGTGCGTTCCCCTTTCCGCATGGTGTGTTCCGCACCTTGACAAAGAAAGCCCGTTGGGAGGCCAGCGCCGCAGTATAAGGCAAACGGATACATTCCTGTTTGTGCCGAGCCATACGGTCGGTGCGCCATGACCTCCATGCGGAGAGAGCGAGAAACACCAGACCGCAAAGCAAGCGTGGCAGCTTGCGGGCGATGACACACGGGCAGGGTCAAAGATACTCGCGCATTGAACGCCCAAAAAGCATTGTGCGCCGCACCCATCAGCATGGGCCGGGGTTAGACTCCCGTGGAGCTGTGCCAGCAGCCGTCCGTTTTGCCTCTTTCATTGCTATCTTTATGCTTTATGAAAGGGGATTTTATCATGCAAGATAAAGCTACAAATCCCGGCAAGACCAGCAGACCAGAGAAAAATCCTCTGGATGCAAAAACGACCTATCACATTGGCAATCGGTCGTTCGTTGTTGAGCCGGTTTTCAAAGAAGAAAGCCCGGATACCCTGGGTAGCGTTCTCCTTCGCCTGATGAAGTCCGAGAGTGAAAAGCTGTAAATAGCTTTCAAACCCGGCTGACAGAGGCAGCAAATGGCGGTATAATGTGTTCGTACAAGTATATTTGCTATTCGACTGCCTTGACGGAAGGAGGACTTATGAAACAGTCGAATAACAAAAAATCCCGTGACGTGACCGCCTTTCTCTATGAAAGGCTTTCCCGTGACGATAATCTTGAAGGCGAAAGCTACAGCATCGGCAATCAAAAGAAACTGCTTGCCAAAGTCGCAAAGGAAAAGGGTTACACAAATCTGGTTCATTTTCTGGATGACGGCATTTCCGGCGTGACGATGGATCGCCCTGGTTTTGTAGAAATGATCTGCCAGTTGGAACAGGGAAAAGCCGCCGCCGTCTTTGTCAAAGACCTTTCCCGCCTGGGGCGAAACTACATTGAGGTCGGACGGCTGACGGAAGAATTTTTCCCGAACCATGATATCCGCTTGGTGGCCGTTTCGGATAACATCGACACGGCAGAGGGCGAAAATGAGCTTGCCCCGATCCGCAACCTGTTCAACGAGTGGTATGCCCGCGATATCAGCAAAAAGCGGCGCATCAGCAATAAGATCAAGGGCAATGCCGGTGAGCCGATGGGGCAGCCACCCTACGGTTACATCAAGGACCCGAATGATCCGAAGCATTGGATCGTGGATGACGAGGCAGCCCAGGTTGTGCGCCGCGTTTACAGCATGACTTTGGAGGGGTTCGGAACAGAGCAGATTGCCGCCCAGCTTGAAAAGGATGGTGTCCTGACCCCGCGGGCCTACTGGCTCACGAAGGGCATCAAACGCCCCGGCAAGGGCAAACAGCAGCCTCCTACCAAGTGGAACAGCTCCACAATAACCAAAATTCTCTCCCTGCAGGAATACTGTGGTGACATTCTCAATTTCAAAACTTATTCCAAATCCTACAAGAATAAGAAGCGAATCGACAATGACCGTGAGAATTGGGTGGTGTTCCAGAACGTCCATGAGGCGATCATCGAGCGTGCTGTGTATGAGCAGGTGCAGCAGAAGCGGGGCAAAATCCGCAAGCGCTGCACCAACAACGGAGAACACAATATGTTTTCCGGCCTGTTGGTCTGCGCCGACTGCGGCAGCAACCTTCACTTTCACTTCAATCAGGGCAATCCGGAGATCAAGTATTTCAACTGCTCCAACTACAAGGGCAACCGCGGCACCTGCACCTCTACTCACTATGTCCGTGTGGACTTCCTGGAGGAAGTGGTGCTGGGAGAGATACGGCGCTTAACGAAATTCGCCAGCCTCTATGAGGATGAGTTTGTAAAAGCGGTGATCGGTCATTCTCAGCAGGCGGAACAGACAGACCGCAAGCTGAAGGAAAAAGAGCTGAAAACGCTCCTTGCCCGTGACGAAGAATTGGACGGCCTCTTTGAGCGCATCTATGAGGACAATGTTTCCGGCAAGCTCTCCGATGACCGCTTCGCAAAAATGTCCCGGCGGTATGAGGACGAGCAAAAGGAGCTGTCGGAGAAAATAAAAAAGCTCCGCTCCGAGATAGAGAAGCAGAGCAGCCGTTCCATGACAACGGATATGTTTATCGGTCTTGTTCGCAAGTACACCAGAGCGAGGAAACTGACGCCCCGGATGCTGAACGAACTGGTTGAGAAGATCGAAGTATTCAATGCGGAGAAGATCGACGGCGTATGGGAGCAGCGGCTTCGCATCCACTATAACTGCGTCGGAACGATTGAGATTCCAACGGTGCTGCCCCTGCCGATCCCGGAAGTGTCCATAAATACAAGAAAAGGCGTAGTCGTCAACTACGCCCCCTGTGAACTCGCTGTATAAAAAGCGAGTGTTCTTACAGCTTTTCAAATGCTGTAAGAACACTCGCCATGGTTGCGGGGGCCGGATTTGAACCAACGACCTTCGGGTTATGAGCCCGACGAGCTACCAGACTGCTCCACCCCGCGATAGTTTACTTTTTGCTGTCGGCCTCTTGCTGACTGCTCAAGTATAATACCACAAGGCGGGGGACTTGTCAAGCGTTTTTTCAAAAAGAATATGACTTTTTTGAAAAGGCCGCTGCCGGAAACAAAAAGCGCCCCATTCCGGGGCGCTTCGACAGAGCGAATATCACTTGCGGGTGCGGCGGCGCACGAAGCGGACGACGAGGGCGGCTGCGGCCAGAACGACCAGCACGGGCCAGACGCCCACGACCCAGACCGTCAGCTGCTGGATGCCGGAGACGAAGCCCGTCCAGCCATTGCGGAGGGCGCTGGACAGCTGGGAGAGGTAGGATCCCTCGGCGGGGGTGTATTCCTTCACCTCGTCCAGCGAGAGGTAGACCGTGGAGCAGGACACCTGCTGGCTGTACCAGTCCAGCTGCGACTGCCAGCTCTCGATCTGGTACTGGACGTCGCTGAGGGAAGATTCGATCTCCAGCAGGTCGGCGAGGTTTTCGGCGCTGGCCTGAAGCTCCTGCAAACGTGTGCGCTGGGCCGTCAGGTTGGAGAGCCGGGCCTCGATGTCCATATACTGGGTGGTGACGTCCTGCACCTGCTCGCTCTTGTCCACGAGGTTGCCCGCCTGCGCGGCGGCTTCGAGGAAGCTCGCGTAGTTGTCCTGCGGGACGCGGATGGTGAGGGAGAGGGTGCGGCTCGAGCCGGTGTAAGAGGATTCGCTGCTGGATTCCAGATAGCCTCCGGCGGCGCTCACGGCGTCGGTGAGGGCGGTGCGGGCGGCGTCAAAGTCCTTGCTCTCGATGGTGAGGTTGGCCGTGTAGATGAGCTTTGTGCTCGTCTGCGCGGCCTCGGCGCTGAGGGCGCCGGTGCCGCCTGCATCGCGGGCGCTCATGGCATCGGCGCTTCCACCGGCCTGGACGGCCGTCTTGGGTGCGGCAAGGGCGCTGTTCACGTCGTCCATCGAGTAGGCGGCGTAGGAGGCCGTCTCGAGGGGCAGAGCTGACGGGCCGCGCCGCCCGCAGGCAGCAGGCTGATGGGGGAGTGGACTGCCACATACAGACCAACGCCGCAGAGCAGGCCGCAGGCGGCGATGCTCAGAGTCCTGCGGGGAAAGTGGATGGCTTTTTTGGGCTTTCTGGCGGGTTTCGGTGCCTCTTCTGCCGGCTGCATGGCGAGGAGCTTCGCTTTCAGGTCGTCCGAAGCGTGAAGGTCGTCTAGCTCCATCTTGTACTCATACCACCTCATCTTCGATCTCCTCCTTCAGCATCGTATGTAACTGTGCGCGGGCGCGGCGAAGCCAGCTGAGCACCGTGTTGGTGGGTGCGCCCAGCATCCGGCCCACCTCGGCGGCGGTGTACCCCTCGTAGTAGTGGAGGTAGACCGCGTTGCGGTAGTTCTCGGGCAGGGCGCGCACGGCGTCCAGCACGCTGCCGTCTTCCATCTGCTCCGGAGCGGGAAGATTCTCGTCCAGCTCGGTGTCCTTCTGGCGGGCGGCGCGGGTCAGGTCGTGGCAGCGGTTGACGGTCACACGCAGCAGCCAGGCTTTCAGGTGTTCCTCGCTCTCGAAGCGGCCATTGTAGCACAGTAGCTTTTCGAAAACATCCTGCACCACATCTTCCGCATCGGCGGTGCAGCTGCAGTTGTGCATGGCGGCTCGGAACACCGTGTCACTGTATCGCTGCACGGCCAGCGCAAAAATCTCGTTTCTGGTCAGCTGTCCCATAGTTCTATGCTCCTTTGATGTCCTGTGTACAGCAGGACCCGGTGGAAAAATCACCTTTGATTGGGGACATTCACCCTGTATACGGATGAGCGGCCCCGATTATTGCAGTTTATGGTGCAGAACGGAAAAATCTTCCGCCCGGCACCGCACAAGGTACTCAAAGTATAACATGAATACGCCAAAAACAAAAGGGCCATTTGCCGCCATGTTTTGGCAAATGACCCTGAGAGCTTCTGTTCGGTTATCGGTAGAGCCGCTGGAAGAGGGCTACCCGCTCGGAGAGATAGGTCTCGGCCCGGGGGTGGGCGGAGCCAGCGCTTGCCCGCCTTGCCGCAGGCGAGACGTTGGCCCAGCGCGGCAGGGCAGGCGTCGATCTCTTCCACGTCCCGCATGGTGAGGGTGAGGCTCAGCGCCGCCGGAGCGTCCGGCAGGGGCGGGAGGGGGTCGTTCCCAGACGAAGGGCGGCAGCAGCTGGACAGCGTACACCCTCCGGCTGCATTCCTCGGTGAGCAGCAGCGCGGCGGGCGCACCATCCGGCATGACGTGCAGGGAGGAATAGAGCAGCTGCAGCTGCGCCGGGGCCAGCAGACGGGACGCGCCCTCTTCCTCATCGGCTGAAATACTTGGGGTTGTTAAAGCCCAACTGATACGCTATCTCCGATACATTTTGCTGACTCTCGCGCAGCATCTGCGCCGCTCTTTTCAGACGGATGACACGGATAAATTCAATGGGTGTCTTA
>ENA-OQNM01000107-OQNM01000107.1-human-gut-metagenome-genome-assembly--contig:-NODE-107-length-29346-cov-3.575721_pt1 | contig 29346 bp, 28 predicted proteins | sample MGYA00242632_ERZ504886 | MGnify/ENA primary metagenome ERZ504886 (study PRJEB26092, sample SAMD00036424) | human gut metagenome | host: Homo sapiens | study: EMG produced TPA metagenomics assembly of... | reverse complement strand
ACTGTCGAGGAGAATCATCACATCCTTTTTATGTTCCACCAGACGTTTTGCACGCTCAATAACCATTTCCGATACCCGCTTATGGTGTTCCGCGGTCTCATCAAAAGTGGAATAAATGACCTCTACATTTTCGCCCTCAATCGCCTCTTTAATATCGGTTACTTCCTCCGGCCGCTCGTCAATCAGCAGAATGATCAGATGCATCTCCGGGTTATTTTCCTTTACCGACTTGGCAACTTCCTTTAAAAGCGTTGTCTTACCTGCTTTCGGCGGGGATACAATCATGCCACGCTGCCCTTTACCGATCGGGGAAACAATATCCATCACACGCATTGCAACCGAACCGCCGGGACGTTCCATGCGCAGACGCACATTCGGAAAAATCGGGGTCAGATCCTCAAAGTTTGTCCGCTTCTGTGCTTCCGAAGGATGATATCCGTTTACCGAAGTCACATACAGCAGGGCGGAAAATTTCTCCCGCTCGGATTTCACTTTGGTATTTCCACAGACAATATCTCCTGTCTTTAGATTAAATCTGCGGATCTGGGACGGCGCCACATAAACGTCATGTTCCCCCGGCAGATAGTTTTCACAGCGGATAAAACCGAATCCGTCTGCCATAACCTCCAGAATACCGCTCGCTGTATTTCCACTGTCGAGGCTGACGATATCTTCTTTGATCGCAGCACTGTCATTATCCTCCTGTGCCTTATAGATCTGTTCCTGTGATGCATGTGCTCCATGTTCTGCATGCATGCTTTCTCCATGCTCCGGATGGCTGTGATCCTCCGTATGGGACGAATGCTCTTCTCTTCGCGGTTTTGGTGTATGCTTTCTTCCTTCCTGTCCGGAAGCTGTCCGCGCGGTATATACCGTCTTTGCCTTCGGCGCTGCCTCTTTTTCCCGCTCATCTTCCTGCAGCATCCGATCAATCAATTCTCCCTTTTTCATTGTTGAGATTCCTTTGAGTCCGCGTGCCTTCGCCAGGTCTTTTAACACAACCAAAGAAAGACTCTCATATTTTTCCCTCATTCCATCTGCTCCTTCTTAAAAAATATAGACTTGTTTCGTACCGTAAATCATTTCATAAATTACACTTATTTGTATGGGATATCAGTCAGAAACGACTATGAATCATTTCAAATATTATCTAATGCAGCTATTATACACTATTTCCGGTAAAATAGGAAGTCTTTTTTTTCATGCGCAAGAATGGTATTGTGAATAAGTATGAGTATGTAAAGGAGAAAATTACTATGGATAATAAAGAAAAGGCACTTTTATGCCACAAAGAATGGAACGGAAAACTCGAAACCGTTGCAAAATCAAAAGTAAAAACCCGCGAGGATCTCGCGATTGCATACACCCCGGGTGTTGCAGAACCATGCAAAGTAATTGCGGAAGATAAAACTGCTGCCTACACATACACCTGGAAAGCCAACACGGTTGCCGTTGTTTCCGACGGAAGCGCCGTTCTCGGCCTTGGAAATATCGGTCCTTATGCCGCTATGCCGGTCATGGAAGGAAAATGTGTATTATTCAAAGAATTTGGAAATGTTAACGCTGTACCGATCTGTCTGGACACCCAGGACACCGAAGAGATCATTCAGGCTGTGAAAAATATAGCTCCCGGATTCGGCGGTATCAATCTGGAAGACATCTCCGCTCCGCGTTGTTTCGAAATCGAGGAACGTCTGAAAGAAATGCTTGATATCCCGGTATTTCATGATGACCAGCACGGAACCGCCATCGTTGTTTTGGCCGGTATCATCAATGGTCTGCGTGTGACCGGCAAGAAAAAAGAAGACTGCCGCGTTGTGGTAAACGGTGCAGGATCTGCCGGTGTGGCAATCACCAAGCTTCTTCTGACTTACGGTTTCAAACACGTGACCATGTGTGACCGTGAAGGAATCATCGGAAAAGATTATCCGAACTTAAACTGGATGCAGAAAAAAATGACAGAGGTTACCAATCTCGAAAATGCCTCCGGAACGCTGGCAGACGCACTGCGCGGTGCGGATATCTTTGTCGGTGTCTCTGCGCCAAACATTGTCACTCCGGAAATGGTTTCTTCCATGAACAAAGATGCCATCCTGTTTGCCATGGCAAATCCGGTGCCGGAGATCATGCCGGATGTGGCCAAAGCTGCCGGAGCAAAAGTTGTCGGAACCGGACGGAGCGATTTCCCAAATCAGGTAAACAACGTGATCGCTTTCCCTGGTATTTTCCGCGGTGCATTGGAGGCACATGCCACCCAGATCACAGAAGAAATGAAACTTGCAGCAGCAGAAGCACTTGCAGCCCTGGTTTCTGACGAGGAATTAAATGAAGATTTCATTATGCCGGAAGCATTTGATCCACGTGTGGCAGAAGTTGTAAGTGAAGCAGTCAAGTCTCATGTCCGCTAATCGCTACTATTCTCTGAACGATTACTGTAAAGAGGTCTTCGGGGAAAAAGTGTACCGTCTCAGTCTAAGCGGTGGGATGACGTGTCCCAACCGCGACGGAACACTCTCTTACGGAGGATGTGCATTCTGCAGTGCCGGAGGCTCCGGTGATTTTGCCGCGGATGCATTTCTGCCGGTTTCTGAACAGTTCATACAGGCCAGACAGAAAATCGCCGCCAAAACACACTGCCAGAAATTCATTGCGTATTTCCAGTCATTTACCAACACCTATGCCCCCGTTGACGTTTTGCGTCAGCTCTATTCCGAGGCAATGGCACCGGAAGAAATCGTTGCACTTTCCATAGGAACCAGAAGTGACTGCCTTCCTCCGGAAACCTTAGAACTCCTCTCCGATCTCAATCAGGAAAAACCCATATGGATAGAGCTTGGTCTGCAGAGCATCCATGCAAAGACGCTGTCTGCCATGAACACGCATACCACGGTTGCACAGTTTGATGCCGCTGTATCCAAACTTCATGCCCTTGGAATCTCCATGATCGCACATGTTATTTTAGGATTTCCCGGTGAAACAAAAGAAATGATGAAAGATACCGTCCGGCATGTCGCCGCACTTCCGGTTTCGGGAATCAAGCTGCAGCTTCTGCATGTCCTGCGTGGCACTGCACTGGCAGAACAGTATCAGCTTCATCCGTTTCCCATGATGGAACTTGATGAATACAGCGATTTTGTGATCGACTGCCTGGAACTTCTTCCCCCGGACATGGTCGTTCACCGTCTGACGGGAGATGGTCCCCGCAGTCTATTACTCGCCCCTTCCTGGAGCACAGACAAAAAACGCATTTTAAACACCATTCATCGCCGTCTCAAAGAACGCAATACCAGACAAGGAGAACATTTTTATGGCTGAACCATTTACAATCTATAAACTTACGATCTTATATATGCTGAGCAAAGCAGGGTTTCCGCTTTCCAACACCCAGATTTCCAATTTCTTTCTGGAACAGGAATACACAGACTATTTCCGTGTACAGGAAGTAATCGGGGATCTGGTCGATGCCAATTTAATCCATGCAGAGTCCACGCACAGCAACACACAGTACTCTCTGACTTCTGCGGGAAAAGAAACACTTGGATTTTTCAAAGATAAATTAAATGATGGAATTGAAAATGATGTTCAGGGATTTTTTGAAAAGAATAAATTAGAATTCCGACAGGAAAATTCCATTCTGGCAGATTACTATAAGACAACCAATCAGAAATACGCAGTACGCTGTCAGGTACGGTCTGACGGCAATCCTCTGATCGACCTGACGCTTTGCGTAACTACAAAAGAACAGGCAGAAGCCATCTGCAATAACTGGAAAAAGAAAAGTGAAGATGTATATGCTGTACTGATGGACACGCTGCTGCAATAAGCCGCGTGTCATTTTTTCTTTTTCTGTACGCTGTATCCAAATTTGCCGAGTTTTTTCCCCAGAGCAAAATATTCTCCGTGGGAATACATGATAAGCCCGGTTCCGTTGATGTCAAATTTTCCTGTTTCATCCAGATACGCATCATCCACCGTTACGCCAAGTACTTCCGCCACAAACATCGTATGACTGCCAAGCGGATGGCTCTCCACCACCCTGCAGGCAATATTTACAGGACTTTCCGCAATTGCCGGAGCTTTCACATGCTCCACCGGAACCGGTGTAAGTCCTGTTTTTTTAAATTTATCCACATCTCTTCCGCTGACCACGCCGCAGTAATCACAGGCCTTTGCCAGTTTTTCGTTGGTCAGATTAATCACAAATTCTCCGGTTTTCTCTATGATCTCATAAGAATAACGGGATGGGCGGACGGAAATAGAAACCATCGGCGGATTGGTGCAGACGGTTCCTACCCATGCCACGGTAATAATGTTTGGCCGATGATTCTGATCCGCCACACTGACCATCACAGCCGGCACCGGATTTAACATATTTCCCGCTTTCCAACTCTGTTTTCCCATTTTTCCACTCCTTTTGCCTGTTCCTGTTATTTATAATCCTGTTATAATTTCAGATCCGTATTTTCCCGGATAATATCCGCGATCAGTTCACGCTCATCCATATGATGCTTCACACCCTTGATCTCCTGGTAATCTTCGTGCCCTTTTCCTGCAAGGACGATGATATCGCCATCCTCAGCATGTTCCATGCAATACCTGATGGCTTCTTTCCGGTCCGGTATCGTCACATATGCGCCATCGGCTTTGTGTACCCCGACCAGAATATCGTTGATGATATCCATTGGTTCTTCATTTCTTGGATTATCCATTGTGACAACCGTCAGATCTGCCAGTTTTGAAGATACCTCTCCCATCTCATAACGGCGGGATTTTGCACGGTTTCCTCCGCATCCGAACAGGCAGACCAGTCTGCCCGGCTCATACTCTTTCAAGGTCGTTAACAGACTCTCCAGTGCCATGGCATTGTGTGCATAGTCAATCATCAGCGTATATCTCTTTGTTACCGGTACAATCTCAATTCTTCCCTTGACACTTACATGAAGCATCGCCTTTTTGATTTCTTCCACACTGACACCAAAATGATGACAGATTGCAATGGCGGTCAGGGAATTATACACCGAAAATTTTCCCGGCACATTGACCTCCACATCAAAATCCATGGAACCTCCCACATGATATTTTACACCAAGTGCCCCATGCTCCTTTTTTAACTCTACCTTCTGCGCAATCAGATCATTTTCTGCTCCATACCCAAACGTCTCAACCGTACAGGTATGTCCCTGTAAAATGCCCTGCAGATGCTCGCTGTCCCCATTAAAAATTCCATGCCTGCACTGCTGGAACAAAAGACTCTTGCAGTGCATATAATCTGCAAAATCCTTGTGCTCATTTTCTCCGATATGATCCGGTTCAAGATTGGTAAACACGCCGATATCAAACACAAATCCGGATACGCGGTGAAGCATCAGCGCCTGGGAAGAGACTTCCATCACAACAGCATCGAGTCCCGCATCTACCATTTTTGCAAAAAGCTCCTGTACCCGATAAGATTCCGGTGTCGTATTTGCAGAAGGAATACGCTCAGAACCAACAATCGATTCGATCGTGCCGATCAGTCCGGTTTTGATCCCCGCAGACTCTAGAATCGAACGAACCATATAGGTTGTCGTTGTTTTTCCTTTTGTTCCGGTAATACCGATCGTCTTTAATTTTTTTGCCGGATGCCCAAAATATGCCGCAGACATGCAGGCAAGTGCCAGACGGCTGTCCTCTACCTTGATATATGTAATTCCATCGATCGGCGTTACATCCTTTTCTACGACAATGGCCGCTGCTCCCTTTGCTGCCACATCCGGAATAAACTCATGTGCATCACGCACACTTCCGCTGATGCACACAAACACAGAACCTTTTTCAACCTTGCGGGAATCATATACCAGAGTCGTAATCTCTGTCTCCTCGCTTCCCGCCAGTATCTCATATTCCATTTCGTTGATAAGTTCTTTAATTATCATTTAATTTTCCTCCCATATTCCATGAAACACTTCTGTCGCTGGTCCGGTCATATAAATATGATTGTTATCCGGATCATACTCGATGGTCAGATCTCCGCCCCGCAGATGCACCAGAACTTTATTTTCTGTCTTATGATTTAAGATACATGCCATAACCGTGGCACAGGTTCCGGTACCACAGGCAAGCGTCTCCGCAGATCCGCGTTCCCACACCCGCATGGATGCTTCCGTCGGAGAAATAACGTGTACGAACTCTGTGTTGGTCCGTTTTGGAAACCGTGGATGATGTTCAAACTCCGGACCGTATTTTTCCAGTTCAAAATGTTCGGTGTCCTCCACAAAAATTACCGCATGTGGATTTCCCATCGACACGCAGGTCATCTTCCACTCTCTGCCCTCTACTTCAATCGGCTCATCTACCACCTGTTCTCCCGATGCATCTACAGGAATTAAATCCGGTTTTAATATCGGTTCTCCCATATCCACACGAACCAGCGAAACCTTGCCATCCGCAACCGTCAGCTGCAACGTTTTTACCCCGGCTCCGGTTTCAATCGTAATCTCTTTCTTATCCGTCATTTTATGATCATATACATATTTTGCGACACAGCGGATTCCGTTTCCACACATCTCCGCCTCCGAGCCATCCGCATTGTAAATCCGCATCCTGAAATCCGCGATATCCGATGGGCCAATAGTGATCAGACCATCCGATCCGATTCCAAAATGGCGGTCACTCACTGCAATTGATACCTTTGCAGGATCTGCTATCTTTTCCTCAAACAAATTGACATATACATAATCATTTCCGCACCCATGCATTTTTGTAAACTTCATATTTCTACACTCCTTTTTTTCCATCCTGTCGATTCAGAGCTTCTATTCTAAGTATACCCGCACGATCCGTCTTCTAAAACAACTACAGTGCTTTTTATATTGCAAATTGTGTGGAAACATAGTACACTGAATCTAATTAATATTTACAGGAGATTTATGCAATGTCAGAACTCTCACATTATGAAAAAACAGGATATCTTCATGACGATTTTAAGATTTTTCACTTAAAAGATACCTCTATGCGCCCGATTGACTTTCATTACCACGATTTTCATAAAATTCTGATCTTTCGCAAAGGAAATATTTCTTACAATGTGGAAGGACGTACCTATGATCTGATACCGGGGGATATCGTATTCGTTCCCGCAGGTACGGTCCACCGTCCGGTTCTGCACAGTTCTGAAATTTATGAGCGCATCATCATCTATATTTCCAGACACTACCTGGATGCCTGTCATGATTCCGACGATCTCTCACTCTGCTTAAAAGAAGCGCATCAGAAAAAATCGCATGTACTGCGTATTCCGGCACTGCAGACAACACAGATTGCAAGAATTATCCACGATCTGGAACAATCTCTGGATTCCAGAGAATACGCAAACGAACTTTATCATAAACTTCTTTTCTGGAGCTGATGGTGCAGTTAAACCGTGCAGCTCTCTCCAACCGCATTGAATATCTTTCTACCACAGCCTCAAATCATAAAATGATCAATGTGATAGATTATTTAAATGCACATTTAACAGATGACATCACCATCGACTTTCTTGCCGAACATTTCTATCTGAGCCGGTATCATCTCATGCATGCCTTCAAGGAAGAAACCGGTTATACGATCGGAAACTATCTGACCACGAAGCGCCTTTTGCTGGCAAGAGATCAGATCGCCCAGGGGGAATCCATCACCACCGCCTGTTATGCCTGTGGTTTTCACAATTATTCCACCTTTTCCCGGGCATACCGCAAACATTTTGGCTGTTCTCCCAGAGAACAGCGCAATTGATCTGTCTGCCTGTTACATTTTGCGCTCTGCAAGTGTGTTGATCAGCGCAGGAATCAGCTGTTTCTTTCTGGATACCACATTTTCCAACATAATCCCCTGATCGGAAGGCTCGCAATTATAAGCTGCCGCAACCAGCTGCGATGCATCCGCACCGCGATAAATCAGATAAGTAGACTCATTTAAGATATCCGTCAGCATGACAAAAATCATCTGGATCTGTTTTTCTCCCATCATCTGTTCCAGTTTCGGCTCGATACGTTCCTGCACCTTATCCAGTTCGGTGCGTCCCATCGCGCTGATCTGCGCCACGCCAAAACTCACATCCCCGGCATGGAAAATTTTAAAATCCTGATTTAAAATTTCTTCTTCTGTTTTATTATCAAAATTGCTTCCCGCCTGAAACATTGCTGAGGCAAGCTCCTCGACCTTAACCTCTGCAATCTCTGCCAGCCGGAGTGCTGCTTCCCTGTCTATCTGTGTACAGGTCGGTGAGCGGAACATCAGCGTGTCAGATAAAATGGCTGCACACATCAGTCCTGCCATCTGCGAGGTGATCGTAATTCCCTTTTCCAGATACATCTGATAAATGATGGTGGATGTACATCCAAGCGGCTGATTGCGGAAATACACCGGAGACATGGTCTCAAGGCTGCCCAGCCGGTGATGATCGATAATCTCTAAAATTTCCGCCTCATCGATATTGGATACTGCCTGTGATTTTTCATTGTGGTCCACAAGGATCAGTTTCTTTTTCTCTGCTCTCATCAAATTTCTGCGGGAAAACATACCCACATAGTTCTGGTTTTCATCGAGAACCGGGAAATCCCGATGCCGTATATTGGCTACGGTCTCTCTTACCTCATCCACGTAATCATCCAGATCAAAATGAATAATTCCTTTTTTTGTCATAAAATGCTTGATCGGCATACTCTGGTTGATCAGACGAGCCGCGGTAAACGTATCGTACGGTGTACTGATCAGAACGACTTCGCGTTCCTTTGCCGCCTCGATCACTTCCTGACTGATTTCATATCCGTTAGTGACAATCATGCAGCTGCAGTTTGATGCAATGGAAAGCATCTGCGACTCTTCCCCGTCCCCGATCATAACCAGGTCATCCTTGTCTATGGCAGAAGTCACTCCTTCTGGTGTACCGATTCCGATTACCACCTTGCCGTGAACAAATACGCATGTTCATTTCCTGTCAGCAGCTGTCCGTCCAGCGTCTCTACAATATTCTTGTACTGGGTACGTGCGGTAGAAAGGATGGTATTATCATATACATCCATGTAGGATTTTGCAATATCTCCTGTTACAATCAGTCCTTCCAGCTTATTTTCCCGCACCACCGGAAGCGTAACAACCCCGAGGATCTTCATCATCTCCCATGCCTTTTTCATAGAGATATGACTGTTTACTCCCTCTGTACGGCGTATCTGAATATCCTTGATCTGTGTTCCGACATCCGAAATCATTGCCGGGGCCTCTGCATGAAACCTTTCCAGAACATACGCCGTCTCCGCATTTACAGATCCGGCTCTCTTTGCAATATAGGTCATTCCCGTAGCTGCTTTGGGATTCTTTTTTTCTATTTCATTTTTCAGGTTTGCATAAGAAATCGCTGCACATATGGAGTCTGTATCCGGATGCTTATGTCCTACAACCCAAACTTTCTTTTTTGCCATATCAGATTCTCCTATTCACATTTCTCTTTTCGAATTGTTCTATCTCTTTTTTGAGACAAAAAATGCAATCCTCATTCTTTTGAGAATTGCATATCCTTATTCTAAAACGCAATCACGCCCACACTAACCAGCAGGACCAAAAGTAACACCACCAGATTCACGATTCCAAGTATCATTCCCGTCAGGGAAAAAATACGGACCGGATGCATTCTGCTTTCCATAACGGTAAGCTTGTCCAGGCGTTCATCCATACTACGGAACAGATCCGAAATATTTCGGTAGCATTTTACATTTTCTGTATGTACTTTCTCGGAGATTTCTGTTTTTGCCGTGGTCAGCTGTTCTTCGATCTGCGCAAGAGAATCTCTCAGTTCCTTTGCTTTTTCTTCATTTAAGCGTTTGCCGTCTGCCACATCTTCCTTCATGGAAACTTCGATTTCTTCCATCTTGGCAGACACTTTGCCGATCAGACGATCAATCTGCTTTTCCACTTCCGCAGTGAATCCATCTGCTTTTTTCTGACGCTCCTCGAGAATCTGCCCCAGAGCATCTGCTTTCTCCTGACGTTCATCCACTAACGTCTGCAGTTCCTGTGCCTCCGTCTCTCTGGAATCAAGCAATGACTGTAACTGCTTGGCGCGTTCTCTGAATTCATCAATCTGGCTAAGTAAGAAATCTTCCCTGCTCACAACATTAACTTTCCTTTCCTGTACTTCGGGCTGTATTTCCGTGTCCGGCTTTGTCTCTTTTGTCTTCTGCGAAAAAACCTCCTGCGGTTTTTCCTGAGCAGATGCACGCATCCGTTCTTCATATGCAGCTTTCCGACGATTGTGCGCAATCTGTCTGCGCAGCTCCAACAATAATCCAGACATTTTTTCCTCCGCTGTATCAGTTCCTCTGTTTATTGTATCATTCTCCACGTATTTGTAAACAAAAAGACTGCCAGCATGACGGTACTGGCAGTCCTTCTCCTTTTATAATATTCAGATCTTAAGCGATTCCGTTTACTAATTTTGCTAAACGGGAAACTTTACGAGCTGCGTTGTTCTTGTGATATACACCCTTAGAGCAGGCACTCTCGATAACTGAAGAAGCATCCTTATATGCAGCCTCTGCAGCAGCCTTATCCTTTGCAGCAACAGCAGCCTCTACCTTCTTGATTGAAGTCTTAACTTCAGAACGGATTGCTTTATTTCTTGCAGTCTTTGTCTCTGTAACTAAAATTCTCTTCTTAGCAGATTTAATGTTAGCCAATCTGTACACCTCCATATCAAACTGTAATTTGTTTCCTGCGGTGAAACAGACACGGACGCTTCATCGCAAACATACTAGAATATAATATGTCAAGCTGTCCCTTCTGTCAAGATGTAATTGAAAAAAAGTTGTAAAAGTCTGCCAATATGTATATAATGTAGACATGAAAACGATTGATAACGACATCAAAACAGGACAATTCAAACAGATTTATCTGTTATACGGAGAAGAACAGTATCTGATCCGCCAGTACCGGGACAAATTAAAGCATGCACTGGCAGCGGATGATGATACCATGAACTTTTCTGCTTTCTCCGGCAGCGACATCAACCAGAAAGAGATCATCGATCTGGCAGAGACACTGCCTTTTTTTGCCGACCGCAGACTCATTCTGATCGAAGACAGCGGTCTGTTTAAAAAAAGCGCCGAAGAACTTGCCGATTACATGTCTTCCATTCCGGAAACCACTTATTTTGTCTTTGCGGAAAAAGAAATAGACAAGAAAACAAAGATGTACAAGCAGGTGAAAAAAAACGGAAGCATCGTGGAATTTCCGCGTCAGAATGAGACGACTCTCTCCCGCTGGATCGAGGGAAGAATCCGCAAAAACGGAAAAAATATTACAAGAGATGCCTATGCGCTCTTTATCCGTAAAACCGGTGATGACATGGAAAATATCGACAAAGAGCTGGAAAAACTTCTCTGCTACACACTGGAAAAAGACTATATTGATATCTCCGATGTGGAAGCCATCACCACCGAACAGACCGAGAATAAAATCTTTGACATGATTGACGCAGTGGCACTGCACCAGCAGAAAAAGGCACTGGATCTTTATTATGATCTTCTTGCTCTCAAAGAAGCTCCGATGCGTATTCTTTTTCTGCTTTCCAGCCAGTTTCAGCGTCTGATGATTGTCAAATCCATGACCAATCAGGGATTTGGCAACAAAGAAATTGCTTTAAAAGCCGGCTGCCCGGAGTGGGCAGTCCGCAAATACCAGTCGCAGAGCCGTGCTTTTTCCATGGATCAGCTCAAACAGGCGATCCGCGATGGTGTGGAATACGAAACTGCAGTAAAAACCGGACACATGAATGACCAGATGGCCGTTGAACTGTTTCTGGTACAGTACAGTGCCGGAAAATAATTTTCTCTATTTCACATAAGTTTCGCACACCAGCTTATTTTCGATGACGCGCACCCGTATCCGTCCACCTTCGATGGTGCAAAAAAATCTGCTGCCGCTCTCTTTGATCCTTTGTACGGCATCCGGGCTTGGATGTCCGTAACGATTATCCTTTCCGGCTGAAGCAACCGTAATTTCCGGCCGGATACACTTCAATAACGCTTCTGCGTTCGCATAGCGCGATCCATGATGATCCGCCTTAAAAATCAAAACCTTATCCCATTTTTCGCGGCAGCTCAGCTGCTCTTCCACATCTGTAGAGATATCTCCACCAAACAGGGCGCGGATATCCCCCTCTTCAAATTGCAGTACCAGACACAGATCATTGACATCCTCCGCTTTATCCGAAGCTTTGGGATACAGACAGCGCATGGCTGCACGTTTGCTTCTTACCGTATCCCCCGCCTGCATATAAAGCACTTTCGTTCCATGGCTGCGAGCCAGTTCTGCCAGCTCTTTTGTCTTTGCTTCTTTTTCCACTGCTTTTGCAAACACCAGATACTCCACACGGTATCCGGACACAAGAACCTCCTTAAGACCGGACACATGATCGGTATCCGTATGACTGACAAACCAGTAAGAAATCTCTGACACTCCTTTTGCCTTTAAAAACGGCAGAATCCGGTACTTTCCCACCTGTTTCACATCGGTGCTCCCACCATCGATAAACATGGAAGTCCCGCCGCCCGTGCACAGATAAATACCGTCTCCCTGTCCCACATCAAGGAAATCAATCTCAAACGATTTCTTCTGTGGAAAAAGAAGAAAAAGCAGAAGAAACGCAATAAAACAGGAAAAAACTATGCCCTGCAGACGTTTCTTTCTTCGGCTTACACACAGATCTGCCGTCTCCCTGCAGTCTTTATGCTTTTCATTTCTGCGTGCACAGGCATAGATCGCCAGAAGAAACACTCCAAGCCCCAGGTAATACCAAAAGATCCGCATATGCGCAGGTTTCCCTGTGATCCTCTGCGCACCCGGAATCTTTAAGGAAACCTCACACAGAAACCGGTAACTGTCGAGCATCCAGCCACAGGGCACAAACAGAACACGCCCCGCAGGCAAAAACGCCATCCCCACAATCACCCCAAGCACAGTAAGCCCCAGTAATCCGTTGACCACCGCAAGTACAAACAGGTTTATCAGCATCGCGTACACGGGAATTTCATAATAAGAATATGCGACCAGCGGGATGGTAAACAACTGGATTGCAAAACTTACCAGAATTCCTTCTTTTTGTCTTGAGAAAAATGGTTTTTTTGATGGTTTCCTCTCCGGCCTGCTGTCTGCGTTTCCATGAATGTTCCCATTCCAGCAGTACATTGGCTCCCACTCCGATGGCAATCACCGCCATCACGGAAAACACAAATCCGGAATACGATAGCAGAAACGGATTTTCCCACAAAAGTACGAGCACAACAATTCCAAGCGCATTTAACATGTCATAGGCATATCCTGTCACATCCGCAAACAAATAAATCAGACACATGCCCACCGCCCGCTGTGTAGATACCCCGTTTCCGCTTAAAACCGCATAGGAAATCAAAAAAACGGTCGTTGCCAGCGCTGCTGTCACATACCGGGTATGCAGTCGTTTCCGCAGCAGGCGGTACAGTCCCATCCCCAGAAGGGAAATATGAAGTCCGGAAATAGCAAGCACATGGGCGATCCCCGCTCTCTGATACAAAGATTTTATCTCTGCATCCAGAGCCCCCTTTTCCCCTAACAGCATCGCAGAAAGCACGCCATCGTCCCGGATAGAATGCCGGATCACGTCATTTGCACTCTTTTTCATATTCTGTAGTGCGCACCGGTAACGATCCGGTTTTCCATAGACCCGGCTGATCTTTGTAACCCATATGCCGAAATCAATTTTCTGACTCTGGTAAAACTGCCGGGCATCAAACATCCCTTCATTGGATGCTTCTGTAAATAATGAAATTGTACCCTCAATATTCAGGATTTGTCCAGCCGAATGGCTGGCAGAAGAAACATATGCGATTACATCATTGCATGGCAGTGTCTGCGATTCTGCTTCCACCGTGCAATCTTTTAAATAGTAATAAACGCATCTGGTTTTCGGTTCTATCCGATCAATCTTTCCCGCCAGGCGAACCTCCTGGCCATCTGTGAGTTTCTGCAGGTACTGCTGCCTGAAATCGATCTGTCGCTGCAGCTGCAGCATCCCCAAAAGAAACATACCGGGAAGTCCTGCCGCAAACAGAACTTTCCGCATCCCCCGTTCCTTCCATGGAGTGGTATATACCAGTAACAGAACTGCCAGCACACCCCATGCCGGCAGCTGCTCTCTGACACACACAATCCCCAGCAGAAACTCTGTGGCAAGCAAAAGAAATGGTCTTTTCCTCACGCTTTCTTTTCCTATTCCGTAGATTCTACTTTCTCATCGCTTTCTTTTGTGACCAGCCGGTCATCTGCCTCGTACATCTTTGATAGTTTATACGTGTAACGGCATTTGCCACTGGTATCTCCGTTGATGGAAATCTGTACTTTATCGATTCCCGTCAGTTCCGTCAGGGAATCCACGATAGAGTATAAAACAACAGGTTCTGAGATTTCCTGATTCTGATTCAAAAACATTTCATCCAGATTGACATAGCAGACCCCATCCACCACTGTGATCGTAATCAGTTTCGTCTCCGAAGGAATCGTTGCCAAGAGTCCGCTTTTTCTTGGTCCCTCAATCAGCTGTTCCATCACCAGTTTTTCCAGTGAAATGTTGGAACTGTAATGTACCTCTCTGGTTTCCGGAACCAGTCTGGTACCCGCCTTATTTGAAAAATAAAGTTTCAGTGTTGCTTTCTGGCTGGAATTGATCTGTTCTCCCGGATTTTCCACAAAACTGTCCAGATTCATGGCACCTACATTTGCTCCCGAGGCATCCACAAGTGGTTTTCCATCCACCGTAAAGGTCACATACTGGCTCAGCTGCAACAGTGTCTTTGCAATTGCAGCCCTGGTCAGAATCTCTTCCGTCGGTTTCATATCGTAATATTCCTTGCTGAAATCCACCGTAATCTGATAAGAGATCAGATCTATATTCTGGATTTTTACTTTGCGTGGAATGGTTCTTCGAAGCGTTGCATCCTCCGGCTGTGTCTGCAGATCTTTGAGCAGTTCCTTCACCTGTGCTTTGCCGGATGAAGTATGCTGCAGGGTAATCTTTTTCGCAACAACCTTTGTCAGCTCATTGTTTACATAAAATACAAAATAGTCTTTTTTATCTTCTTTTTTTCCACATCCGGCAGCCATTGTGAGTACCATTGCCACAAGGAGTATGATTGAAATTATTTTTTTTCTCATCTTTTTCCTCCTATGCAATATAGTTGAGCGGAATACGAACATCAAAGGTTGTTCCCTCGCCCATCACAGAATGTACTTTAATTGCGCCGCGATGCATCAGTATGGAATTTCTGTAATTGCAAGTCCCAGTCCGGTTCCTCCGATCTCACGGGAATGGGATTTATCCACCCGGTAAAATCGTTCGTAAATATGATCCAGAGACTCCTCCGGAATACCGATTCCGGAATCTTCTACTTTCAGGTAGAAATACTGGTGATCCGCATTCAGCGATACGTGTACCCAGCCCTCTCCGTCATTCCGGTTATATTTGATTGCATTCTCCACAAGATTTGTGATCGCAAGCGTGATTTTTACCTCATCCACTTCTGCGGTAACCGGGCGGAAACTCTCAAGGACAAGTTCCACTTTCTGCTTATCCGCAATCGGCTGCAGACGTTTTAAAATCTGCTCTAAAAGTTCATTGATATTGACGGAAGATACATTCAGCCCTGCTGCAGACTTATCCATCTTCACCAGAGAAAGCAGATCGTTGATGATCTTTGTCTCACGCTCAATCTCGTTGGTGATATCTTCCATAAATTCCTGATACAGTTCCTTCGGCGCATCCGGCATGCTATTGATCGAATCCGCCAGCACCTTCATGGATGTCAGCGGTGTCTTTAATTCATGTGACACATTCGATACAAACTCCTGCCGGGAATCATCCATGACTTTGATCCGGCCAAGCATCTGATTGATCTTCTCACAGATTCCCGCCGTCTCCGTGTAATCATTGACCTGAAGATTGTACTCTCCGTATCCGTTTTTGATTGCAGCGATTCCCTCTTCAATCTTCTGCAACGGCTTCAGGAAATACAAAAGCAGAAGGATTGCAAAAAACACAATTGCAATTCCGACCATGACCATAACGATCACCGCCACCTGTCGCATATATGACTGGTTGATCACAATATTGTCCGTAGAAACACTGATCAGCATAACTCCGATCACCGTTTCACTTTTATCATCAGGATCGCTGATCGGGATCGTCATCTCAATGTAATGGTTCTCCGAATCATAATGCACAATATCCTCGCCCTTGAAACTGCGCATGACCTCCTCTGCAATGATCAGCTTATGGTCATCGAGATTATACGTGTCATAATAAACTTTGCAATTGTCATCCACAACAATGACACGACCATCATAGATGGTCGTGAGCATATCAATCTGTGTCTGAATATTGCTGGACGATACATCCGCCCCCAGCTTCATATATTCACTTGTCGCTATCTGATTTGCCAGAATTTTTGCCTGGCTTAAGATTTCACTTTCCCGGATAGAAACGGCACGCTTTTCGTAATATTTTAAAACTGCTGCCGAAAGAATCAGACTCGGTACGACCGCAATCACAACGATCAAAAGAATCAGCCGAAATTTTAAACTTTTTAAGAACTGAAGAAACTGTTTACTCTTCTGCATGGAAAAACCTTTCTGCCTTCTCGTCTATTTCTGGTAATAATAATATCCCACACCCCATTTTGTGTGCACGTATTTCGGTTCACTTGGGTTGGTTTCGATCTTTTCACGCAGACGACGTACATGCACATCCACTGTACGCACGTCTCCCGGATAATCTTTTCCCCAGACCAGTCCGAGCAGATTTTCCCTGCTGTATACTTTATTTTCATTTTTCACAAGAAGTTCCAGCAGATCAAATTCTTTTGCGGTAAGGTTTACTTCCCTGCCTGAAATAAACAGCCGTCTGCTGTCACAGTCCAGACGCAGATCCCCTTTCTCCACAATCGAAGAAACTTCTTTCTTTTCTCTCGGTCCTGTGGTACGACGCATGATCGCTTTGATACGCGCTTTCACCTCAAGAATATTAAACGGCTTTGTGATATAGTCATCGGCACCATAATCGAGTCCCAGAATCTTATCCATATCGTCGCCCTTCGCTGTCAGCATAACAATCGGCATATCAGAAAATTCACGAATCGCCTGACATACTTCGAATCCGTCCATCTTCGGAAGCATGATGTCCAAAAGGATCATATCATACTCATTTGCTTTCGCCATATTCAGCGCTTCTTCTCCATCGTATGCACAATCCACTTCCATCCCGTCCTGTTCAAGACTGAACCGGATTCCTTTTACGATTAATTTCTCATCATCTACTACGAGAACTTTCTTTGCCATATTACACCTCAACGAATCGTTATATAATCTTTCATTTTCTCAAAAAGTGCGCTTTTGATTCCGGATACCTGCATGATATCTTCGACTTTCGCAAACGGCCCGTTTTTCTCCCGGTATGCAAGAATTGCCGCCGCCCGTGTCTCTCCGATTCCCGGAATGGTCACAAGCTGCGTGGCATCCGCCGTATTGATATCAATCCGCCCATCCGATTCTTCCACAGTGGCACCGGCTGCCTCTGCCGATGCTTTCCGCTCCCTTGCCTCTTCCTCTGTGGGAAAATAAATCATCTGTCCGTCCGAAAGCTTCTCGGCAAGATTCCAGTATTCGCGGCTGGCAGCTTTGGTCAGTCCTCCTGCCGCCTCCACCGCATCACAGATACGCATACCGTCTTTCAGCTGATAGACACCGGGAGCTGCTACCTCCCCGCATACATATACCTGTACCGTCTGGTCGGATTTTATGTTTCTTTTTGTTCCGTTCGTTCCGTTTCCACCGTCTGCTCCTGTGTCTGAGTGGTATCCAGATATGGCACTTCCTCCCTGCCACATCCCGTCAGATACAGGCATGTCAGAATCATACAGCTACTTTTTTATCCAATTGTTTTTTCATCTCATTTCTCCCTTTCCGGGGCGAAACGAGTCTCAATGCATTTCTATTTTAACGTATTTTTTGTTACTTTTACAAGTGTAAGTTATTCCTGCACCGAAAGTAATGCTTTTTCCAGCTTTTCAATCATTTCATCCACATGCTGTTTTTCGATGACAAGCGGTGGAACAAAACGAAGGACATCCGCTCCCGCTGTGATCACGATCAGTCCCTGCTCAAGTGCTGCGGCTGCCACTTTTCCAACTGGAAGCTTGCAAACCACACCCTGCATCAGACCTTTGCCTCTGCGTGTTACAAGGAAGTCATATTTTTCTACCAGCTCATCCAGTTTCTGTTCCAGATAAGGCGCTACTTCCTTTACATGACCTAAAATGTCACAGGCTTTAAACTGATCAAATACTGCCGAAACGGCTGCTCCGACAAATGGGTTTCCACCATAGGTCGTTCCGTGGTCTCCCGGTGCCAGCGATTTGTCTGCCACACGCTGTGTCAGGAAAAATGCACCGACCGGCACTCCACATCCGAGTGCTTTTGCACAGGTCATGATATCCGGTTTTACTCCGTAATTCTGCCATGCGAACATCTCGCCGGTACGTCCCATGCCACACTGGATCTCATCTAAGATTAACAGAATATCCTTTTCATCACAGAGCCTGCGCACGCCCTCGATAAATGCAGGATCGGCCGGATAAATTCCGCCTTCTCCCTGTACCGTCTCCATAATAACCGCACAGGTTTTGTCCGTTACCAGTTCTTTAACACTTTCTAAATTGTTATACTCTGCAAATTTCACACCCGGCATGAGTGGAGCAAACGGTTCCTGATAATGGGCATTTCCGGTTACGGAAAGTGCTCCGATACTTCTTCCGTGGAAAGAATGTTTCATGGCAATGATTTCATGGCCGGCATGTCCGTCTCTGGTATATGCATATTTTTTTGCAGCTTTGATGGCTCCCTCAATGGCCTCCGTACCGCTGTTTGTAAAGAAAATACGATCCATTCCGCTGGCTTTTAGTGCTTTCTTTGCCGCCTCAATGGTCGGGACATTGTAATAAAGATTTGACGTATGCAGCAGTTTATCCACCTGATCCTTCAGCGCATTTTTATACGCCTCATTGCTATAGCCCAGCGCACATACGGCGATTCCGGCTGCGAAATCCAGATACGCTTTTTTGTCTGTATCGTAAAGGTATACACCCTCACCATGATCAAGTACAAGTGAAAAACGATTGTAGGTATGCAGCAGTTCCTGCTCCGCGGTATCAATATATTCCTGTTTGTTCATTGTTTATCCACACCTCTTATCTCTTATTCATTGTAAAAATGATGTTCTTCATCACCCAAAATTGCAGTACCGATTCCGCGATTGGTGAAGATTTCCAAAAGCAGACAATGTGCGATTCTTCCATCGAGAATATGCACACGGGATACTCCGTTTTCAATGGCATCAATGCAGTTATTCAGCTTCGGAAGCATACCGCCTCCGATATATCCGTCTGTAATCAGTTTTTCTGCATCGGAAACCGTAAGTTCGGAAATCAGGGTGGACGGATCTTCCGGATCTTTGTATACTCCCTCGATATCGGTTAAGAATGCCAGTTTCTCTGCGGAAACCGCACGGGCAATCGCACATGCCGCATCATCCGCATTGATATTATATGTATCATAATTGTCATCCAGACCGATCGGGCAGATAATCGGAAGGAAATCTTTCTCCAGCAGATCATACAGAATCTTTGGATTCACTTCCTTTACTTCTCCTACATATCCGATGTCCTGACCATCCGACAATTTCTTTTCCACCTTTAACAGACCACCGTCTTTTCCACTGATGCCGACCGCCTGCACCCCAAGTTCCTGCACCATGGATACCAGTGATTTGTTGACACGGTTTAACACCATCTCTGCAATCTCCATGGTAGGCGCATCCGTCTTACGCAGTCCATTGATAAATTCCGGTTCCATTCCTGCTTTGGCAACCCATTTGCTGATCTCCTTGCCACCGCCATGCACAATGATTGGTTTAAAACCAACCAGCTTTAACAGGGTGACATCCTGGATGACCTGTTTTTTCAGTTTCTCATCTACCATCGCTGATCCACCGTATTTTACAACGATAATCTTGCGGTTAAAACGCTGGATATAAGGCAATGCCTCAATCAGCACCTGTGCTTTTTCCAATGCGTTTAAATTCTCACTCATAACATTCTCCTTACTGATTAAATCTCGTAATATTTGCTTCGTTCAATGTAAAATCGTAATAGTTTAAGTCTTCCCTGAAACACCAGCCGGCATCTTTCCAGAAATGATTTCCCAGCTCATTGCTCTTAAATGCGATCAGGCTGACCTTGTTGATTTTTTCTTCCTGCAGGGCGCGCATACATGCGACTGCCATGGCTTTTCCGATTCCGTTCTTCCGGTAATCTTCGTGCACACAGACATGATACAGACATCCGCGTCTCCCGTCATGTCCGCAGAGAATGGCTCCCACGATCTTTCCATCTGCTACCGCTACCATACTCGTGGTCGGATTTCTTTTTAAAAACCGCTCCACTCCTTCTTTGGAATCATCGATGGAACGGATTCCAAAACCGTGGATGCCCATCCACAACGCATACACCTCATCATAATCTTCCAGTGTCATCACACGGATTGTATATTCTTTACTCATTATTCACCTCATTATAGAGCTCATTGTATGAGAGTTCCGCTTACGCGGAAACAATGAGCGTAGGAAATGCATCAAACAGATGCATTTCATTATGGAAACATCGGAACCATGGAAAGTCCTTCTGCCTCATCAAATCCGAACAGCAGATTCATGTTCTGTACGGCCTGTCCGGCTGCACCCTTGACCAGATTGTCCAGTGCACCCATCATCACAACTCTGCCGGTACGCTCATCAATGACAAAGTTTACGTCCACGTAATTGCTGCCCTCTACCCACTTGGTCTCCGGGCAGACACCTTTCTTTAATACACGCACGAAACGTTCCTTTGCATAATATTTATCGTAAGCAGCCTTCAGTTCCTCATAAGAAGGATAGGTACCATCTGGCTTTTTGATCAGGGTTGCATACTCTGTCGCAAGAATTCCGCGGTTCATCGGAACCAGATGCGGTGTAAAATTCACGGTAATCTCTTTTCCTGCCGCATAGCCGAGCTGCTCCTCAATCTCCGGTGTATGTCTGTGTGTTGTCACACCGTATGCTTTCATGCTCTCGTTCACTTCGACAGAACAGGTTCGGTGTCTTTGCCCACGTCCCGCTCCGGAAGTACCGGATTTTTGCACTCAATAATCAATGTATCCGGATCAATCAGTCCCTCTTTTACCAGCCGGATATGCTGTCAGAATGGAACAGGTCGTATAACATCCCGGATTTGCAATCAGACGGGTCTGGGTGGTCACCTGATCACGGTTAATCTCACAGAGTCCGTAAACGGCTTCCTTAATAAACTGTGGGCTTTTATGCTCAATCTTATACCATTTTTCATAGGTAGCAACATCTTTGATTCGAAAATCCGCACTCAGATCAATGATCTTTACCTTATTTAAAATGTCCTCATTCAGCACACCTGCCAGAAATCCCTGTGGTGTTGCCGTGAAAATCACATCCACGCGGGAAGCAAGCTCATCCATGTTATCACCCAGACAGTCTGCATCGACAAGTTCAAAAAAGTTTCTGTAAATATCTGCATAATTTTCATCGATATAGCTTCTTGATCCAAACCATTCGATCTGTGCCTCTTTATGATTCAATAAAATACGCACCAGTTCTGCTCCTGCATAACCGGTCGCTCCGATAATTCCTACCTTTACCATGTTTCTTACCTTTTCTTTCTTTTAAAAATATGATTCTATCCTATAATAGTCCATCTTTTTCCATCCGTAAATAGCAAATATTCACAAATTTATGTATATTTATGCAATTTTATGTATATTTTTTCACTTGTGTTTTCATTTGGATTGATGTATAGTAGGGTTAGTCGTACGAGAGCGTACAATTCCATATAGAAAGAAAGGATACAATCTTATGAAAGAAAAAGTTGTTTTAGCTTACTCCGGCGGACTCGATACTACCGCTATTATCCCTTGGTTAAAGGAGACTTATGGTTATGAGGTTGTCTGCTGCTGTATCAACTGCGGACAGGGCGAAGAATTAGACGGACTGGAAGAAAGAGCCAAATTATCCGGCGCTTCTAAATTATATATCGAAGATATCACAGATGAGTTCTGTGACGATTACATCGTACCTTGTGTACAGGCTGGTGCTGTATATGAGCACAAATACTTATTAGGTACTGCCATGGCACGTCCTGGTATCGCAAAGAAACTGGTAGAAATCGCCAGAAAAGAAAACGCTGTTGCAATCTGCCACGGTGCTACCGGAAAAGGAAATGACCAGATCCGTTTCGAGCTTGGTATCAAAGCACTTGCTCCGGATATCAAAATCATTGCTCCTTGGCGTGATGACAAGTGGCAGATGGATTCCCGTGAGGCAGAGATCGCATACTGCAAAGCACACGGAATCGATCTTCCATTCGGCACAGACCAAAGTTACAGCCGTGACCGTAACTTATGGCATATCAGCCATGAAGGACTTGAGCTGGAGAATCCTGCAAACGAGCCAAATTATGGTCATCTTCTGGTTCTTGGTGTTTCCCCTGAGAAAGCTCCGGACGAAGGCGAATATGTAACCATGACATTTGAAAAGGGTGTTCCAAAGACTGTAAACGGAAAAGAAATGAAAGTTTCCGATATCATCCGTGAATTAAACCGTCTCGGTGGAAAGCACGGTGTCGGCATCATCGATATCGTAGAAAACCGTGTCGTTGGTATGAAATCCCGTGGTGTATATGAGACTCCTGGCGGAACGATCCTTATGGAAGCACATGACCAGCTGGAAGAACTGGTTCTCGACCGCGATACCTTATCTGCAAAGAAAGAGATGGGCAACCGCTTGCCAATGTTGATACGAAGGAAAATGGTTCACTCCTCTTCGCGAAGCAATCCAGGCATTTGTTACTTCTACCCAGAAGTATGTCACCGGTGAAGTAAAATTCAAGCTCTACAAAGGAAACATCATCAAAGCCGGCACAACTTCTCCATACTCTCTCTACAGTGAGTCTCTGGCAAGTTTCACAACCGGTGATCAGTACGATCATCACGATGCAGACGGATTCATCACACTGTTCGGACTTCCTCTGAAAGTTCGTGCAATGATGCTGCAGAATGTAGATAAAAAAGATCTGGATAAATAAATCCCCAGAATAAAAGAAGCACCGCAAGTCGCGGTGCTTCTTTTATTTTTCGATTGTTACCCGGATTTTATTCTGCCGGAAACCAGGAAGCAAGCTTTACTTTGCTGCTGCCATCTGCCTTATAGCAGTAAACTGCAAGTTTCTCAGTCACATCAGCTCCCTTGTACGGAACATTTGCTTCCACGAATACATAATTTCCACAAACCGAGTATTTTTCAATGCCAAGTTTAAAGGATGCCACAAGGTTTTTCTTTCCCGTCCTGTTATCTGTCCGGTAGAGTTTCGTCTGCATGTACCGATCCTTTCCTGTCGTACTATAGGTATACGTTCCATCATTGACAGCTTCCAGTGAAACACTCAGATAATTTTCATCCTTAACCGCAAAGGCCTCTCTCTGATAACTGTTTCCCTCCAGATCATAAAATGTCTTGTTCTCGTTTTCTTTGGTATAGTAAATCTTTCCCTCACTTTGAAACAGGGAATACCGATAAGCATCTCCGCTGTTTGCAATCTGTGCTACTTTCTTTTTATCCGTTCCGTCCGTCTTCATGCTCATTACGGTTCCGGTATCTTCCGAATAATTCATGCCATCTTCACTTTTACTTTTCAGTGCCAGATAATAAATCCGTCCATCTATCAGCTGTGGGTCACGTCCAAGTGCAAGCTTCTTTGCGGATTTCCCGTCTTTTGCGATCCGGTAAACATATTCTTTTGTTGCATCGGTTCCATAGTAACGGTCCCAGGTTGCATAAATATATTTCTTATCCACAGATAACTGGGAAAAACCATTGCTTCCCTTTTTGTTTTTCCCTATTTTGTAGGAATATACCTCACTCTTTTTGCCTGTTTTGGTGTTGTATTTCATAATTCCCATACGCACACCCATCATTTCAAACGCATAATACAGGTTCTTTCCATCCGAAACCGTACATGACGTACCCTTCATCAACGGTTTTGCCTCCGTCTGCACGTCCGTGTGGATCGGCATCACCTCATTATCATACGATACCTGACCGGTCTGTTCCATTGTATCTGCAAAAGCTGTAACCGAAGGCATCACCGCACACCCTGTAAAAGTGATCGCTCCTGCCAGTGTCGAGGCAGCCATTGTTTTTTTTAACTGATTCCAAGATTTTTGTCTCATCATCCAAGACCTCCATTCCTATCTGTCTTTCATTTCGTCTGCATTGTACTCCCGCTTTTTCAGGAACGCAAGCTGTATCTGAAAAAGATAAGAATTTCATAAGAATCGTAACATCTTCTTAAAATATTAAGCCCAAAGTCCCATCGCCCGTGCGATCATGGCAAGAATAAACAGGTGTGCCGGATAAAATATGTAGAAGAAATACTTCATCTGTTTTCCCCTGGTTCCATTGTAAAAATAAATCGGTATCATATCTAAAAATGCTGCCGCTTCAATGATACTTGCCAGCAGGGTTAAAACAAGAACACCGATCCCCATTCCCTTCACTTTCTTCGGATAAAACATGTAAATTGCAAAAAATTGTCACAATTCCCGACAAATCGTAATCTGTACGGAAAAGAAGTGCCAGAAATACCCCCGGCTGCAACTGTCACAATGATAAGAATCACACGGATGGCTGCTGCTTTTTCCCCGTAAACATCCGCCACAAACTTCTGTTTTATCCCTTCAACACCCCAGATCACCAAAAGTCCGAACAGCAAGGTAAAAAAGACATTGTTGCTGGAAAAATCCCACATTCTCCTGCTGAATGCCAGGTCAAACGGAACCTCGGAAATCAGTGCAAACAAAAAAAGCCTTCCCGCATATTTTGCCCTGCTGCGTGTATGGTAAAATCCTTCTACCAGAAGAAAACAGTAAATCGGAAATGCAGCTCTTCCAATAATGCGCATGAAAAATGCGGGGGCTTCCAGTCCCGGAATCTGTTCTAAAATAACGGCTGACGTGTGATCAATCAGCATGGAAACCACGGCGATCACCTTTAACCAATAGCCGGAAATTCCCTGTTGTTTAACATTCATAATCCTTCTCCTCTTTATTATTTTGCAAGAAGCTGTGCAATCTCTTCTTTGTATGGCGGAATCGTCTTTTTGGTCTCTCCCTCGGCACAAAGCCACGGTGTCTCTAAAATCTTCGGGATTTCCACAAAGCGCGGATCGTGAACCAGACGGTACAATGGTTCAAATCCGATGGTTCCTTTTCCAATGTTTGCATGACGGTCTTTGTGTGCCCCAAGTGGATTTAAACTGTCATTGATATGAAAGACCGCAATCTGGTCGAGTCCTATCACCTGATCAAAACGTTTAAAAACACCATCGTAATCATGCACCAGATCATACCCGGCATCGTTTACATGACAGGTATCAAAACAGACTCTCAACCGCTCCTTTTTGTTCACTCCATCATAGATTGCCTTAATTTCTTCAAAGGTTCTTCCAATCTCACTGCCCTTTCCCGCCATCGTTTCCAGAGCAATAAATACCTCATCCTCGTTCTCATCCAGCACCATATTCAGCCCGCGGACAGTCTGTGCAATTCCGGCCTCTGCACCCGCATCCAGCGCGGACCCCGGATGTAACACCAGAATATGGCTTCGCATAGCAGCCGTGCGCCGGATCTCCTTTTCCAGAAACTGTACAGCCAGTTCAAATGTCTCCGGCTTTACGGTATTTGCAAGATTGATGATATACGGTGCATGAACCACGATTTCCCGGATTCCAGCCTTTGTGGCATACTCCCAGCCCGCCTCAATATTTAAGTCTTTGATTTCTTTTCTCCGGGTATTCTGCGGTGCCCCTGTGTAGAGCATCAGCACATTTGCTCCATAACGCTCCGCTTCCTTCACGGATGCCAGAAACATCTCTTTTCCTGCCATTCCCACATGAGAGCCTATTTTAATTTCTTCCATTTTATATGTCCTCTGCTTTCAGCTTTTTCTTCTGCTGATGTGCAGTAATTGCGATCAGCAGATTTTGCGGAATAAATCTTCCGCATATCGTTGCTGCCTTGATTTCAGTCGTCGGAACAATGAGCACTTTGCGTCTTTTCATCTGCTTTAATGCATATCCGGCGCAATACTCCGGTGTGATTCCGGCCAGTGTAAATTCAACATTTGCCACTTCATTGAATTCCGTATTCACCGGACCCGGACACAATGCCCCTACATACACCCGGCTGCCTCTCTGCTTCAGTTCCAGCGCCACTGCCCGCGTCAGACTCGCCATATAGGCTTTGGTCGCATAATAGGTGGCCATATAAGGGCCTGCCGGAAGCAGTCCTGCCGAAGAAGCGACATTTAAAATGTAACCGCCCTCCTGCTTTTCCATGCGGCGAAGCATCAGTTTCATCAAAAGATGCATGGCCTTGACATTCACATCAATCATCTGCATTTCCTTCTCTGCATCTGTCTCGAGAAAACTGCCGCAATCCCCAAAACCGGCATTGTTGATCAATATTCCGACCGGAACCGGCTCCAGCTGCTGCATCAGACGGTAACACGCTTCTTTTTCGGACAAATCTGCCGTGATAACCATGCTTTCCGTCCCACTTTTTTTCAATTCCTCCGCCAGTGCCTGCAGCCGGTTTTCCCGTCGCGCAACCAGTACCAGACGGTATCCTTCTGCCGCGAGCTGTCTTGCAAATGCCATACCAATTCCAGAGCTTGCCCCTGTAATAACTGCATATGTTTTTTTCATTTTACATCCTCCTAAAGCATAATGAGTATAACACAGCAGCCCCCGGTTGTCTAATAAAATCAGGGCTTACAGAGGTTTCCCCCTGTAAGCCCTATGGCAGAAAATGAGTATAAAACGATTGTTTTAAGGTTCTGGCTTATTTCACCTTTACCTTCATCTTTACTGTTTTCTTGGTTCCGTCTTTTAATGTAACCTCTGCGGTCACTTTTCCGGTTCCTTTCTTCTTTCCGGTAATCTTTCCATTTTTATTTACGGAAACCACAGACTTCTTGGAAGACTTATAGGTAATCTTTGCCACGTTTTCCATATTGAGCTTCTTGTTCCATTTAAATACGGTTGTCTTTTTTGTAGCAACATTTACTGTGGTCTTTGCTGGCTTAACGGTTTTTGCGATCTGCTTTGCCTCAGCCTTTACCTCAGCCTGTGTCTTTACGACATAAGTTCCCTCACCCTTAAATGTCAGTGAGACAGAACCATCCTTTGCGACCTTGTAAGCTTTCCGGTTTACAAGAACCAGTTCCCCGGTCTTTTCATCTTTCTTCATTACAGCAAGTTTTGCACCTGCTTTGACATCTGCTGCATTTACCTGTAAGGTGTATGCTGTTGTTCCATCTGCTTTCTTGACTTCCTGTGTGATGGTTACGTCTTTCGTTCCGGCAGCTTCTGTTACAGCTTGGATCACATCGGCATTTACGGTTGCTTTCACGCCTGTTTTGCTTGTCTTTCCAGTTGCTGCTACTGCTGCCTCTGCGGTTACTTTTCCGCTTGCATCCTTTGTGACTGTTACGGTTGCAGTCGTTCCTTCCGGAAGTTTTTCTGCAGGAATAACGATCGTTGTTGTATCCTTTTTGATATCTTCAGAAGGCTTGGTTTGAGTTGTTGTGCTTCCGCTGGAAGAACTTCCACCGGTAGAACCGCCGTTTGTACTTGAATTATTTTTCAGAACAACGGTGCCACCATCTGTTGCCGCTGGAATGATCACTTTAATCTTTCCGTTACTTACCGTATATGTTTTTCCAGAATACAGATCCTTCAAAACAGTTCCATTATTTTCGCTAACCGGAATTTCTACAGTCTGTGCAACATCTTTGATATTTAAACCAACATATAATTTTGTTCCTTTGTAGCTTCTGGATACAATATCATAGCCTTTTTCATCGGATGCCACGATCGTTTTTCTGTCACCTCTTGCAAATACATCTGTGTATGCATTACGGATGGAAAGCATCTTCTTATAATGCTGATAGGTCTTATTGTCATTGTTTACCATTGACCAGTCAAAGTCATAACGATTTGTCTGATATGGATAATTATTTAATCCTGTCAGGCCAATCTCTTCCCCATAATAAATAACTGGCTGTCCTTTTGCCGTAATCTGCAGGCTTGCTGCGACCATGGATGCTGCAGTTGCTGCATCTTCTTTCATTCCACCATCCAAAAGTTTCTGCTTAAATCCATCTTCATCATGACTTCCAAGAAACTGTCCTGTCATGTAAGTATTATTTAACGCACTGTTTCTGGATGCCAGGAAATTTTCTACAGAAGAAATATTTCCTTTTACAAAATTAGCTGCCTGATCATTAAAATCGAAATCCAGATCAGAATCCATTTCGCCGGTTCCTAATGTATTACCGTTAGAAGCATAACCTCCTCCTGCATACTCTCCAATCATCTTAAAATCTGAATCTACTTCCGTCAGAGCATTTTTTAATTCTGCCCAGGTATCGTTTTCCACATGTTTAACTGTATCAACACGGAAATAGTCGATGCCAAAATCCTTTACCCACTGGGTCTGCCACTTTACAAGCTGCGCGCTGACCGCAGGGTCTTCTGTTTTAAAATCCGGCAAATCACTTAAGGAATCCTTCTGGTCACTTCCGGATACAACATCGTCCTCACTCCGGATCATATCGCCAAACTTTGTATCATATCCGGCATGGTTAACCACAATATCTACCATAATACGAATACCGCGGTTATGTGCCTGATCGATCAATGTCTGGAATTCTTCTTCTGTTCCAAGCGTTGGGTTCAGTTTTGTAAAATCGCTTGCCCAATATCCATGGTATGCAGCATTGTACGGAACATCTTCTTTTCCCGTGTCAGTTACCGTAACTCCCGGAATATTTTCTACAATAGGAGTAATCCAGATTGTATTAATTCCCAAATCCTCTAAATAGTCTAACTTTTGTGTAATTCCTGCGAAATCACCACCATGATACAGACCTGCATTATCCTTTCCGTAAGTCTTTGCTCCGCTTGCTGTATTGTTTGATTCATTTCCATCAAAGAAACGATCCGTTACCATAAAACTAAATAACTGATTCATCCCAGTCAAAATCATCTGCATTCTCTTGTTACGTGCAGCAACTTCCACCTGTACACTTGTGGTATACTCATTTCCATACTGATCTGTTAC